>PVMS01053203.1_pt1 | contig 19946 bp, 18 predicted proteins | sample 1853461 | NCBI WGS metagenome assembly PVMS01 (sample SAMN08582032, study PRJNA380276) | Marine sediment metagenome, whole genome shotgun sequencing project. | isolation source: ocean sediment barecode stripped | collected 2017 | reverse complement strand
CACATGTCCGATCATGGAAAACCAGGCCACACTGTCGCTGGCGGAGATATTGGAACTTTCAACCAGCATGTCCACATCGCCCCAGTAGAGCCAGTCGGAAGATACCAGGTCGGCAGCCTCCACATATCCGGAATAGATCTCCCCGGGCATGGTCCCCAGGATCAGGATGTTCTCCCTGGAGAACAACTGGTCCATATAGGACTCCAGGATGGAGGTATCCCTATGCGTGTAACCTTCCTGGAACTTTTCTAACTGTCCCAGGATTTCAGCCCGAACTGCAGGGGATGCATTCCCCTGATCGTAGAGAAACAGGGAGGGATCATCCTGGTACTCCTGGTGAGGGATCACAAACGTTTTTGTGGTGATAATCAGAGCCAGGGCGAACCCGGCCGTAACCAGTACATTAAGCAGAATTTTCATAGTCCTGCAATATAAAGGATTTCCATTTATCTCCACAGGATACCACTCATCCCTGTTTTTTGCAGGTTCAGATAGATACTTTTTTTTTCTGGTTCGTGCGGTCCATAATTTTACAATATTAAAAATCTTGAACAGATGAGACATTTAAGCACAATATTACTGATACTCCTGACTGTAAGCGCCAGCGCCCAGCAACATATCACAGGAAGCATCACCGACCGCAAAGGAAACCCGGTATCATTTGCCAATGTTTACCTGGAAGGATCCTACGACGGATGCACCACCGATACTACCGGAGCATTTAAACTCTCCACCACCCTCTCGGGCCAACAGGTGGTGGTAGCCAGCTTTATCGGCTTTGAAAAGCAAATGCTGGAGGTGGACCTGGATACCCTTAGGTCACCCTTAGGCATCGTACTTAGAGAAGCCGTAAGCGAACTGAACGAGGTGGTGATAACAGCAGGTATTTTCAATGCAAGTGATGAGAAGAAATCGGCTACCCTCAGCTCCTATGATATAGCCAGCACAGCCAGCGCTGTTGGGGATATCTACGGGGCCTATGCGACTATGCCCGGTTCCCAGAAGGTGGGCGAAGAAGGGATGCTCTTTGTTCGCGGGGGAGAGAGCTATGAAACCAAGACCTATATGGATGGTATGTTGGTTCAGTCGCCCTACTTCTCCAGCCTTCCAGATATTCCCACCAGGGGGCGCTTTTCGCCCATGCTCTTCTCCGAAACGCTCTTTAGCACCGGAGGCTACTCGGCCGAGTACGGCCATGCCCTTTCCTCCATTGTGGATCTGAGCACGAATGGCCTTGAGACAGAGGACAAAGCCAGTGTGGCTGTGATGAGCGTGGGAGCCAATGCATCCTGGGCAAAACGCTGGGAGAAGAGCTCGCTGGCGGTGACCGGCTTGTATGCCAACAGTACACTAACCCACAAACTATTCAAACAAAGCGTGGACTGGACCAAAGCTCCTGTACTTGGTGATGGGATGCTCATGTTCAGGCAGCAGATCGGGGAGAATGGATTGCTAAAATCCTTCGGTTCCTTCAACTCCATGAGCATGGGGATGAATTATAACAATTTTGAGGCTGGTACTATGGATGATATGAAGTTGGACAATCTAAACTTGTATACCAATACCAGCTATACGGATCAACTATCTGAGAAGTGGTTGATCCGGACGGGGGTAGCCTACAGTCGTGACAGCGAGAAGATCAACTATGTCGGTGTGCCGGTGACCACAGTGACCACCGGAGCTTCGATGAAATTAACATTCACTCATCTGACTTCTGAAAAATTCAAGACCCGTTTTGGAGGAGATTTCAACCGCGGGTGGTACAGTCAATCGGTCACCACCGACACCGACAGCAGCCTCCGCATAGAGATGAATGATGCTCTACCATCCCTTTTTGTGGAGACCGAGTGGAAGATATTAAAGAAGCTGGCTCTCCGGACCGGGATCAGGGCCGAATACTCCTCGCTGATCCAGGAACCGAGTTTGTTGCCGAGAGTAGCAGCTGCATACAAGACAGGAACATACAGCCAGGTCTCCCTGGCATGGGGCCTGTACAGACAAAAACCCGAGAATGAATACCTTCAATTTGCACCTGCACTTTCGCATGAGCGGGCCGATCACTACATACTCAATTTTCAGTACCGTAAAAATCGAAGAACCTTCCGTGTAGAAGGCTATCTAAAACAATATAATCAACTGGTAAAGTATGCTTCGCTTTACAGTCCGGTTTCCTCAAACTACAACAACGATGGGTATGGAACAGCACAGGGCGTCGATATCTTCTGGCGTGACAGCGAGAGCCTTCAAGGCTCCGATTACTGGATCTCTTATTCTTATCTGAATACCTCCAGAAATTACCAGGATTATCCCGAAAGTGCTGTCCCCTCTTTTGCATCGGCCCACAACCTATCGGTGGTTTACAAACGCTTCTTTGAGCGCCTGAAAACCTTATTTGGAATCACCTACTCTTTTGCAAGCGGCAGGCCCTACAACGATATGAACACATCTGAATTCATGGCTGGGAAAACAAAACCGTACAACGATATCAGCCTGAACATCACCTATCTGACCACGCTGCTAAACAGAGATTGTATCATCCACCTGAACATCACCAACCTGTTGGGCTTTGATAATGTTTTTGGCTACAACTATGCCGGAGCTCCTAACGAAAACGGCGTATATGCCTCCCAGGCCATCGTACCTACCAACGGTACCATGGCAGTATTAATGATTATGCTTTCACTTTAAAAACAGATATGATGAAAACCAAATTATTGATTTTAACCCTTGGCCTGTTCTCTTTCCTTGTAATGGGACAGGAAGACCGATACACCAGCGCTATGAAGAGCGCCATTGAGAAAATGGACCAGGCAACTGAACCTGCCGAGTTCGTAGAGAGTGCTAACCTGTTTGAACGCATCGCTAGTGCAGAAAAGAGCCGTTGGATGCCTTATTACTATGCCTCATACTCCCTTGTTGTTATGAGTTTCGAAGAGAGCGACGGAGGGAAGAAGGACCAGGTGCTGGACCGTGCCCAGGAGCTGCTCGACTATGCGCTGAAACTGGAACCCGAAGAGTCGGAGCTCCATGTTCTGCAGGCCTTTCTCTACCCCTCCAGGATCATGGTTGATCCCATGGGAAGGGGCATGACCTACATCGAGAAGATATTTACAGAACTGGAGACTGCCAAATCGTTGAATCCCGAAAATCCACGGATCTATTTCCTGGATGGGGTCAATAAAGTGAATCTTCCTTCCTCCATGGGTGGAGGAGCCGATGTGGCCAAACCAATTCTGGAGGAGGCCCTGCTCAAATTCGAAGCATTCAATAACCCGGATCCCTTATGGCCCAATTGGGGTAAAGAAGGCACACAGGCAGAGCTGGAAAAACTGCAATAAATCAAGATCAAATAAGTATCTTGTGTAGCCTTTGATACCCACTTGATGAACCGAAAAAAGGTATATAAATTCATCTTGACTCTGCTCAGAGACCTGCTGATCCTGGTACTAATCGGGAACGTATTATCAATTTTTACCATCCCCAGGGACTTATGGTCGCTGGAAACAGTGCTCAGGAACTGTATGTTTTCTATGGCCATTGGTTATCCCGCCTGGAAGGGGATTATCTGGATCACCATGGTCCTGGAACGGCGAATCCCCTGGCTCAAATCGCCCATCAAAAGGATGATCTACCAGGTAGGTGCCATGACCCTCTTTTCAGGACTAATCATCTTTATTGGATTTTCCATCTGGATAAAAATGACCGAAGGGCTCGGTTTCTTGGATGTACTGGGATTTGTACTTCCCAGCCTGAAAGCGGTTTATATCTTCATGTTCGGATCACTCGTATTGGGAAATGCTGTATTGTTCTTCAAGAACTGGAAAGAGTCCGCTATCCAGCAGGAGGAGCTCAAAAGGGCCCACCTGGCGCTGCAATACCAGTCACTGAAGGACCAGATAAGGCCCCACTTCCTGTTTAACAGTTTGAGTTCTCTGGCCACCCTGATCAACACCGATACTGAGAAAGCCACTCAGTTCGTGCACAAACTTTCGGATGTTTACCGCTATGTGCTGGAGCAGCGCGAAATCGAGTTGGTTCCCCTTAGAGATGAGCTGAAATTCCTGGAAGATTATATTTTCCTGCAAAAAATACGTTTTGGTGATAACCTGCAGGTAGAAAACAAGCTGGACCTTGACCTCAAGCGGATGGTTATCCCACTTTCCCTGCAGATGCTGGTGGAAAATGCCATCAAACACAATGAAATTTCTTCGGAACATCCATTGGTAATTGCAATGACATCAACAGGCAACGGCCATGTGATTGTCAAGAACAATTTGCAACGCAGAGAGGTCTCCGAAGCTTCACTGGGCACCGGACTTGAGAATCTGAGAAAGCAGATAACATATTTTTCAAATGACCCCTTACTAGTACAGGAAGAATCTGATGCCTTTATTGTCAGAATGCCCACTGTTAGTGGTAAAAATGGAGAGTGATGAATGTAGTTATTATTGAAGATGAACACCTGACTGCAGAACGTATCGCCACCCTGCTGAAGCAGATCGATCCAGGAATCCATATTCTCTCCATAATCGATTCGGTAAAGCGATCGGTGGAATGGTTTAACTCCAACCAGAAGCCGGACCTGGTATTTATGGATATCCAGCTGGCAGACGGTCTCTCCTTTGATATTTTCGACATTGTAAAAATCGAGGCACCGGTCATCTTTATTACTGCCTTCCAGGAGTATGCGATCAAAGCATTCAAAGTGAACAGTGTAGATTACCTCCTAAAACCTGTATCTGAGGAGGATCTGCAGGCCGCATTGGCTAAATACAGTCGCTACTTCAACAAGGAACTGACCATACCCTTCATTGGAGGAGATCTTCTGCAGAATATCAGGGAAATGATCAGCAGGCCTTATAAATCTCGATTTATGATCAGAGTAGGCGATCATATTAAGACGGTTGGTGTGGAGAATATTCTTTACTTCTATAGCCTGCAAAAAGGAACCTATCTCCACTCGTCCGACAAGCACAATTACGTGATTGATTACACACTTGGCGGACTGGAAGAAATGCTGGACCCGCTGCTCTTCCACCGCATCAACCGCAGGTACCTGATCACTCATAAAGCCATAAGCGATGTGATCTCCCACTCCTCCAGCAAACTTAAGGTCAGACTGCTGCACTCAGACGATGACGAAATCTATATCTCCAGAGACCGTATGACCAGCTTTAAAGATTGGCTCGACAGGTAGTTTTCCCTGTTTACCGGTCTGGAATTCACCTTCGCCCAATGAAATCTGCAACCCGGCGAAAAATAATTTACTTTCTGCTATGTGCTTCATAAATTTATAGTTTAAACAATACATAAAATTTCAACCCATGAAAAAAGTTTTTTTCCTTGCCAGCCTTGTCCTGCTTTCACTACCTGTCTTGTCGCAGGGAAGAAAGTATAATAAAGCAATGCTCTCTGCCGTCGAAAAGATGAACGAGGCACCCGATCCTTCCAGCGAACTGAAGCTTGCAGCAAGCTTCGAAGAGATTGCACTGAATTACCCGGATCAGTGGCTTCCCTCCTATCATGCATCCAGAATTCTGGTCTTTAGCAGTTTTGAAGAATCCGATGGCAGCAAGAGTGATACCCTGCTTGACCGGGCCAAAAAATCGCTAGATAAGGTGATGAAGATGGTACCGGAAGAGTCGGAGGTACATGTGCTGGAGGCATTCTATTACATCGGTATGATCAGCGCTGATCCTGACACAAGGGGACAGCTCTATTACCAGGATGTACTGGATGCCATTCAAAAGTCAAAGCAGTTGAATCCTGAGAATCCACGACCTTATTATGTGGATGGAATGATGACCTTCAATATGCCCGAATTTCTGGGCGGCGGAGCGGAAGCTGCCAAACCTATTCTTCTTGAGGCCCAGGAGAAATTCAAGACCTTTCATCATGACGATCCCTTCTGGCCTGTCTGGGGAGAAGATCTGAACCAGGACGAACTGGATCGCTTGAAAGAATAGAAAGATTGACTATTTTCACTTCATGAAAATAACTCAACTCTTCAGGAATTGCTCCCTCCTTATCGTGGTGATGCTGGTCCTGCTAATTGCCGGATGTAAGGAAGAACCGGTCCAGGCACCCAATATTCTATTCGCCATTGCCGATGACTGGGGCTGGCCCCATGCGGGCATTTACGGTGATCCTGTGGTGCAGACTCCAGCCTTTGACAGATTGGCCAGAGAAGGAGTACTCTTTAACCATGCCTATATCTCCTCACCCTCCTGCACACCATCCCGGAATGCAGTCCTGACGGGACAGTACCACTGGCGCCTGGGACCGGGAGCCAATCTGTGGAGCACACTGGATCCATCCACACCGGTCTATCCCCTCCTACTGGAGGATGCAGGATATAAGATCGGGCGCTTCAGGAAAAGCTGGGGACCAGGAGATATCAGTGACTGGAAACGTCATCCGGCAGGTCATGACTATACTAAAACCGGATTTGAAACATTTATGGCCGAACGAAGCAGTGATCAGCCCTTTTGCTTTTTTCTGGGCTCCTCGGATCCTCACAGACCCTATGACAGGGGATCTGGGGCTCAGAGTGGCATAGACCCGGAGCAAATACGCCTGTTTGGGTGCTTTCCTGATCATGAAACCATAAGAAGTGATGTGGCCGATTACTACTTTGAGGTACAGCGCTTTGACGCGCTGGTGGCCAGAGCCATCCAGATCCTGGAAGAGTATGGAGAGTTGGAGAATACCATTATCGTAATGACTGGTGATCATGGAATGCCCTTTCCCCGTTGTAAATCCAATAACTATGACTCAGGAGCAAGGATTCCATTCGCAGTTCGATGGGGCTCTGGTGTAAAAAAGCCCGGTCGTGTGTTGGATGATTTTATCAGCACTACCGACCTGGCTCCCACTTTCCTGGAACTGGCGGGAGTTGAAATTCCGGAAGTAATGACCGGACAAAGTTTCGCCGGTCTGCTGAAAAATACAGATGAGGGCTTTGTGGACAGGGAGAACCGCGCTTATGTCTTGCATGGAAAAGAACGCCATGTACCCGGACAGGAAGAGGACATGGGAGGCTACCCCGTACGAGCCATACGCACTCATGACTACCTCTACATCCGGAACTTTAAGGAAGATCGTTGGCCTTCAGGAACACCTAACTACAAGGAAGCTGCCATCCCCTATTGCTGGCTGGGCGATTGTGATAACGGTCCCACTAAAACCTATATGGTGGAGAATCGGGCTAAGGATGAGCAGCACCAGGAACTCTACAGGCTGGCCTTTGGAAAGCGGCCCTCAGAAGAACTCTACGACTGCCAGAAGGACCCTGAACAGCTTGTGAATCTGGCAGGCGATCCGGATTATGCAGAAATCAAAGAGAAACTTTCTTCACAACTGATGGAACAGCTACTGGCTACAGGAGATCCCAGGGTCATTGGAGGTGGGGATGAATTTGACAGAGTCCCCTACCTGGGAATGGGCCCCAGGCATCCCTCCTATAATCCGGATGGCGTAAGTGACTAAAGTACCCGGAGAACATCTTCCAGAGTAATAAGCTGGCCAGGAGTGGTTGCCAGGGAGGCCTCACTGCTTGCAAATTTAAGCTCCAGGGTATTTCCCAGCTTCGACAGTATCTGCAACTCGCTTAGCTCTCCGTCGCTCCAGGCCATATCCACCTGGAATCCTCCCCGGGCCATCAGTCCGCTTACGCGGCCATTCTTCCATTCATCAGGAAGGGCGGGAAGCAGTTCCACATAACCCGCATGGGACTGGATGAGCATTTCGGCAATCCCCGCTGTCCCCCCGAAATTCCCATCGATCTGAAATGGAGGATGGTTATCAAAGAGGTTGGGGTGTGTCGATTTCTCCAAAAGTTTCTGTACATGGTAGTAGGCCTGGTCAGCGTCCTTTAAACGGGCATAGAAATTGATAATCCAGGCCCTGCTCCAACCTGTATGTCCTCCTCCGTGCTTCAGGCGATGTTCAAGTACTTTCTCAGCAGCCTCCATATACTCGGGGCTATCGGCCCAGTTGTATTGTGGCGAAGGATAGAGGCCGTAAAGATGAGAAATATGCCTGTGTCCGGGTTCAAGTTCTACCAGGCCCTCTTCGGACCACTCCAGGATCCTGCCGTCGCTGCCAATCTCCACGGGTGCCAGTTGATCCAACTGTGCTTCTAAAACAGCTCTGAACTCTGCGTCTTTGTCCAGTACCTGACTGGCATCGATTACCGAAGTGAAAAGATGCCACACAATCTGAAGGTCCATGGCCGGACCCATATTGATAGCAGCTGTATCACCTGTTGGGGTAATAAACCGGTTTTCAGGTGAAAGAGAGGGACCGGTAACAAGCTTTCCGGTTCCGGGGTGCTCGACCAGGAAATCGGACAAAAAGAGGGCCGCTTCCCGCATAACATCATAGCCATAATCCAGCAGGAAAGTGGTATCGCCGGTAAAAAGGAAATTCTCCCAGATATGGGTGGCAGACCAGGCAGCACCCATAGGCCACATGCCCCAGTTGGGCGAGCCAAAGAGCTGGGTCTGGTGCCAGACATCGGTGGTATGGTGTGCAACAAACCCCCTGCTATTATAAGTCACCCGGGCTGTCTCGCGGCCACTCTCCCTGAGCTCTCCCAGGAACTTCAGATAGGGTATATGGCACTCGGAAAGGTTCGTGACCTCTGCCAGCCAGTAATTCATCTGAAGGTTGATATTGATATGGTAATCGGAGTTCCAGGGTGGCTGCAGATGCTCGTTCCAGATTCCCTGCAGATTGGCTGGAAGATTCCACTCCCGTGAGCTGTTAATAAGCAGATAACGGCCATAATTAAAATATAGCGCCGCCAGACCCGGATCATCCTTCCCTTTTGAAACCAATTCCAGACGCTCGTTGCATGGTCTATCCCAATAGGGTGAAGCTCCCAGGTCCAGGGAAACCCGGTTGAACAGGCCCTGGTACTCCTTGACATGTTCTCTCAATACCCGGTTGTAATTGCATTTCATGGTCTGATGCATACAGTCCTCGCATTCTTCCCATTTCGCTTCCCCAAAATAATCTGTGGCTGCGAACAGCCTGATTTCAAGATCAGTAGCTCCATGCACTTCCAGTCCAAAACCGGTGGAGTGGATATGACCATCTTTAAGGAGCACCTTTAACCTTGCTTCGAAGAGCACCCCCTGACCATTTTCCACATGTTGCTTCATAATGATCATATCGTCTTTGTACATAACGACCTCCCCGTCTCCAGGTCTGGATAGCTGGATGGTGCAGTCTATCTTTCCACCTTTACCGGCCCTCTCCTTGTAAATAATAACATTATCAACTGCCGAGGAAAAAATCTCGCGATGGAACTCCACCCCGCTCCTGGTATAATCTACCTTGACCATAGCACTATCAAGCAGAAGTGCTCTTTTATAGTCAGTTACTTCCGAGGAATCTACATAAGTGATAGTAATATCGCCCATGGTCTGATAAGCATTGGTACCGGTTGGAAGCCTCTCCTGCAAGAGCTCCTCTACCGCCAGCTCCTGTGCTTCTTTGTACCTTCCATCAAACAAGAGCGCTCTTACCGCCGGGATAGCTTCACTACCGTCAGGGTTCTCATAGGCTCCCTTTCTGCACCACAGGGATTCTTCGTTCAACTGGATGCGCTCCACATCCGTTCTCCCGAAAACCATAGCCCCCAGCCTTCCATTTCCAATGGGGAGTGCCTCTTCCCATTCTTCAGCAGGTTCATTGTACCACAAGCTAAGCTCTGGCCCGGAAGGTGCCGCTTCCTCTTTCGAACAGGAAGAAAAAAATGCCGGTATAAGAAATCCGGTCAATAGAAGCACTTTTAGCTTTGGTCTATTCATGGCCGATTCAGCATTAGGGAGGAGTGTGAAGGCAAGATAATGCACTTTTAGGACATAATCCACCCCTTGTTGAAGAATAGAAGGGTTCTGAATAGCTCCTGAAATCTACTGCCTGTTCATTTCAATTCGGCCATCGTAATCATTCCCATATTCGGGCTTAAGGGGCCATTTCACAGGCAGGCCATCACGCGTGGAACGGTAAATAGCCGTGAAGATCTCCACCGTGACCCGGCCATCCTCCCCTGTGATCAAGGGCTTTCTTCCATCCAGAATGGCCTGAAGAAAATCCTCGATATTTCGTTCATGGAAATAATCCATCTGATTGGGAAGACCATTAAAAAAGTCCGAGTCCTCCTTAACCCACTGCTGCAGCATTTGCTCCTCACCCGGAACGGACCACAGATCGTTCACCGGCGGCTCCAGGATAGCAGTCATTCCAGCCACAAACATGGCTCCCCCATCGGTCTGTACTCCCACAGAGGCACCGTTTTCTCCATGCACGTGTACCTTCCCAAAAATTCCTGGTTTCTGGGAGTTGGAAACGATAATATTGGCCACAGCACCACTCTTAAATTTCAGGATAGCATTGGCTGTATCTTCCACTTCAATATAAGGGTGATTCAGATTTGACCACCGACCAAAGAGCTCATCAATCTCACCCATGAACCATTGGATCATATCAAGCTGGTGGGGGGCCTGATTGACCAGCACACCACCGCCCTCGCCTATCCAGGTTCCCCTCCATGGATCACTTTCGTAATAGGATCTATCTCGCCATCCAAGCATATTCACAGTACCAAAAACAGCTAATCCGATCTTTCCTGCATCGATGGCCTCCTTGACCCGCATGGCCGGAGGATACCACCTGCGCTGACAAACCACTCCAATTTGTTTACCGCACCTTTTTGAAGCCTCTATCATGGCATCACAATCCTCGAGTGAGGAAGCCAGGGGTTTTTCAATCAGTACATTGGCACCTGCTTCCAGTGCTGCAATGGTGGGTTCTTTATGATTGGGGTGTGGGGTACAGATAATCACAACATCGATCTTTTCTTTGGAGACCATTTCTGCCACATCTGTATAAGCCTTAATGTCGAATTTAGCAGCATAGACTTCTGTCTTTTCTTTGCCTCTGCCACAAGCAGCTGTGAAATGAGATTCCTTCAGGTTTACCAGGGCCCTGGCATGCATATCTGTCACCTTCCCTATGCCTACGACAGCAGTCTTTAATTGTTGGGCCATAGCTGTCAAGGTTTTAAAACGACTTTAATTAATCCGGGTTCTTTATTGTATAGCCGCTGGAACCAAATTGCCCCTTCTGAGAGGGGTGCTTCCGCACTGAGGATGGCATCCACATTGACCTCCTTACGTGCAATCATTTCCAGCACATTGGGATATTCACCACAAATGGCACAACTCCCCTGCAGCCTGATCTGTTGCGTGACCACAGCCTGCAAGGGTATTTCAGCTCTTGGACTCAGGTTACCCACCAGACATACCGTGGCTCCTCTTCGAACCGAGTCGATGGCAGTATTTACAGTTTCGCTGATCCCTACCACCTCGAAGGCAAGATCTGCTCCCCGGCCATCCGTCAAAGCCTCCACTTCTTTCCGGATATCATCTCTTTTTGGATTCAGTCCTACACCAGCACCAAGCTCCCTGGCCAGGGCAAGCTTATCATCATCCAGGTCAAGGGCAATGATATTTCCACAAGCTCTGGCCCTTAGTATCTGGATAACAAAAAGTCCGATCATTCCGCATCCCACCACTACAGCAGTATCATTTTGTGCAAGAGGGGTGAGTTTCACTGCATGAGCAGCCACGGCCACCGGTTCCACCATGGATGCCTGTGTGAATGTAACTTCATCTGGAATCCTGTAAAGAATATGCTGGGGTACATTTACATATTCTGCGAAAGCGCCGTGGCGGCGATACTCGCCAGGGGATACTCCCAACACCATACGGCCATCACTCAGGTTGTACATACCCTTTCGTGTATACCAGTCATCCAATTTGTATATGGTGGAGTCGAAGGTCACCCGATCGCCCTCCTTCCACTCCTTAACATTTTTCCCAAGCTCAGTAATCACTCCTGCAGCTTCATGACCCATCACAATGGGCGGGATCCGTCTGCCTGTGCTTCCATCCATCCCATGCACATCTGAGCCGCAAATTCCCACAGCTTTCACCTTGACCAGGACCTCATCATCTGCCACATCAGGATCAGGAAAGTCTTTATAAACAAGTTGATTGTACGCTTCCAATACCAGTGCTTTCATCGCTTACTTTTCCAGTGAGAAGTAAATATACACAAAGCTATAACCAATTTGTAATCCCCCTCATTTATGTTTATTTCACAAGAAATATATCTACCTTGGTACTTTAGAAGTCAAGGATGTTAATGTTTAATCAGATATGAAAGCACGTAGAAAATTTATCAGAAAGTTAGGTGGTCTTACTGCCCTGCTGGCACTGGGTTCCACCGCCCGGGCAAATAGTATGAATCATTCAGAAGCTGGTGTTGTAGATACCAAAAAGCTTGAGGGAGGTTTTTTCCATATAGTCTATTTCTGGTTGGTGGATGATAGTTCGGAGGTGAAAGAGAAGTTCTTAAAAGAGCTGACTCAGTTTATTGACCAGGTGGAGGAGATTAAAAAGGTACATGTGGGCCCACCTGCGGATACGGATCGTGATGTGATTGACAACACGTATTCCTACAATCTTTTGCTCACGTTTAATTCAAAAAAGGAGCATGATATTTACCAGGAACATCCTGCCCATAAGAAGTTCATTGAGAATGCCTCCAATCTATGGAAGAAGGTTCTGGTATATGATAGTGTAAAGGTCAGTTAAGCAAAACACAAGATAAATTTCAAGCTTATGAAAAAACTAGGCGTATTCCTGATTAGTGCAGTATTTACATTGCTAAGTTCAAATATCATGGCACAAAGTGAATTTTCCAGCGGTCTTATCGGCGTGGGTGTGGTCACCAAGAATCTTGAAAAATCTCTTGACTTTTATATCAATGTGATTGGTATGACCAAGGTGGGCGAATTTGATGTGGATGAAAATTTTGGTAAGATCTCAGGACTCACCGATGGCCTTGCGTTTCATGTGGATGTCCTGAAACTTCAGGACAGTCCCGATGCAAACCAGTGGAAACTAATGAGTTTTAACAAGGAGGGATCACACCCTATGTCCACCTATATCCATGACGATACCGGTCCGCAGTATATCACCATCACTGTGAACAGCCTGGACCCCGTCCTGAAGCGGATCAAGAAGCACAATGTGAAGCTCCTTGGAGAGACACCTGTCCCCCTGGGAGAGACCGACCATTTCGTACTGGTCCAGGATCCCGATGGTACCATTATCGAGCTGATCGGTCCGCTGAATCAGAGCAATTTTTAACTAAATTCGCCAATTAATCAATTATCTAGTAAATAACCACCTGAAATGAAGATAATCAGACTCTTATCAGCAATTGCCTTTGTAATGGCCATGGTCTCCTGTTCCCCGATTAAAGTAGTTGTGGATCCGAAAGACAACACGGATTTTTCTAAGTACGAAACCTACAGCTTCCTTGGCTGGCAGAATAACAGCGATGAAATCCTCGAAGATGCAGACCGGAAAAGTTTGAGGGATGCTTTTACCAATGAATTTGAACGCCGAGGTTTAAAGCAGGTGGAATATAAAGGAGACATCCAAATATCTCTATATATCATAATTAGTGAAGAGGGCAGTGTAAGCGGTATTGCTACTCATTATTCTGGCGCTAATAGTATATATACCCACTACGGCTATGGTTATGGATATAGCACCACCACTATGAAACAGAAGGTAAGCGAGGTAGGTACAATGATCATGGATGTATTTGATGGCCAAAGTAATAAACAGGTGTGGCAGGCAATCGCCACAAAAACTATAACTTCAGATCCCGGTAAGCGCGACAAGAGCATTTCGACCAATATCAGAGCCATTATGCGGGATTTCCCTGTTAAACCCGAATAAGATCCTGATCCTGGAAAATTAATCCCGTTTCTTCTTCTCTTTTTTAACTGACTTTTCGGGCTTCTCTACCTTTTCAAGATAGTAGCCCTCCCGTGAGAGTTTGTGATCCAGGTTAGCAAGACCATAGACCAGTACCGCGGTAGCAGTTGCGGCCTGCTCCTGGTATTCGGGAATGCTCTTGTTATAAAGATCCCGTTCGGTGTGCCAGATCTCCCCGTAGCTAAAGTTGTAACCTTTGAGATCGGCGCAATCAAAACCAATGGTAGGCACTCCTTTCACAGCAAAGGGACCACTGTCGGTTCCCCACGCCCTTTCAGGTCTTTGTCTTGGAGTTCTCTCCTTCAGTTCCAGGGGAAAGTCTGGATTAATGGTATTTATTACCTCCACGATTTCTTTGAAATCCTCCATTTGAGCCGCGGATACGGTTAGACTTACCGGAACAGTGGGTCCGCCATCCCGGTTCACCATATTGGAAACATTCTCCAGATCCGCCTCATACCTGCTTACCCAGCTTCTGGAACCATAGAGTCCAAACTCCTCCCCGGCCCAGAGTGTCACCAGTATGGTACGTTTAGGCTTTCCTCCGGCTTCCATAATCATTCGGGCAGCTTCCATGGAGGGAGTTGCCCCGGATCCATCATCCACACCACCTGTGGCCACGTCAAAGGCATCCAGGTGCCCACCCACAATCACATATTCATCAGGAAACTCTGTCCCGGGGATCACACCGATCACGTTGTGGTACTTCACAGGTCCCATTTTGAAGTGGTTGCGAATATCAAACTCCAGCTGGAAATAGCGGCGCTCCTCTGCCATCTGGCAGATAAGTTTATACTGGTGTTCATCCAGCTTGATATCGGGAACTGAGGGGAGTTTTTCAAAGCTCATATTATGCAGGTTCTTCCTGTCATAGAGCACTCTGATGGGGGTGCTGGACGACTGCACGATCCCAAGAATACCCGCCGCCACCATCTCACTGTAAAAAAGAGCCGGTTCTTCATTCATGGCTAACAACTCATTCTGGGGTTCATCGGTCCCCCGGTTGTTCCGGTTTTCCCGCCTGATCTCATTGTTGATCTTTTCGGTTTCTGCGTTCACCATCTTGATGGAATCCCGCTGACTATCAGCCTCCACCGAGATATCAATGGGCCAACCATTGTTCTTTCCGCCAATCAATACCCAGGCTCCTTTCAAAGCACCCTTCATCCGCTTAAATTCAGCCTCTGTCCCGGGTTCAATCAACACGTGTCCGCGTTGCACCCCACGTGTGCCAGAAGTATAGGATGGAGTTGCAAAATGCAGTGTCATCCCGTTCTCAGCTAACAGTTTACCAAACCAGGGACCACGATTAAACCCCACCGGAAGCTCACCTACTTCGTCCATGATCACTTCCATACCCCACTCATCAAATTTACTGGCTGCCCAGATGGCAGCGTTTTCATAGGCATCCGAACCGATGAGCCTTCCCCCGAAACGGTTACAGAGTATATCGAGGTGATCCATGGTCTGGTTATCGGTCTGACCAATCTTTACAATCTTCTCCATGACCGGGTCCGATTGAGCACTTATGTTAACACTTAAGACAATGCCTGCCACCAAAAGGAAGAGGAAATGAGATTTCATTTGTAATGGGTTTTAGGTAAAAAGAAGCTTCAAATATAAGAGATAAAATCTTTTTCTGTAACTTATGCTGCGTCAATGGGAAAATCCGATGACTGAGAACAAACCCGGAAGGGCCCATCTGAAAATTGTGATCAGCACGGCAGCAATCATTGCAGCCCTGGTGCTGACCATGCAACTTATCACCCAGGCCAGGCAGCTACAGGTGCTCAAGACTGAATTGGCCGAGGTCAACCACATCCGTTACGGATTACTGAATACGGATGAATGGGCCTACCAGCTGGCTAACATCATTAGCATGAAAATCATCGAGTTTAAATTAACACCCGAGAGCCGGGAGCGGGTCCTTGAGAACCTGGAGGGCATCCTCAACCTCATGATAGATGAGGTGGAAGTGATGATGTTAGAACGAACTTCAGGCAAGCTCTCCGGGATGAAAAGGTTTGTCGCCGGATTTGCCATCAATTTTGGTCAGTTGAGGGACAGCATTCCTTCCTACGCCAACACGCTGCTTTCGGAGTTGAGCAATCCTGAAAACAAAGAGGTCATGCAACAGTTTCTCTTAGATAAACTGGGCGAAATTACGGCCTCAACCTATAACCTCGATCCAATGGACCCGCTGCACGCGGTTATGGAAAAGTACAATTGTTCCTCCAAGGCAGAGTGCAAAGAATTGATCAGTGAGCAGATAGAACTGAAACAGGAGGTAATCAACTACAGGTTACTCCTGATCCTGCTCCTGGTGAGTGCTGTTTTCCTGCTGAACCTGATTACCCGGCATCAAATAAACAGGACTCAGTCTATCCTGCTGATCCTCGCCTCCTTCAGCCTCCTGCTGGGGGGCATTACCACCCCCATGATAGACCTGGAAGCGAGGATCGACTTCCTGAGTTTAAAGCTGATGGGAGAAGATGTCATCTTCCAGAACAACATCATCTTTTTCCAGAGTAAGAGTATCATCGATGTGGTACGTATCCTGATTGAAGAAGGATCGCTTCCCATGATCTTTGTCGGAGTCCTGGTATTCACATTCAGTATTATATTTCCCGTATCCAAACTGATTAGCTCCCTGCTCTATGCTTATCGTGTTGGGAAACTCAGGGATAACAAACTGATCCGCTTCTTTGTGGTCAAATCTGGTAAATGGTCCATGGCCGATGTGATGGTAGTGGCCATCTTTATGGCCTATATAGGTTTCAATGGGATCATAGGCAATCAGCTCGATGTGCTAACCGAGTCAGCTAAACCAGTGGAAATATTCACCACCAATGGAACCCGGCTGCTGGAAGGATTTTACCTCTTCCTTCTCTTTTGCATATCCAGTCTTATACTTTCAGAAATAATTACCCGAAAAACATAAATAGTCCCTTTTAATACCATGCCAAAGCTCCTGCTGGATAAAGAGAAGTGTTTGCGAAATATTGAGAAGATGGCCGGGAAAGCGAAGCGGAATAGCCTCTCTTTCAGGCCGCACTGCAAAACCCACCAGAGTGCTGAAATTGCAAACTGGTTCAGGGATTTTGGAGTAGAGTCCATTACCGTATCCTCCTTCCCCATGGCACGATATTTTGCTGATGCAGGCTGGAAAGATATCCTGGTGGCCTTCCCTTTCCAACCAGGCGAGCTCGAAAATCTTCTGCAATTGATGGAATTTTGCAAGCTCTCCATCCTGGTGGACAGTCCGGCTGCACTCCCTTTTCTGAATCATATTCCCGCTCTGATTAGTTTTTACATAGATATCGATACAGCTTATGGCCGCACCGGGGTAAAAGCGGAGAATCCTGATCTGATTGAACAGATTATCGTTAAGGCCAGTGCCAATCCTCACCTGGAGTTTCGTGGATTCTACTGCCATGCCGGCCACTCCTACAAAGCCGGAAGCCAAAAAGAGGCGGATGATATTCACCACAAAGCTCTCAGAGATCTGGGTGGTTTAAAAAAGCAGTTTGGACTCTATGCTCCAAAAGTCCTGTATGGTGATACACCCTCTTGCAGTACTCAGGAGGATTTCGGGGAAATTGATGAGATCACACCCGGGAATTTTGTCTTTTACGACCTGATTCAGCACGCCCTTGGCGCCTGCGCCCTGGAAGAAATAGCAGTGGCCATGGAGTGCCCGGTGGCTGGCAGATACCCGGCCGATGAAAGAATACTGATCCATGGCGGTGCTGTTCACTTTTCCAAAGAGTCTCTGCTTGTAAATGGAGCCGCCATCTTTGGTCAGCTGGTGCAGAGAACCGATCAGACCTGGACAAATACTGGCGAAGAAAAATATCTGACCAGCATCTCACAGGAACACGGTATCATGGAGCAGTGCGGAGATCTGATCAGGGAGGTCAATATTGGAGAGAAGCTTCTCTTCCTGCCGGTCCACTCCTGTCTTACCGCCAACCTGATGCGGGAATACCTTTCCGTGGATGGAATCCGGATTGCTACCCTAAATTCATAATCAAATGGAATTCATATTTACAGAGAAGGCACCATCACCTGCCGGTCACTATTCTCAGGCTATCGTTACAGGCGGACTTGTATTTGTATCCGGACAGCTGCCTATCCACCCGCAGAGTGGCGAGATCAAAGCCTCCATGGAAGAACAGGCGCACCAGGTTATGAATAACCTTGAAAACATCCTTACTGCTTCAGGTTCGTCACTGGACAAGGTAGTGAAAGCAACTATCTATATTTCTGACATTTCACTCTGGGGAAAGGTTAATGAGATTTACGCTGAGCGCTTTGGTTCGCATAAACCGGCCAGGGCTGTCGTACCCACAAGGGACTTGCATTTCGGATGTTTAATTGAGCTTGAAGTAGTTGCAGAGCTTGCTCAAACCTAGGCCCTCGGTTTCCCGTATACATGATCGCCAATGCGACGGATCCGCTCCATTTCCTCAGGATTGAGTGGTCCGGAATCCAGGGTTTCCAGGTTTTCACGCATCATCTCCTGGGTGCGGGCACCAGTCATGCAAATATCCACAGCTGGATTGCTTAATACAAAGCGGTAGCAATCTTTGGCGCTTAGGAGCGTTTCGCCGGGAGGCATCTTGCTTTCTTTGAGAAGTTGTCCCCAACGTGTGGCAGTAAAGGAGATCATCCCGGGACGCTTCTCTCCCCCACAAAATGGGAATACATCTTTTTCGGCACCACTATTTGCTGCATTGTATCGCACCTGGAAAATATCTATGGGACTATCGAGCAATTCAGGGAAGAGTTTCCGCTTGTGTCCCGATAGTGCCAGGTGACGCACCACGCCCTTTTCCTTCAAATCCAGCGCCAGATTCATCACCTGATTTCTGGGTCTCCTGGGATAGTATCCCAGCATCAGGGCATCCACGTATTCCAGGCCCAGCTTTTTCAAACCTTTGTAAAAGTGAGATCTCCCCAGCAAGGAGGAGTGAGTGTACTCCATCAGGCAGACCACCAGCTTGTCCCTGTCGCCCCGTTTATCAATGTTCCGGATCGCCTTGATCATCTCTTTGGAACGCCCCTTCATAAAGCTGCCCATCACAAAATAGTTACATCCTCTCTCGAAAGCCTCCTCAAAGGCTGCTGCCGGAGCTCCATAGCTGGAGGAAATACCCAGGCGTCCAACTTTCAGACCGCTACGGCCCAGTGTAGTTGAATCATTGAAATTTGTCATAAACTGAACAGAATTTGATCTCGAATTTACATAATTAATTCCTTGCATTGCAGAACTGTTCTAAATAAGCAGCGGTTATGCATCTGAAAAAGGATCAGGGACAGGCTTATATATTTTTTAAATTATATTCATGCCTTCAATTCCTAAAACCTAACAAGACTCATCTCATGAAAAAAACTGTTCGTATTCTCCTGATTCTTACCATTGCCAGTTTCATCTCTCCTGTTCAGGCACAGGATGCCAAACAGAAAGGGCTTGATGCCATCACCCAGGAAGCGGTGAAGGGACAACTGGAATTTCTTGCCTCCGACTGGACCCAGGGAAGGGCCACCGGAACACCGGGCGCCTATATGGCCGCGGATTATATAGCCAGTCTTTTCAAGGTATATGGACTTCAGCCCGCCGGCGATATGAAATTTGAGAGACCCACCAGGGCTGAGCGAATGGCCGGTAAAAGGCCTGCCAGCTACAGAACCTATTATCAGAATTTCAACCTTATTGAAACACGGGCAGGCAAGGATCATGAGTTGTCTCTGACCGAAACAACATCGGGAGGCTCACGTACTCTGAACTTTACCTACCAGACAGATTTCTCAGTGCAGGCTTCAGGCGTCTCATCGGAAATGAACTTGCCTATCGTTTTTGTGGGCTACGGTCTGACCGATAAAGAGAATGGATATGATGATTTCAAAGATGTGGATGTAAAGGATAAGATCATCCTGAGAGTAAGCGGCTATCCTGGTCATACAGACGAAACATCAAAAGCATACGATACCTTTTCTTCGGATTGGGGCCGCGGCAGATGGACCCTAATGCGTGCAAAAAATGAGCGGGCTTCGGAGCTGGGAGTGGCTGCAGTT
>PVMS01044535.1_pt1 | contig 19952 bp, 26 predicted proteins | sample 1853461 | NCBI WGS metagenome assembly PVMS01 (sample SAMN08582032, study PRJNA380276) | Marine sediment metagenome, whole genome shotgun sequencing project. | isolation source: ocean sediment barecode stripped | collected 2017 | reverse complement strand
TGGTCCATGGTGCGGGTCTCACCCCCAATACGCAGGCTCCGAGCCAGAGCATTGATCCGGCGGGTGGCCGCCGCGACCCGGTGCGGGGGCAGGTCGAGGCCGAGGAGGTTGGCGGTTCCGTCTCCGGTGGCTTCCGCCACGACGCGGCGATCCGAAACGGCGTGTCGGTAGCGTTGCTCGGCGTCGTCGGGGTCCGCTTCGATGCAGAGCCTGGCGATACGGGCGCGGAGTTGCCCGGTGGTCAACCGGGGCGCCTCGACCGCGACGAGCCGGTCGACTTCCTGAGCAACCGCGTCGGTGAGATGCGCGGTGCCGTAATCGATGGTTCTGGCGCGGCGCAGGTCGATCGCTCCGGTCGCAAGGAGCCGCCACGTATGGGGGAGACGCCGCTGCAGATCGACCGCCATCGTCAATTCGACATCCGCAGCGCGGCGGGTCAACCGCAACGCCACCCCGATCTCGGCTGCGGCAGCCTCAGCGGCGCTGCGGGGGTCATCCTCGATACTGAGCATGTGGTCTGACACTGCAGCGATCGCCTCGTACACCTGGGCCTGGAAATGCGACGCCATCTTCTGTTGGGCCCGTAACACCACGATGCGGTGATAGCCCGACACCTCGTTGACGTCGATCGACGACAACCAGGCGGCGAGCACCGGACCCGGCTCCATCTCATCAAGACCCGACGGAACCGACACGACTTCAGCTTCGAGAGCGAACATACGTTCAACACTACCAAACACCTACGACAGAAAAGGAGCGGCGTTGACCCCACAGGAGTCGCCGGCTACTCGAAGGCAGCGATACCGGTGATCGCCTGGCCGAGGATCAGCGAGTGGATCTCGTTGGTGCCTTCGTAGGTATACACCGACTCGAGGTTGTTCATGTGACGGATCACCGGGTACTCGAGGGTGATGCCGTTCGCTCCCAGGACACTCCGAGCCAACCGGGCCACGTCCAGGGCACGGCCCACGTTGTCCATCTTGCCGAAACTCACCTGTTCGGCGGTGAGCCGGCCCTCGTCGCGCATCCGGCCTAGGTGGACCGCCACCAGCATCGCTCGGTTGACGGACACCATCATCTCCACGAGCTTGCGCTGGGTGAGTTGGAACGAGGCGATCGGCCGGCTGAACTGGATCCGTTCCCCGGCGTACGCCAGCGCCGCTTCGTAGCTCGCGCGGGCTGCGCCGACCGCCCCGAACAGGATCCCGAATCGGGCTTCGTTCAGGCACGACAACGGCCCCTTCAATCCTGCGACGTCGCCGAGGATCGCATCCCCGGGCACCCGAACTCCGTCGAGGATGAGCTCGGACGTGATCGAGGCGCGCAACGACATCTTCTGGTGGATGTCGTTCGTCGCGAACCCCGGCGTATCGGTGGGGACGATGAACCCGCGGACGTCGTCATCGGTCTGGGCCCACACGACGGCGACGTCGGCGACGCCACCGTTCGTGATCCACATCTTGGTCCCATCGATGATCCAGTCGTCGCCATCGCGTCGGGCCCGGGTCCGCATCGATCCCGGATCGCTTCCTGCGTCGGCTTCGGTGAGCCCGAAACAACCGATGACCTCACCGGCCGCCATGGCCGGGAGCCACCGCTGCTTCTGTTCCTCGGAACCGAACTCCCAGATGGGGTACATGGCAAGGGATCCCTGCACCGACACGAAACTACGGATACCCGAATCGCCCGCCTCGAGCTCGGTGCACGCCAACCCGTAGCTCACCGCGTTGGTGCCGGCGCAACCGTATCCCTCGAGGTGCATCCCGAACAGCCCGAGCGCCCCCATCTCCTTCGCCAGTTCGCGAGCTGGGATGTGCCCCGCTTCGAACCAGTCGGCGACGTCGGGAAGCACCCGGTCCTCGACGAACGACCGCACCGTGTCGCGGATCATCCGCTCTTCGTCGCTGAGCAGGTGATCGATGTCGAGAAAGTCATGCGCGTCGGGAGGGCCCGGTCGAATTGGATGGCTCATACCCTGAGGTTACCGTTCCGCATCCTCCGACGGCTCGTCGGCGTGGTGCCGCCGGGGCGGAGCGTCGGTGCCGCTCCAGAGCACCCGTTGCGGGAACGCGATGACGATGCCGCGCTCCCGGAAGACGCGATCGATGGCCCGCGCGACCTCGTCGATGGCTGCGTCCTGCTCCCAGATACCCGGGTCGTGCCAGAACCGAACGTCGAAATCGATCGACGAGTCGTCGTACTCCTCGACGAAGGCCTCGGGGGGCGGATCGGCGAGGGCACGGGCGCATGAGCCCACGGCTTCGAGCATCGCGGCCCCGGCCGACGCGAGATCGGTTCCGTACTCCACGCCGACCTCGATCGTGCTGCGACGCCTTCCGAGGCGCGTCAGGTTGATCACGACATCGTCGAGGACCTTGCCGTTGGGGACGTGCACCTGTTTGCCATCAGGGGTTTCGATGATGACCGCCCGGCCGTGGATCTCGGCGACGGTGCCACTGTCGGTACCGATCGAGACCTGGTCGCCCACGTCGAACAGCGTTCCGGCCTGGAGCACCAGACCGGCAGAGAAATTGTCCATGAGACGTCGCCCGGCGAAGAAGATCAGCACGAAGGCGAACAGCATGATCATCATGATCGGACCCAGGTCGACGCCGAGGAGCGAGAGCGCATACACGACGGCGGCGAGGATCACCAACCAGCCGGCCATCTTCACGACCAGCTGTCGCGCGTACTCGGGAACGCTCGGCACCCGGTCCAGGGCATGGCGCACGATGCGGCGCACGACCCAGGCAGTCCCGAGCCCGGCCAGCAGCACCACTCCGGCCCAAACGACATCCCACCACGTCACCGCCTTGGTGTTGATGAGATCGTTGAGCTCTGAGATGTCGATGACCTGCGCAGAGAGGTGCGCCGGAGAACGGATGCCCACAGTGATCATCGGAACAGCACCTCCTGGCTTCCGATCGGCCGACGCCGCCGCACTCCGCTCCAGACGAGACCGTCCATGAAGACCCACGATCTGCGGTGGATCCGCGTCGGGCCCATGGCGGCGAGGGCGGCGCGGTGGCGTGGTCCCGGATAACCCTTGTTGTGGTCGAAATCGAAACCGGGGAACTCGGGAGCGAAATCGCGCATGATCCGGTCCCGTGTCACCTTGGCGAGGATGCTCGCGGCGGCGATGGTGAGCGATGTCGCGTCGCCGCCGATGATGGTATCTGAGTTCGTACCCCCGACGAAGTTCCAGTTCCCGTCGAGGAGTACCCGATCCGGTTCGGCGTCGAGACCGGCCAAGGCGCGGCGCGCGGCGAGACGCTGCGCCTCAGACATGCCGAGTCGGTCGCACTCCCCCGGCGAGGCGTGACCGACCGCCCACGTTTCACACCAGCGCGCGATGCGGTCGAACATGGACTCGCGTTCGGACTCGGTGAGCATCTTGGAGTCCCGGACCTTGTACACACGCCGATCGCGAGGTACCACTGCGGCGCCCACGGAGAGAGGCCCGGCCCAGGCTCCTCTGCCGACTTCATCGACACCGACGACGATTGCGCAACCGTCCGCCCACAGGTCTCGCTCGACCCGCAAGCCGGGGGCCTTCGACCGGATCGCTCCACGGAGCCGGGGGACGGTGCTCACGGGGCGAGGATACCGTGTCGGTGTCGGGGACTCGTGACCTTTCAGTTGGTCCGGGGATCGGCGGGGAAGTCGGCGAAGAAAGCGAGGCGATCGCGTTGGCGGCGTAACACCGTCCGCCACAGATCCTCGGGTTCGGGCCCGAACGCGTCGTCGTAGGTGGCTGCCACCACGAACCAGGAGCCGATGCCCACCTCCATCTCGAGCTGGCCCTGAGTCCAGCCGGCGTAGCCCGAAAAGACGCGGGCCTGTTCGACGTCGGGCACATCTTCGGGGTCCCGACCGACGTCGATGAACCCGATGCCGTCGAGCACCGGCTCCCAACCGTCCGCAGGAGGAGTATCGGGTCGGTACGCCAGGCCGATCGCGACCGCACGCTGCACCGGACCACCGGAATAGACCGCGGCCGGTACCGCGAGGAACGGCCCCCATGGTTCGACGAACTCCGTCGCGGCCACGTCGAGGGGGCGGTTCAGGATCGTGCCGACGGCGCCGTCATCTTCGCTGTGGGCGACGATCAACACCACCGTCCGCCAGAAGTTCGGATCGATCAAGGACGGAGAAGCCACCAAGAGTTTGCCGGCCAGTGAGGCGCTCATGGCGGATCATCCATCTCCGTCACGACGCAGCTCGAGCGAGGGACCGTCGTCTCAGGCTGGATGTTTGTCGTGGTCGGGCACGAGCGTGGCCCCCGACAGCACCGACATGTGCCCATCGTCCCACTTCACCTCGACGGTGTCTCCGTGGACCTCCTTCACGACGCCGTGACGCGGCTCTCGTCCCACTGTGCTGCTCAGGGTCTTGACCCGCATACCTTTGCGAAGCATCAAATGTCCTCCTCGTGTAGCTCCATGTCGATGGTACGCGATGTTGCCGCGCTCAGCGAGGGACCTTCGACCCTGAACCGGTTGAATTGGCACTTTCGCGGTGCACTCCTATCGTCGCGAACCAGGAGGTGACCATGCGCATCTGGAGCACCAATTTCGAGGACGGCGGGATGATCCCGAGCAGCTTCTGCCTCTGTCGTCCCGATCCGATCGCCCACGCGACGTTCGCGGCGAACCGCAATCCCCATCTCGTCTGGGAGGGAGTGCCTGAGGAGGCCCGATCGCTTGCCCTCATCTGCGTCGACCCCGACGCACCCGCGGTCGGTGATGCCGTCAACGTGGAGGGGATGGAAGTACCGGCCGATCTTCCCCGGGGCGACTTCTATCACTGGGTGGCCGTCGACCTCGCGGTGGACGCTACTTCGATCGCCGAGGGCAGCTGTGCCGACGGGGTGGTCACGGGCGGGAAGAACCATCGTGGCGGACCCCACAGAAGCGTTCAGGGGATCAACGACTACACGGGTTGGTTCGCCGGTGACGCCGACATGGAGGGCGAGTACCTGGGGTACGACGGTCCCTGCCCGCCGTGGAACGACAGCATCGTTCACCGTTACGTCTTCACGCTCTACGCCCTCGATGTGCCCGCTCTGGATGTCCCCGACGACTTCGGCGGAGCGGATGTGGTCGAGGCGATACGCGGACATGTCCTGGCCGAAGCGTCGCTGACGGGCCGGTATACGCTGAACCCGGCTCTCGCGTAAGGTCGCACATCCCGACCGATCGCGGTGTAGGTTCGGAGAGGTGCTGGTTCGAGCCGCATCTCGGGATGACCTCGAGGCCGTCGAGCGGTTGACGGTCCAAGCATGCGCCGACGCGTATGCAGAGATGGTGCCGCCGGAAGTGGTCGCTGCCGAGGCGCGCACACGCTATCCCGGCGGTCGATTGCGTGAGAAGCTGCTCGCGGGCGAGCTCTACGTTGGCGAGGATGCCTCCGGTGACCTCGTGATGGTCGCGCTGGTGTCGCGGCTCGACGACCACGTCGCTCTCACGACGGTCCTCGTTGCACGGGATCTGTTTCTGGATCTGTCCGCAGAGCCCCTGGTTCGGGTGCTCCGAGAGCGCGGCTGGCTCCAACCGATCGTGTCCGATGTGGTTCTGGGGAACGCAGCCCACGAACGGTTCCACGAGAACGCCGGGTTCGCTCCCGGTGACGTCGCGGCAGACGAAGTTCAGGGGCATCCCATCTTTCGCCGAGCGTGGTGGCTTCCCGCCGCATCCACGAGCCGGGGCGACGGGTAACCTCCCCGACCATGACCAACGACCTCGTGTCCACGCTTCCCAAAGCGGTCCTCCACGATCACCTCGACGGCGGCCTCCGCGTTCCGACCATTCTCGAGATCGCCGACGAGGAGGGCTACCGAGGGCTCCCCGCCTCGAGCGAGACAGAGCTTCGCGAGTGGTTCAACCAGGGACGTTCGGGGTCGTTGGTGCGTTATCTCGAAGCGTTCGAACACACCATCGCCGTCATGCAGACGCCCGAGGCCATCCGCCGCGTCGCCTACGAGGCGGGGATGGACCTGGCCGCGGATTGGGTCGTCTACGCCGAGATCCGATTCGCCCCCAGCCAGCATCGGCTCCGGGGCCTCACTCGCGAGGGCATCATCGAAGCGGCTCTCGACGGGTTCGGTGCCGCGCAACGCGAAACCGGCATCGTCCTGTATGCCATCATCGACGCCATGCGCCAGGACACCGACAGCGAGGAAGTCGTGGCGGCCGCGGCCAAGTTCCTCAACTCCGGCGTCGTCGGTTTCGACCTGGCCGGGCCCGAAGCCGGGTTCCCGGCCGACAACTACCTCGCTGCCTGCCGGGCGGCACACGACGCCGGCCTCGGCGTCACCATCCACGCCGGAGAAGCCGACGGGCCGGCTTCGATCTGGCGGGCCATCGCCCGGTGCGGTGCGCAGCGAATCGGTCACGGAGTGCGGATCATTGACGAGACGGTCCTCATCGACGGTGAGATCGTCGATCTCGCTCCTCTCGCCCGCCGAGTGCGCGATCACCGGATTCCCCTCGAGGTCGCGATCACGTCGAACCTCGACACATCTGCGTACCCGAACGCATTCGAACATCCTTTCGGAGCGCTGTACCGGAGTGGGTTCGCCGTGACGATCAATACCGACAATCGCTTGATGAGTGGGAACTCCCTCAGTGACGAGTACCGACTGGCGCGGGATACCTACGGGCTGTCCTACGCCGACCTGGGAACGATCACCGAGACAGCGCTCAGAGCAGGTTTCGGCGATTGGCCGACCCGCCGGCGACTCCTCACCGATGTGGTCGGACCCGCCTACGAAGCCGCAGAACGGTCGAGCACCGAATCCAACCAGGTGGAGACGTCCTCGAGCACCTGATCCTGCTCGGGTTCGTTGTGCATCTCGTGACACAGGTCGGGATAGACCTCGCGCTTCACGCAGTCGAGTGACTCGAGCGGTTCGGATGCCGTCGCGGGAACCAACTCATCCCGACCCCCATGGATCACCAGCGTCGGCACATCGATCTGATCGAGGTGGGCAACCGTGTCCTCCTGGGCAGCGAACAGCTCCTTTCCGAATCGAGCGGTCACCTTGGTCTCGACGAGCGGATCGGCGAAATAGGCCTCGCCGACGGCCGGGTCGCGTGAGAGCTGCTCGCCCGTGATGGAGTTCGGGAACCGAAGACCGGGCCAAACCCTTCCCAGGCCTTTGGCGGTCCAGCGCAAGACCACCGGGACATCCGCCGAGAGTGCGGGGGCGGACAGAACGGCGGCCGCAGGCTGCGGCTCCGCGGAGATCAGGTACCGAGCCGCGATCAGGCCTCCCATCGAATGCCCGTAGAGCACCCAGGGCAGACCCGCCGGCATCACGTCGTACCGGGCGACGACGCTGACATCGGAGAGGAAGTCGTCGAAGCTCTCGACATCGGTGCGGGCGCCGCCCGAGCGACCATGTCCCCTGAGGTCGAACGAGTAGACCGTGTAGCCGCGCTCCGCGAAGAACCGGCCGACGTGGTCCCAGCGGCCGCAATGCTCCCCCAATCCGTGGACGAGGAGCATGTTCGCTTTCGGGTCCTCGGCTTCCCACTCGCGGGTGAACAAGATCGTCCCGTCCGCGGCTTCGAGTGCTCCGGTGCGGTCATCCATATCCGTCTCCTTCCACGGCTGCAGCCATCGCAGCTCCGACGATCCCGGCTTGATTGCGAAGGACCGCCGGCACGAGTCGCGCCCGTGTAGCGATCTTCGGCCCGTACGACTCGAATCTCTTGCTGATCCCTCCGCCCACGATGATCAGGTCGAGCCAGAAGATGTCCTCGAGGTAGGCGAGGAACTGGCCGACACGTTTGGTCCACTGCTTGAGGGTGAGTTCGTTGTCCTCGACGAGCCGGGCCGCGGCGTACTGCTCGGCCGTCGTGCCCCGGAACTCGAGGTGGCCGAACTCGGTGTTCGGGATCAGTCGGCCGTCGAGGAGCAGGGCCGAGCCGATACCCGTGCCGAACGTCAGGAGAAGCGTCACGCCGTCCTGGCCCATGCCTGCGCCGTAGCGAACCTCGGCGATGCCCGCTGCGTCCGCGTCGTTCAGCACGGTGACGGGAGCGCCGATCCGGTCTCGGAACAACCCGGCAGCGTCGACGTTCATCCACGCTGCGTCGATGTTCGCGGCCGAGTACACCACGCCATCCCGCACCACGGACGGCACGGTCACCCCCACCGGGCCCTTCCAGCCGAACCTCTCGACGAGGTCGGCGACGACCTCGCTCACCGCTTCGGGCGTGCTCGGCTGAGGCGTCGGGATCCGCCTGCGTTTCGTGACGAGGATGCCGGTTTCGAGATCGACGGGCGCTCCCTTGATGCCGGACCCGCCGATGTCCACTCCGAGCACTTGCAATCCGATCATCCTTTCGATGCCGCTTCGATCGCGTCTTGCAGGGACGCAGCATATGCATCCTCCTCGACCGCGGCCATATCGGGGGGTATCACCACACGCAATCCCCCTGGGAACTCGGGGTAATCGGCGGGAAGGGCTCGGACCGCAGCGGAGGGGAACGCCGCAGCGACCCGGCTCGGGTCGACTGCCAGGAGCAGGATCGCAACGGGAATCGAGGGCATGAACGCAACCGTCACCCCCTTGACCTGACGCACGCGCTTCACGAGAAGACGGGCCCGGTCGCGTGCACGGATCGCGTCCGGCCGGGCGGTCACCGAACCCAACACGACGACGTCGGCACCCGACGGCAGATCCTCGATCTCCATCCCGGCTCCATCCGCGACCAGGAGGTGCTTTCCCCTGTCCTGTGGATCATCGAAACCGCCGAGGTAGTTGGGGTGGCCGAGGACGACGAGGTCGTCGTCGCCGACGTCACCGGGGACCACGGTCCTTCCCGAGACGTGGGGCAGTTCCAGGAGGTCGGGCAGTGCTCGTCGCGCCGAACTGCGGAGCGCCGGATGAAGCGCCCGGGCGAGCAGGACCCGCGTCATCCCGCTCGAGGCAGCGATGATCGCATCACGAGCAGCAACGAGACCTGTCGCCAACGGGACCGGCCGTCAACGATCGAGGAAGGGCAGGTCGACGCGTTCGGCCTCGACCCAGCGACCGCGGATCTCGACCTGGACGTCTGTTCCCTCCTCGGGTGGCGGTTCGAGATAGCCCAGTCCGATGCCGTGCCGGAGGCTCGGGCTGAAGTTTCCGCTCGTCACGACCCCATCCGACCGACCGGAGCGCAGACGGTGCCCGTGTCGCGGGATCGCCCTGCCTTCGGTTTGGAACGCGACGAGCGATCGAGGAACGCCGGCCTCCCGCTGCCTCACGAGAGCCGCCCTTCCCGTGAATTCGTGGCCCCAGGCAACCACCCATCCCAGTCCGGCTTCGAGAGGCGTCGTGTCCTTGTCGAGGTCCTGGCCCCACAGGGGATATCCCATCTCGAGACGCAACGTGTCGCGGGCGCCGAGCGCCGCCGGGGTGGCACCGGCCTCCACGAGCGCCTCGAAGAGCTTGGCTCCGTTGGCCGCGGGAACTGCGATCTCCGCACCCCGCTCCCCCGTGTATCCGGTCCCCGCCGCCCGATACCAGGCACCACCGAACACGCCGGTTTCAACGCGGAAGCGGCGGGGCATCGAACCGAGTACCTGGTCGACCACCTCGGGAGAATCGGGGCCTTGGACGGCGAGCAGCACCGTCGCGTCGCGGACGGGGTCGACGGTCACGCCGGTGCCGGCGCCGGCACGGAACCGGTCGAGGATCGCGTCGAAGTTCGTGCCGTTGGGCATGACCCAGAAGTCGTCCTCATCGAACCGCCAGACGATGATGTCGTCGATGATGCCGCCGCGCTCGTTGAGCGCCATCGTGTACTGGGCGCGACCGACGCCGATGCGGGTGATGTCGTTGCAGAACTGCTCACGGATGAGGGTCGCGGCTCCGCTGCCGGTGACCGCGAAGCGCCCGAGGTGCGACACATCGAATACGCCGGCGGCCGTTCGAACCGCGGCATGCTCGGCGAGGACGCTGCCGTACTGGACCGGCATCGTCCAGCCCCCGAAATCTGTGAACCGAGCACCGAGGCCCGAATGGACGTCGTGAATGGGGGAATCGGGCACGGTGACCTCCGAAAGAACAGCTACATCGGGCTCGCAGAGACTACCGCGACGTGCCCTCGATCAGACGGCGGAGGCCTCGTTCTCATGCGCCAGGTTGGTCACGTCGGGCGGACCCGGGATCCGGGTTGGCGCGGCGGGCAGATCCTCGCTGCCGGCCTCTTCGAGACCGTACTTGACGAGGAGGTGCAGGTAGTCGCGCTGGTAGAAGATCCTGCAGCGGATCTGGGGATACAGCTCGCGCAACTGCTTGATCTTACGGTTCTTCTTCGTCACGAGTTTCTGGTTCATGGTCGTGATCTCGATGAACTGATCCTCGTCCGGGAGATAGAAGTCGGGCCGGAAGTACCTGGTGGGTAGACCCGCCTCGTCCCACTCGACCGCGAAGGCGCGGGGTTCGTACTGCCACGGCACGTCGTAGAAGTCGAGAAGACGGGCGAAACCACGTTCGCTGTCGTGGGCGAAGGCGACGTGTTCAGCGTCACCGGCGGCGAACGTAGCGTCGGGTTTCAGATCGTCGCCGCTTCCGATCGGGTCACCTCGGCGTCGAGTGAGGTTTCGCGGTCGGGAAAAAGGCGGTGGATCTCGCCCGCGAGCTCCACTTGGACGGGTCCCACCGCGATCCCGAAGACCCCCTGGCCGCCACGGAAGACGTCGACCACCTCGGACGGGCTGTGGGCCGCGTAGATGGTGATGCCGTCCGAGAGCAGCGTCACGTCATCGAGCGGGTTCTGTGAGGCCAGCTCCGCCCGCAGGATGTCCATCGCCTTCCTGATTTTCTTGAGCGACATGCCCGCATCGAGGAGTCGTTTGACGACCTTCAATTGGACGATGTCGGAGAACGAGTAGAGGCGCTGCGTGCCCGATCCGCTGGCCCTCTGGACCGAAGGGGTGATGAGCCCCGTGCGGGCCCAGTAGTCCAACTGCCGGTAGGAGATACCGACGACTTTGCACACCTGGGGCGCCCGGTAGCCCGCGGCTTCCCGGTCTTGGATTCTGTCGGTCACATCTGCTCCTCGTGACACAGCCTACAACGATGTAATTCCGTCACGTGAACTACGAGAGTGAAACTAGGAGTGGACCTGCCGCGTTGTCAACAACCCTGTGGACAAATGATGTGGGGGCCTAGATCCGACGAGGTGCGGGATCCGTGGTCAGGAAGTGGAGCCGGCCTCGAAGTCCTCGGGGCTGACGTCATCGAGGAACTCGCGGAAGCGTTCGATCTCCGCTTCTTCCTTGTCGTCGTGGATCTCGACTCCGGCTTCGTCGAGCAGATCCTTCGCGGCGAACACCGCTGCCCCGGTACGCGTGGCGAGAGCGACGGCGTCGGATGGCCGGGACGAGATCCGCACCTCCTCCCCGTCGATCGACAGTACGAGTTCGGCGAAGAACGTGCCTTCCTGGAGCCCGGTCACGTCGACTCGTTCCACCTCGGCGCCCAGAGCCTCGACCACCGATCTCATGAGATCGTGGGTCATCGGCCGTTGCGGGGCAACTCCCTCCATCGCGAGGGCGATCGCGGTCGCCTCGGGTGTTCCGATCCAGATCGGAAGGAACCGATTGCCGTCTCGCTCCCTGAGGAGAAGGATCGGAGTGTTCGTGGGGAGTTCGATCCGCACCCCCACGATCTCCATGGGCACCTGCTCAGTCATGGTGCCAGCCTATCACCGGCGGGTCGAGATCAACCGCTCGCAGGAGCGCCCGCCCGATACGCGACCTCCCCGAACGACTGCGGGTCGGCCTTCAATCGGGCGAGATCCATGACCGCCCAAAGGGAGCGCACGTTGCGATACCGACCGTTCCAATCGAGTCCGTATCCGAGGAGGAATTCATCACCCACTTCGAAACCCCGGTACTCCACGGGGACAGCGACGATACGCCTCGTCGTCTTGTCGAGGAGCGCCACCGTTCGGACCTCGGCGGCCCCCTTGGCCGTGAGCATCTTGCGTAGCGTGGCCAGGGTGAGTCCGGTGTCGACGATGTCCTCGACGATGAGCACCGGCCGGTCGATCACCGGGATCGAGATGTCCATCGCGATCGACACCCGGCCCTCATGCCCGAAGCGAGTCAGCGCCAGGAAGTCGGTTTCGATGCGGTGGGGAAGGTGACGCGTCAGGTCGGCGAGGAAGGGCACGGAGCCCTTGAGCACGCCGATCACGACGGGTTCCATGCCGGCGTAGTCCTGGGAGATCTCGGAACCGAGTTGAGCCACGCGGGCCCGGATGGCGACCTCTTCGACCACCTCGACGAACGCCGGTTTCATCCGTCGCCCCCGACGGCCCCCGAGAGCGCATCCCGGAGCCATTCGGCGAGGATCTCGCCCTTCGGCAACTCCTCCAGGGGCGACATCTGCCACCGTCCGTCGTCGAGCGCCGGCATCGAGGCGAGGCGGCGCTGCTGTGAATCGCTCAGGCCGAGGTCGACGGCCGCGGTGGCTCCGCCCCCTTCCTCGGAGAAGAACGGTCGCAGCCATCGATCTCGATAGCCGTACGTGCCGTATGCCCAGTCGAGCAACTCGCGGGTATCCCGGAAGTGGTCGTCGGTCCCCATCACAACGGTCACGACCCGACGGGGTCCCCGTTCGGCGATGCCCAGCAATACCTTGTTCGCCCACGGGGTGTCCCCGGTCTTGAGACCGACGACACCCGGGAAAGCCCCGAGCAGGTGATTCGTGTTGTTGAACCTGCGTTCTTTCCCGGTGGGATCGTCCGGTAGCTTGACCGTCTCGATGCGGGCGATCTCCCCGATGACCGGGTAGTCGAGGGTAGCCACCGTCAATGCGGCCAGGTCGTTCGCAGTGGAGTAGTGCTCGGCGTGGTCCAGCCCGTTCGGGTTCGCGAATCGGGTGTCTGCGAGGCCGAGTTCGCGGGCCTTCTCGTTCATGAGCGCTACGAAGTCGGCGGTCTCTCCGCTGCCGACGTGCCAGGCGAGCGTGAGTGCGGCGTCGTTTCCCGATCGAACCAGCATCGCGACCAGCAGGTCGTACACCGTCCACTGCTCACCGGCCACGAGGCCGGCGGTCGAGCCCCGGGTCTGGGTCACGAAGTCGGGGATGGTGACGATGTCGTCGAGGTCGGTGTGGTCGATGACCACCATCGCCGTCATCGCCTTCGTCACCGAGGCCATCGAGCGTCGGACGTCCGCGTTCCACGACGCCAGCACGACGTCGGTCGATTCGTCGTAGACGATCCAGGCTACGGCGCCGATCTCGGGTGGCGGTCGGTAGTCGAGCGGAGGCGCGATGACCGGCGCCGGCGGGACCAGCGTCAGGGACAGGGAAAGTACGAGGGGTGCAAGTGCGGCTGTGAGCATTCACCGTTCCAGGAGCCTGCGAAGCCTACCCCTGACGATTCCTTCTTGAAGCTGCGCGGACGCTTGGGCGCTATCGGCCAGGATCTCGGCCGAGTGACGCCGGTTCTCGGGGTTGCGATGGCGGAGCAGAGGGGCCACCATCTGTCCGAGCAGTTCGGTCTGGCGATCCGCCGAGAGCCGGAGCCCCCGCAGGTGTCGCACCTCGAGCCCGTGACTGAGCAAGCGATGTGCGGCGCGGGCCACCGCGAGATCATCGTCACGGAACACCTCGGTGCCGTCCGGGAGGGCGAACGGTACGAGGATGCGTTGATCGATGAGCCCTTGGAGTTGGCGGTTGCTCAGACCCGACGATCGCATCATCTCGGCGGGGGTCAGGGAAACGCCCGAGGACGCGAAATACGCTTCCGGCGGTGGTCCGCTTTCGGGGGCGATCGGTGACTCCTCACCGAGTTCCCAGGCCGTGAGCTTCGATTTGATGACCTTGAGTGGCAGGTAGTGGTCGCGCTGTTCCTTGAGGATGTACTCGATCCGCTGAACATCCTCTGCCGTGAACATTCGATAGCCGGAGGCGGATCTCTGGGGTTCGACCAGGCCCTGGCCTTCGAGGAACCGCAGCTTCGACACCGTCAGATCGGGGAACTCGGGCCGGAGCAGGTTGATGACCTCGCCGATGCTGTGGGAGCGAGCCGCGCGCAGAGGTGGAGCCCCCATCAACTGGTGCCGCGGGCGACGACCAGGTGGAACTTGCCGATGATCAACTCGTCCCCGGCGGTCAGCGCGTGCGCATCGGCCCACTGCCCGTTGACATAGGTTCCGTTGGTCGAACCGAGGTCCTCGACCCGCAAGCCCGAGTCGTCGACGGTGAATCTGGCGTGATGACGGGAAACGGTGATGTCCTCGAGGAAGATATCGCTGTCGGCGCCGCGCCCCACAACCGTCTCTCCCGGACCGAGCACGTAGGCCAACCCAGCCTGTGGCCCGGTCTCGACGACGAGAGCCCAGCCGAACGCGCCTTCGACGCGGCTGCCCGAAGCGCCGGTCGCCGTCTTGCCCGCCGGCGGCTCGAAGATGATCGTGGCGTCGTGCTCGAACTGCGGATGCTGACCTTCCATGCCCCTCATGCTACACAACCTTCGACCTTCAGTTGAAGGTTATCCCGCTCTCCGGGGTTCGGCAGCTCACCCGTCGGTGTATTCCTGGTACGCGGCTGCATCCATCAACGCGTCGAGCGACGCTCCCGTGGCGGGGGCGATCTTGATGAACCAAGCTTCGCCGTATGGATCCTGGTTGACGAGTTCCGGAGTCTCGAACAGCGTCTCGTTGGTGGCCGTGATCTCACCGGGGACCGGGGCGTACACGTCGTTGACGGACTTCGTCGACTCGACCTCCGCGAATCCCTCTCCTGCTGCGACGGTGCGACCGACCTCGGGCAGATCGACGTAGACGATGTCACCGAGGGCGTCCTGGGCGTAGTCGGTGATGCCGACTACAACGGTGCCGTCCTTTTCCAACCTGACCCACTCGTGATTCTCGGCGTACTTCAGTGTTTCGGGGATCTGCACCGTGACGCTCCTCTCGGCTCGGTGTCAGGCGAGGTTAGAGCCTCAACGCGGAGGTGGCGAGCTCAACCCTCCCCCGCCGCGGTGATCGCGGTTCGCATATCTCCGAGGTACTGGAACGCGACCACGTAATAGAGAACCAGCCCGACGGCGCCGCCCACCAACGACACCCAATACAACCAGGGGGCATCGAAGCCCTCGGCGAGATAGAAACCGGTGATGGCGAAATACAGCAGCAGGGTGGCCGTCTTGCCCAGCCACCGTACGTCGAGTTTCGTGACACCCTTCGTCCATCCGTACAGCGCCCCGACACCGATCACGACCTCTCGCAGGATCAGTGCCCAGGCGAACCACGCGGGCAGGATGTCCTTGATGAGACCGGCGATCACCGCAACGAAGACCGCAAGGCGATCGGCCAGTGGATCGAGGAACTTGCCGACCTCGCTGACCTGATCGAGACGCCTCGCGAGGTAACCGTCGATCCAGTCGGTGGCGCCGATGACCCCCAGCAAGAGCCCCGCCCAGCCGATCTCCTCAGCCCCGAACACGAGCCAGAGGAACACCGGCACCAGCAGCAGTCGGATGACCGAGATGAGGTTGGGAATCGTCAGCGCGTCACGCACCGTTCAGGGCACCTGGACGATCCGGAACCGGACCCTGGCCAGTTCCTGCTCTTCGAAGCTGACAACGAAGGCGTAACCCTTCGCTTCAGGGAACTGGAGGTTGTAGAACGGGCTCACGATGGGCACGACGCTCTGAGCGCCGGGCGGGAGGTTCGGCGGGGCCCCTACCCGCAGCTTCCCGTGGGCCTCGACATCGAGGGGATGGCCGTCTTCGTCGACGAGTTCGATGGTGATCTCGAGATCGCGATGTCGCTCTTCGGGGTCGACCTCGGCGACCATGGCCAGGGTGAGGCTCCGGTGGACGACCGGTACCGTCCGGGCGCTGATCGTGTCGAACCCCCCGCCGAGCACGAAGAGTTTGCCCCCCTGAACCTGGGCGGCGTCCGCAAGCATCGCAGTGGTGAGGCGCATCGCTGGCTCCTATTCAACTCGTTGGCACTGATCCGCTACGAGAGGACACGGTCCGCTCGCAGCGAGATCATGGCGGGGTTCCCTCGCTCGTCTCCGCTCGGCTCGATGCTACTTCGTCGCGTCCAGATCTCCGCGACCCGGGCCACCTCGTCGTATCGGGCGACCCACACCCGGCCGTGGCCCGGCGTGTGCAGCCCATCAGCGTGGTTGACGAGGCAATGAGCGATCTCGTGGCTCACCACTCCCACCAGCGTCGGGTTCCCGACGCGAACGACCGGATGTTCCGGGTACCGTCTTCCGCGGGCCTCCTCGCTGACGGTGACCCGGCCTTCCCCGTAGGCAGCGATGAGTTGCCCCCGGGAAGGCTCGCACCGGCCCGTGTTCGGTTTACGGCCGCGATGCGGTTTGACGATCGGATGAGCTAGATCGAAACGAGCGGTCAGAAGGAGAGCGAGGTTCTTCGATTCCACGCCATCCAACGCGATCCGGTACTGGGCCGCGTGGAGGTCGAGGCAGCGGCTGAAGCGGTTCAGCCACCGAGCGTGGCGCTGGTCGAGCGGCGAGTAGTTCGAATCCACGAGGATGCACGCTACCGGCAACGGACGCCGAGATGGTCGTCATCCGTTGGATGGGGCCGAGTAACGTTGTTGCATGAACGACGAATCTGCGATCCCCGGTCCGATTCTCGTTGCGATCGATCTCTGCGAGCAGTCGGCGCAAACCCTGGGGTGGGCAGCCCGGATCGCTCGCTGCGGGCAGACGGGGCTGATGGTGCTTCTCGTGGCGCACGATCCGGACGATCGTCCCGGAACGTTCGTCTCCGATACGGGCGAGGTGGAGGCCATCACCTCGGTCGCCGAGCGCCGTCTCCATGAGTTCCTTGGAGACAATTCGGATGTCCTCGACGGCATCGAAGTGACCACCGAGGTCGTGAGCGGTCTGCCGGCATCGAGAACCGTCGAGGTAGCCGACCAGATCGACGCGAGTCACATCGTCATCGGAAGCCACGGCAGATCGGGGTGGGTCGACCGGGTCGTGGGGTCCGAAGCCGATCGGATCATCCGCCACGCTCGGGTGCCGGTGACGGTCGTCAAGGTCCCGCCCGCCGCCTCATGAGCGAGTCGACCGACTGGCTCGTGCTGATCATGGGTCTCTTCGGAGGTCTGTCGATCTTCCTCTTGGGGATGGACCGGACGGTCAGTGGGGTCAAGGGGCTCGCCGGAAACCGACTCCGCACGATCATGAGCCGGCTCACCGGGAACCGCTGGGCCGGGGTGGCGACCGGTGCCGGGATCACCGCCGTGATCCAGTCTTCGAGCGTCACGACGGTGATCGTCGTTGGCCTGATCTCGGCCGGCGTGATGTCGCTCGCCCAGTCCGTAGGTGTGATCTTCGGGGCCAACATCGGGACCACCATCACCGCGCAGATCGTGGCCTTCAAGGTGACGAAGTACGCGCTCGGTGTGGTCGCGATCGGGTTCGGCATCGAGTTCTTCTCGAAAACGGAGAAGGTCGAGCGGATCGGGCGCACGGTCATGGGCCTCGGCCTCGTCTTCTTCGGGATGGCGGTCATGGCGACCGCGATGAAACCCCTCCAGGACAACGAGGCGTTCCTCGACGCCATGGCCTCGATCTCGAACCCCTGGATCGGGATCCTGCTCGGGGCGGTCTTCACCGCGCTGCTCCAGTCGTCGTCGGCGACGATCGCGATCGTCATCGCGATGGCAACCGCCGGTCTCGTCACCCTCGACCTCGCCATCGCCCTGGTCCTCGGTGCGAACATCGGCACGTCGATCACCGCCCAGCTCGCTGCGCTCGGCAAACCACGTGCAGCCGTCCGGGCTGCGGTCGTGCATACGACGTTCAACGTCCTGGGTGTCGTCATCTGGGTACCGTTCATCGGATTCCTGGCGTGGGCCGCCGTGAAGCTCTCGCCCCCGGACGACATCGCCCGACAGGTGGCGTGGTCAACGACGATCTTCAACGTGGCCAACGTGCTGATTTTCATCTGGTTCGCAGCCTGGTTCGCCCGTTTCGCCGAGTTCCTGGTTCGCGATCGTCCCCTGGAGGAGGCAGCCATGATCCAGGCCAGGTACCTGAACGTCGATCTGCTCAACACCCCGTCCCTCGCCCTCGATCGCGCTCGGCTGGAGATCGCCCGGATGGGTAGCCGGGTCCGGGACATGCTCGAAGCCGCGATCCCCGCCGTGATCCGAGGCAGCCTCGAGGAACTCGATGCCGTGGAGGCGCTCGACGACGAGGTCGACGCCCTCTACGAACACGTGATCACCTACCTCGCCGAGATCTCCAAGCGCGAACTCACCAACGAGCAGACCGCTGAGCTCCTCGGGCTCATGGAGGCCACGAACGACATCGAGGCGGTCGGTGACGCCGTGGAGACCAACCTGGTGAGCGATGGGAGAAGACGCCTCGAGTTCGGCGTCGTCGTCTCAGATTCGACCGCCGTACTCATCGAGGATCTCGGGGCGCAGGTTCTCGAAGGGGTCGACATCGCGGTCGCCGCAGTCGGCCAGTCCAATCCGGAGGCGGCGCAACGGGCCATCAAGATGAAGGCAAAGATCACCGAGCGTACCGTCGAGGCGCAAACACATCAGGTCGAGCGGCTCGGGGTCGACGAGCCGTTACGCCTTGAGGCGTACAAGGTCGAGTCCGACATCATCGAAGATCTCAAACGCGTCTACTACTACGCGAAACGGGCCGCCCGGGTCGGCGTTCCCCGAGACTCCACGCCCGAGGACGCAGCGCCCCCCGCCGACGAGGCCTTCGAGGCTCCTTGAACGCGGAGAACGGGAACCCGGCAGGGTCCCCGTCCCGTTGTCTGAATCGGACGGTCAGCTGCTCGACTTGGCAACTGTCTCTTCGACCTTTTCGACGGCGTCTTCGACGGCTTCGGTGTTCTCGTCGATCGCTGATTGGACCGAATCGCTCGCCGAGGTGACGGCCTGACCGATGGTGTCGGCGGTCGTCATGGCGGCCTCTTGGCGCTTCTGATAGATGGCGGCGCCGACTCCCGCGGCGATGATGAGCCCGATGAGTATCCACAGCCACTTCGGCATGTTGTCTCCTTGCCTCGTTCGGTCGGCGTGACCCCCATTGTATCGCCGGCGTGGAGCGATGAGAATCAGACCAGGTCGAAACGCTCGTGTGGCGCCCGGCAGCATCGGGTCATGTCGACGGGGCGTACCATGAGCGATCATGAAGAGACCACTGCTCATCTCCGCCGGAGCCGCTGTTGGCGTCGGCATCGCTGCTGTCGTCCCGGTTGCGTTCAAGCGTGCGTTTCGGCCTCCCCGGCGAAGCGTCCATCAGACCCCGCTCGATTTTGATCTCCCTGAGGATCAGGTGTGGTTCGATGGCGCCAACGGGATCCGGCTCCACGGTTGGTTCATCCCGGTGGAAGGCACCGCACCGGCGGTCGTCGTGTTGCACGGCTGGGGTGGGAACGCCGGCCACATGCTCGAACTGGCACCGCCGCTGCACGAAACCGGCTTCCACGCGCTGTTCCTCGATGCCCGTAATCACGGACTCAGCGACCACGACACCTATGCGTCCATGCCCAGATTCGCTGAGGACCTGGCCGTTGCCGTCGACTACCTGCACGATCGGCATGACGTCACGTCCGTCGGTGTCATCGGGCATTCGGTGGGCGCCGGCGCCGCGATCTACCACGCGTCCCACGTCGACGATGTCGACGCAGTGGTCGCGGTGTCCTGTTTCGCCCATCCCGGCGAGATGATGCAGGCCAACTTCCCGTTCCCCGCCACGGTCACCTGGGGGATCCTTCGCGGGATCGAGTTGCTGATCGGGCGAAGCCTCGAGGCGATCGCTCCCCGGAACCGGATCGGGCAGGTGCGCGCTCCGGTCATGCTGGTGCACGGTGATGCCGACGAGGTCGTACCGGTCGGCGATGCGTACGCGTTGACCGATCGTTCCCCCGGAAGCCGTTTGGTCGTCGTGCCCGACGGTACCCACAGCGATCTGGCTG
>PVMS01176832.1_pt1 | contig 19973 bp, 20 predicted proteins | sample 1853461 | NCBI WGS metagenome assembly PVMS01 (sample SAMN08582032, study PRJNA380276) | Marine sediment metagenome, whole genome shotgun sequencing project. | isolation source: ocean sediment barecode stripped | collected 2017 | reverse complement strand
TTAGCGCAATGTGACTCGGGCATACGTAGTCACAACAGCCACATTCAATACAATCAGGCAGACCAAGTAATTCCAGTCGCTCGTAATCGTTGACTCGTTTTGCTTGCAACAGTAACTGCGGCATCAGATCGACAGGACAGGTGATTGTGCATTCGCCACAGCGTATACATGGCATCGCAGGTGTTGCAGGCGCGAGTTCTCGTGTTCCCGCAACGTAAATACTATTGCAAGCCTTGGTGATTGGGAGTGCGTAATCCGGCAGGGCAATGCCCATCATGGGTCCGCCCATGATCAGTCGGCTGGCCGAGGATGTGTATCCTCCTGCGCATTCAACGACATGGCTGATCGGCGATCCCAGCCGTGCCTGAACATTCACGGGTTTGGAGATGCCTTCGCCGGTTACCGTAACGATGCGACTGATTAACGGTTCGCCCTCAGTCAGGAATGTAGTGATAGCAGCGGCGGTCGCGACATTCTGGCATATAACGCCAGTGTCCCACGGCAGGCCACCGGTTGGGACTTCAATGCCGGTTAGCAGTTCGATTAACTGCACCTCGCCGCCGGCCGGATAAACGGCAGGCACGTAAGAGATCGTAAACCGGTCATCATGCAACTGTAATGTGGCCTTGACCATCGGTTCGACTGCGGGGGTATGTTCCTTGATTGCGATGATGCATTCATCTGCTTCAAGGATACGCAACATGATCTGGGCGCCGAGCAGGATTGCATCCGCAGAATTTTGCATGAGAGCGTCATCGCAACTGATGCGCGGTTCGCATTCCACGCCATTTAGTATCAGCGTAGTAACGCCCAGACCCGGGTTAAGTTTGATGCTGGTTGGAAACATCGCACCACCCAGGCCGACGATGCCCGCTTCAGTCACCGCTTCTCGCAGTCGGGCAGATGGCAAATGCAATGGGTCCTGCAGTGCTGCGTAGCCGGGCCACGCCTGATCCTGACCGTCGGCCTCAATTTCTATACACATCGCTGCATCGCGACCGGTAACCGGCCGCACCGCGAGATCAGTGACTATGCCTGACGTGGGTGCATGCACGTGGGCCGCTGGCGCATTGCCTGAGTATGTCCCGATGGGCTGACCTTTCATTACTTGATCACCCACCGCCACCGTCGCTGATGAGGCAAAGCCGATGTTCTGGTTAAGCGGCACCACCAACCGTTCCGGGACGGGTGCGATGATCAGCGGCAGTCCGCCAGCTGCAGCCGCTGGCCGTGGGAAACGAATGCCCCACCGCAGTTGAGTACTGCTCATGCGGCGCGACTACCGCGCAGTGGATAGATAGCTATGCAGTCGACTGGACAGGGAGGGAGGCAGAGTTCGCAACCGGTACATTCCTGGCGGATGACGGTGTGTGTAAATTGAGACGCTCCGACGATGGCATCTACAGGGCATGCGTCTATGCACAGCGCACAGCCTATACAGATATCCTCATCAATTACTGCCACGGAGATAGCTTGTGGTTCGCCGTAAGTCGGATCGACTGCGCGTGTGCTGCGGCCAAGCAGGTTTGCGAGTGCTGTCACGGTGGCATCACCACCGGGCGCGCACTGATCGATTTCTGCCGTGCCGTTCACCAATGCTGTCGCATAGGGGAGGCAACCCGGGTAGCCGCATTGTGCGCATTGAGTTTGGGGCAGCAGGTCGTTAACCCGCTTGATGGGTGATTCCGTGGTTTGCCGTACGCGCCCCGCTGCCAGTATCAGAGCGGTGGCGATCAGTCCGGCCAAGGTTGCCATGACTAAGATGCCGGTTAGCATGTCAGCCACGCACCATGCCGACGAAGCCCATGAAACCCAGCGCCATAAAAGCTGCTGTGATCAGTGAAATCGCGGCGCCACGAAATGCATCAGGCACGTCCGCTGCTTCCGTGCGTTCACGCAATCCGGCAAACAGCGCTATTACCAGGCTGAAGCCGAGTCCGCCGCCGAGCCCATACGCCAACGCCTGCACCAGATTCTCGCTTTGTTGCACGTTGAGTAAGGCAATGCCCAGTACAGCGCAGTTGGTAGTAATGAGCGGCAAAAAGATTCCGAGCACCTGGTGCAGCAACGGGCTTGTTCGGCGTATGACCAGCTCCGTAAATTGCACTGTGCCCGCAATAATCAGGATGAAGGTTAAGAGTCGCAAGTACTCGGTGTCAGTGGGTATAAGCAGGTAGCGATTGACGAGATAACTTAAGCCCGATGCAGTAGTCAGCACAAAAGTGGTGGCCAGCGCCATGCCGGTTGCGGTCTCAAAGCGGCTGCTAGCCCCCAGGAAAGGGCACAGGCCGAGAAATTTGGTCAGGACGAAATTGTTGACGAGGACGGTCGCAACGATGATGAGTATCAGATCCGTCATGTCGCTCTCGCATATCCTTGTGTCAGCGCACCCTCATGCCGGGTTTGGCACCGTTGTCCGGGCTGATCAGAAAAATTTCGTCATCACCCGCAGCCAGTATCATGCCCTCTGACAGGCCAAAACGCATCTTGCGGGGCTTCAGGTTGGCCACTACGATTACCTGCTTGCCTGGCAGATCGTCAGCATTGTATGCGCTCTTAATGCCAGCCAGCACAGTGCGCCCACCGGCACCATCATCCAGTGTCAGGCGCAGCAGCTTGTCGGCGTCTTCCACTGCTTCGGCGCTGATCACCGTTGCGACCCGCAGGTTTATCTTAAGGAAGTCATCAATGCTGATGAACTCGTCCGTATTCGTTACGGCTTTGTCCTTTGACTTCGCAGCAAGCGGTTGGTCCGATTTGTCTCGTGAGCTTTCGATCATTTTGTCCACGCTTGCCGGCTCTACCCGGGTCATCAGAGGTTTATAGGGATTGATTGTCCTGTTGAGCAGAGGCGCTGAACGATCCTGCCAGCACTCTGCTTCCGTGCCGAGAAACTTGTCGACCTTGTCCGCCATCACCGGCAACACCGGGCTCAAGTAGATCATCAGCACGCGAAACAGGTTGAGTCCCTGAGTGCAGACTGCCTGAACTTCAGCGGCAGTGGATTCGTCTTTCGCCAGAATCCAGGGTTTACGTTTATCGATGTACTGATTCGCGCGGTCAGCCAGTTGCATAATCTCGCGCATCGCACGCGAGTATTCCCGACGCTCGTAATTCGTTGCGATCTTGTCGCCGGCGGCCACAAACTCGTCATACAGGTCGGTCCGTTCCAGTTCACCTGAAAGTTTACCGCCGAAATCGCGGGTGATAAAGCCTGCACATCGACTGGCAATGTTGACCAGTTTACCAACCAGGTCGGAATTTATTTTGGCAATGAAGTCGTCGAGGTTGAGGTCGATGTCCTCGATGTTGGCTCCGAGTTTTGCCGCGTAGTAATAACGCAGGCATTCCGGGTCCATATATTCCAGCCAGGTAGCAGCAGATATGAAAGTGCCGCGAGATTTGGACATTTTCTGCCCATTGACGGTGAGAAATCCATGTGCGAACACGCTGGTCGGTTTGCGGTAACCGGCACCCTCCAGTACGGCTGGCCAGAACAGCGCATGAAAGTAGACGATGTCTTTACCGATGAAATGATAGAGCTCCGCGCGGCTGTCTGCGGCAAAATAGTCGTCGAAGTTAAGGTCGTCACGTCGCTCGCAGAGGTTCCTGAAACTGGCGAGGTAGCCAATAGGTGCATCCAGCCACACGTAGAAATATTTGTCGTCCGTGCCCGGAATGCGGAAGCCGAAGTAGGGTGCATCGCGGGATATATCCCAGTCTTGCAGGCCGACCTCAAACCATTCATTCAGCTTGCGTAAGACAGCATCATCCACACCTTTATCGCTGGTCCAGTCCCGCAGCATCGTTTCGAACTTCTCCAGTCTGAAAAAGAAGTGTTCGGAAGCGCGTAGTACCGGTGTCGTATCAGACAGGATCGATGTAGGGTTTTTCAGCTCGTTAGACGGATAGGTTGCGCCGCATACTTCGCAGTTGTCACCGTATTGGTCTGGTGCATCGCAGCGGGGGCAGGTGCCACGCAAGAATCGGTCCGGCAGAAACATGCCCGCTTCCTCATCATATGCTTGCTGAATCGTGCGCGTTTCTATGAGATCGTTTTCGACCAGCCGGGCATAGATCTGCTCGACGAGTTCACGGTTTTCTTCCGAATGGGTCGTATGGTAGTTATCGAACTGAATATGGAAGCTGGAAAAATCCCGCTGATGCTCGGCACGGTACCGTTCCACGAGTTCCTCGGGGTCGATACCCTCCTTGCGGGCACGCAGCATAATGGGTGTGCCGTGAGCGTCGCTTGCACATATATATGTGCAGTCATTCCCGATGCTTTTCTGGAAACGCACCCAGATATCAGTCTGCAGGTACTCTACCAGGTGGCCGATATGAATGGGCCCGTTCGCGTACGGCAACGCGCTGGTAACGAGCAGCTTTCTGTTTGTTTCAGGCATTCTGCGTGGTATTGAGTGGATTTTATGGCTTGTAGATTAGTGAGATCGGTTAACCCGCATGGCGCGTAGGCACACGTGGACAGCGCTGCAATGCTGGCAAGGGTAGCAGGAACAGAGGGGAATTGAAGCATTTTGCCGCTTGAGGCGAGCTTGAGCGATGTGGCGGTATACCGGGGATTAGTTGTCGAGTTGACGGTGCTCTTTGAATTTGTCCTTGTCGTTCGCGTAGTCGTACGCGCTGCGGCCTGTGATGATGCCGTTATCAAACAGGGTGTCCAGGGCCTTGTCCATTGTATTCATGCCTGTTTTTCGACCTGCCTGCATGGCCGTTTCCAGCTGGTCCAGTTTGCCCTGACGAATCATGTTGGCAGTGGCCGGAGTGTTCACCAGTATCTCCAGTGCAGCCACCAGACCCGGGCCTTCCTTGCGGGGCACCAGCTGCTGCGAAACCACGCCTTTCAGCGATGTGGACAACATGGTGCGTACGTGCGGCTGCTTGTCAGTCGGAAATACGTTGACAATACGATCCACGGTTTGCCCGGCACCGTTCGTATGCAGTGTGCCCATCACGAGAATACCCATCTCGGCGGCTGTAACCGCGATACTGACGGTCTCGAGATCACGCATTTCGCCCACGAGAATCACGTCCGGGTCTTCACGCAAGACGGAACGCAATGCTCCCGTGAAATCCTTGCAATGTATTCCCACCTCGCGCTGGCTTATCAGGCAACGGTTGCGTTCGTGTACGAACTCTATGGGATCCTCAATGGTGATAATGTGCCCTTTAAGATGGCTGTTGATCTCGCTGATCATTGCAGCGAGCGTTGTGGATTTTCCCGAACCGGTTTTCCCGGTTACCAGGATGAGTCCCTGTGTTTCCTTGCACAGCGACTTCAGTATCGGCGGCATTTTTAGTTCGTCCAGAGTCTTCGCGATGCTGGGGATGGCTCGAAACACGCCGCCCAGTCCGCCAAGATGACGCATGATGTTGACGCGGAAGCGGGCCAGACCATCAATCATGTAGGCAAAATCCGCCGAGTCATTTTCCTCCAACTCATTCCGCGCCGTCTGGGGCATGATCTCGAACAGTAGTTCTTCGGTTCGTTCCGCTGTTAGTACTTCTTCCTCGAACGCCACCAGATCGCCAAATGTCCGCATGCGGGGTGGTTGGCCGGCAATAAAATGCAGATCTGACGAGCCTTGCTCTATCAATGTGCTCAGGTAGTGATCGATTTTCATGGTTCGGGTCGCTTTCTAAAAAGTTGGCAAGTCGATTTTCTTGAGGATGGTGGTGTCGGTGACGAATTTTGCGAACAGCGTTTTGTCGGATGCAAAGCGAATGGCATCGTCCGGGTCCACGTCTTTGTGATTTACCGCTTCGAGTAACGCCTGGTCCATCAATTGCATTCCAAGATTGCCACCTGTTTGTAGTTGACTGGGAATCTGGTGTGACTGCTCGGTCTCTATCAGGTGCGCGATAGCACGCGTCATGACCATAACCTCGAGGCATGCGTGCCTGCCTCGGCCATCCGGTGTCTTGACCAAAGTTTGAGTAATAACCGCTTTGAGACTCTGTCCCAGGAAGCTTTTGGTTTGTTCCTTCATATCACTTGGCAGGGCGTCGATGATGCGGTCGATCGTTTTGACTGCACCGATGGTATGCAATGTGCCGAACACTAGATGGCCCGTTTCAGCAGCTGTCATGGCCATAGATATTGTTTCGGCATCGCGCATTTCGCCCACGAGGATCACGTCCGGATCTTCACGCAAGGCTGCGCGTATGCCATCGGCAAACGTTGGGAGATGAGTGCCCAGTTCGCGCTGGATCATCTGTGATTTGTAGCTTTTATGCACAAACTCGATTGGGTCTTCAAGGCTGATGATGTTCAATGCACGAGTACGATTCAGGTAATCGATCATTGCGGCCAGTGTCGTGGATTTACCGGTACCGGTTGAGCCGGTGACCAGTACCATGCCCTGGTGGTTATCGCATACTTTCTTGCAGATGGGCGGAAGGTTCAGCTTCTCGATCGTCGGGACCTCGGTGGGGATAAAACGGAAGGTAGCGCCGATACCCGTAGCTTTGCGAAATAAATTGACTCGGTAACGCCCTGATTCATCGGACATGTAAGAGAAATCGAGATCCTGGCCGGTTTCAAACAGCCGCTTCTGTGATTTGCTCAGAATCTCATCAATGTAGGTTTCAATTTCCTGTGCGCCGAGATCACGAAATTTGATAGGCAATAAGTCGCCGTTCAAGCGGAGCATCGGAGGTACGCCAACAGCCAGATGAATATCGGAACAATTTTGCGCAAGGCCGAGTTTGAGGAATGAGTCGATGCGTGCCATGAAGTTCTGATCCTATACCGTCATCGCTTTGGTGATGGCTGTGCGGAAATCGATCATGCTATCGAATCGTTTCATCTTGTCTACCGTCATCGCCTTGTGAACCACGTCTGCGAGTGGCTTGTGGATTTCTGTATTGACTTCATCGCAACGCGTGCACTTGCCCTGAACATGCTGGTACATCACGGCCATGTGATCGCCCTTGGTGTAGGGAGGTGCGCCGGTCAGCATTTCATAGAGAATGATACCGAGGCTGTAAATATCGGCACGATGATCTACTTTCTTACCGAGAATCTGTTCGGGGGCCATATATTTTGGAGAGCCGATAACATAGCCCGTTTTGGTGAGTTGGGAATCGCCTTCCCCGGCCGCGGCCGCCACGCCAAAGTCCACAATTTTCAGGAGCCCGTTGTCGTCAATTAGCAGGTTTGCCGGCTTCAGGTCTCGATGAATAATACCTACCTGGTGAGCAACTGCCATACCGGTAGCAATGTCTTTTGCCCAACCTGCGGCTTTGTCGAAAGGCAGCGCCTTGTTGCCCTTCGTTTCCTGCCCCAGCGTATGCGATGGGAAGTATTCCATCGATATGGCGTAGCTTCCCTCCAGGTGCAGGAAGTCATAAATTCGAATAACGTTTTTGTGAGTAATTTTGCGGGAGAACCGTAATTCATGGACGAAACGTTGCAGCATTTCTTCGTCAGTTGAAACGTTGGCATTCAGGAATTTGAGGATAAGCTGCTCATCGACCACCGTATCTTCGACCAGAATAACGGTGCCGAATGCACCCTTACCAATCTGTGCAATGTACTGGTAGCGATTTTCAATTATATCGCCGGTCTTCAGTGTAGTCAGATCGATTGGGCCTGTCGGTTGCGCTGTCTGGCTTGCAATCCTGTTCATATCGGAGCTGTCGATTAGCATCGTATGCTCAGGTTCTGCCAGACGTTCCGCTTTCTCGTTATCCGCAATCATGGAATCTGAGTAGCGATCGGTTATGCGTTCCATGGCTTCCGCTGCGGCCATGGCAATGTTTTCATCATCAACTTGCGTCATCGGCTGAATTGTTGCCCGCACCTCATTCACGTTGGTGTCGTGTATAAGCAGCGACAGGGCAGTAATGGCTTCGGTGATAATGTTGGGTTCTGGCCGCTGCATTATCGTAATGAGTTGCGGCACTACCGAGGCATTGCCCAGTTTTCCCAGAGCTTTGACAACCGTGGGTATCGACTTGGGCTGGCCGTTAAGCATCTCCTTTAATCTGGGTAGTGCTTCGACATCACCAATTTCGCCCAGCGCATCAACTGCGCGTTCGCTGACCCACCAGTCATCGTCTTTGGTCGCATCAATGAGGTGTTTGACGGCCCGTTCATCTTTGGTCTGATTCAGAATCTCGATCGCAGAGCGGCGGATGTTTTCATCCTTGTCGCGAATCAATTCCATGACGGCTGACAGCACTTTGGGGCCGCCGATGTTGGCGAGCGCGTCGCAAGCGCGCGATCTCACCCACCAGTCGCCATCACCGATGGCTGAAAGCAGGTGCTTGATCGAGCCAGGATCAGCGATTTCATTCAGTACCTCGACGGCGGAACGACGGGTATATTCGGATTCATCCCGCAACACGCCAACAAGATACTTGCAGGTTTCCGGGTCGCCCAACTTGATTAGCAGTTCGACTGCTTTGCCTTGCACTTCGAGATCACCGTCCAGCAGCAGTGAACTGATCAGCTCGATATTTTGGGGTGTATCCATTTCGCCCAGTGCTGCGAGGGCGGCGCTGCGCACCTGCCTGTTGTTGTCTTTAAGCAGTTTCTCCAGGGTGTCCTGAACCTCGGCAGTGCTGAACTTGGAAAGTATATTGACGATATGAACGCGGGCGGCATGGTCGTGGCCGGAGGTGCGGGAGATCAGATCAGGCAACAGATCCTCAGTCGCTATTTCGCTGATCATTTTAAATACTGCACTTTTTTCACTTGGTTCAAGCTGATAAGCGATGTTCAGCAGTTTTCGGACGTTCAGTCTCGCCAGGTTCGAGCGCATGATATCCAGAACGGCGTGTGTCGAAATATCTTCGAGCATCAGAATCTGAGTCAGTCTGTCAGCCGAATAGTCCTGCGAGGAAGACAGTGCCCAGGCAGCTCCGGCTATACAACGTTCGTTCGGGTGGCTTAAGCCCTTAGCGATGAACTTAAAATTCTGGTCGCTGACTTGTGCGGTCAGCGCATCAACGATCCCAATCGTCTGGTAACGGTCAGCACCGGCCAGCGCATCAATCATGATGGGAATTGCGCCAGGACCACTGTTCTTCAGATTATCGAGTGCTTTCTGTGCGATTGGGGTGTTCGAGTCCGACTCCGCAAGTAATTGCGACACGCTGCGTTCGGCTTTAAATGCACTTATAAACTTCATACGATTTAACTATAGATTTCCAAATTCCGCGTTTTCAGGTGTCATATAAATATGCTGCACTCTGAGGATATTTAATCTGGCCAGCCGGTAACGTGCGCTCTGTCCCATACACTTGAAAAAACCAGTGTTTCTGGATGATTTCCGACCATTTCGAACTGCCCGCGCACGACCCCGGGGAGCCATCCTCGTTGATGTACAATGTCGCGCTTTGACCGGTCCTGTTACTGTTAAATGCGTCACGAAAATGCCTGCGACTTTACAAAATCAGCTAGAAGCCCTGCTTAACGAGACACCGGTTCCCTGGACGGGTCAGCCGCTGGCAACGGCAGGTGCTGTAACGGTCTCGGCAGAGGGGCTGGAGGCCGGCAATGTCCCGCAGATAACGCTTACGTTGGGTTACCCTGCTAATAAGTCCGCCGAGCGTATGTTTGCCGGCTTACGTGAGCGGATCGTCGAGGTCACAGGGCGCGAGGACGTTGACCTGCGGCTTGAGACGGACATCAAGTCTCATGCTGTACAGGGCACTCTGAGCCCGATTGCGGGTGTGCGTAATATTCTGGTTGTATCGTCGGCTAAGGGTGGGGTGGGGAAATCCACTGTCGCGGTCAACCTGGCGCTGGCCCTCAAGCACGAAGGTGCGAAAGTCGGCATTCTGGATGCGGATATTTACGGGCCAAGTCAGCCCATCATGCTTGGTGTCGCAGGCAGTAAGCCTGCGAGTCGCGATGGCAAGACCTTCGAGCCTATAGCAGCACATGGTATGCAAATGATTTCCATCGGGTGTCTGATCGAGCAGGATCAGCCAATGATCTGGCGTGGGCCGATGGTGACGCAGGCGCTCAACCAGTTACTTTTTCAAACCAACTGGGATGACCTTGATTACCTGGTCGTAGACATGCCGCCGGGCACGGGTGACATTCAGCTCACGTTGGGGCAGAAAGTACCTGTTAGCGGTGCGCTCATAGTGACCACACCGCAGGATATCGCTTTGGCTGATGCTCTGCGTGGGTTGCGAATGTTCGAGAAGGTGAATATTCCGGTGCTTGGTGTGGTTGAGAACATGAGCAGTTTTGTCTGCCCGGGGTGTGGTGAGGTGACGCCGTTGTTTGGGGATGGGGGTGGTGTCGATGTTGCCCGGGAAAACGACCTTGTGTTACTGGCGAAACTCCCGCTGGACATACGCATTCGACAGGAAACCGATGAGGGTGTGCCAACTGTTGCAGCCGAACCGGATTCCACGTTGGGGCTGATGTTCCGAGATATGGCGCTGCGTACCGTGGCAAAACTGGCAGAGCGTCCGCGCGACTTTAAGGGTGCTTTCGCAGGTATCAAGGTAGAAACGAAGTAGACGCTGATGCTAAGCGTATTCGTTTGTGAGTATTTAATTTTAAATTTAAGCGGGCACCTAGCGTGCCCCGCAGAGGATTTTGCATGACGATCAAAGCGGACCGATGGATACGGCGCATGGCGCAAGAACATGGCATGATCGAGCCGTTCGAGCCGGGTCAGATTCGCTCCAACGGTTCTGGCCGTATCGTGTCCTATGGTACTTCGAGTTACGGTTACGACGTGCGCTGTGCCGCTGATTTCAAAGTCTTTACGAACATCAGTTCAGTGATAGTCGATCCAAAAGCATTCGACGAGAACAGCTTTGTTGATATCACCACCGATGTGTGCATTATTCCGCCCAATTCTTTCGTGCTCGCACGGACAATCGAGTACTTTCGCATACCCCGAAATGTGTTGACCGTGTGCTTGGGTAAGTCCACCTACGCGCGTTGCGGCATCATCGTTAATGTTACCCCGCTTGAGCCAGAGTGGGAGGGTCATGTCACGCTGGAATTTTCCAATACCACTCCACTACCCGCGAAGATCTACGCGAATGAAGGTGTGGCACAAATGCTCTTCTTTGAATCGGATGAGGAGTGTGAGACTTCCTACGCGGATCGCGGTGGCAAGTATCAGGGGCAAACAGGCGTTACATTGCCGAAAACCTAAGGCCTGCAGGACTGCTAGTCCCGATCATTCGGCTGCAGCTGTGTTGCTACCAGTGTAATGGCTGTTTTACCGTGCTTTTGCTGTTCGATTCGTACCGGCAGGTAATCCATGTCCGGTGCATACCAGATAAGGGTGCTGCGGGTAGACCCCGGTCGTTGCCGTTTGAACTTGAGTGTCCGGAACTTGCCAGCGGGTACCTCCATCATTTCCTCACCGAGTGCCTCGAAGGCGTAGGTGCGCACCGAGTTGCGATCAGTAATTTCGTAACTCCCGGGGTCGTGGCCAGCACGCAGACCCATGATCACGATGATGTCTGCACTGAGTCGGTCCAGAATGCCGGGTTTAATGGGGATGTCTTTGGCTTCACCCTTATAGTTGCTATGAGCCACACACGCTTCCCAGTCAAATTGTATGTCCGTGTCGTTTTCGACTTTCTTGGTGCCGTCATCGAGTTGGTAGCGTATCGGTCGGATTTTTCCATCGATAAGTGCAAAATTTGAGGTCTCCAGAGCCGTTCCTGGGCGCACGATGCGCGCAAGTCCGCGGGTCTTGGTGTGGATCTTGTACACGTATTCACCTTTTCGTCCGGCTGGTTGCAGATCAAGGATTACCGTGCCTGAAAATACAGAATAATGAGCTTTGTATTCGGCATGAAAACCGGACAGGCCAGGGTCGGGTGCGTCGGCCATAGACACGCTAAGTGAGGCCAGACATAGGATAGGGAGTGTATGGCTTATTAGGCGCATCAGCTTTGGTCGATAACGACGGGTTTGAGCAGTTCCTCGCCATCGAGCATTATGCGTCCCTTGTGCACCGTTAACCGTCCGTCTGCAATCCATCCTATCGCTTGCGGGTAGATGATGTACTCGCCTTGTTGGACTCGCTTGCGCAGTTCAGGTTCCGTCTCGGATCCCCCGATTTGTACACGGTATTGCAGGATGGGGGGGCCTGAATCAAGTTGCGGGATCACGAAGTGCACGGTGGTGCCATGCAGGCTTTCACCTGCTTCAAGTGCCCGCTTGTAAGTGTCAAGCCCCGGATAAGCTGGCAACAGCGAAGGATGTATGTTCAGCATCCGGCTCTGGTACGCGTTGACGATTGAGTCAGCCAGGATGCGCATGTAGCCTGCCAGTACCACGAGGTCGGGCTTAAGCCCCTCGAGCGTACCTGCCAGTGCCGCATCAAATGCCTCGGGCGTGTGGAAACCTTTGGGGTCAATAATTTCGGTATGAATACCGGCGTTGGCAGCACGCTTGAGGCCAAAGGCATCAGCCCGGTCGCTTAATACCCCGACTATTTCGATGTCGAGTTTGCCCTTCGTTTGCGCATCAATAATTGCTTGCAGGTTGGTGCCGTTCCCGGATATCAACACGACAACGCGTAGTCGCTCAGCGTCACTCATGGGTCAATCTGTACCTGGCCGCTGCCATTGATGATTTCACCTATCAGCCGCGCGTCTTCCCCATTCGCCTGCAGGTTGGTGAGCGCTGCGTCAACCGCGTCTTCTGGCACGATGACCATCATACCGATACCGCAGTTGAAGGTGCGCAGCAGCTCCGCTTCGGCAACGTTACCTTGTTCCTGCAGCCACTTGAATATGGCTGGTCGTTCCCAGGCACTAATGTTCACGACGGCATCGATGTTTTTGTTAAGTATGCGTACCAGGTTTTCCGGAATACCACCACCCGTTATATGTGCGAGGCCATGTACGGAAATGGTCTTTATAAGCTCCAGTAGTGACTGAACGTAAATGCGAGTTGGAGTGAGCAGCGTTTTGCCGAGCGTGCTGTTTTCCCACGGTGTTTCTGCCGTTGCATCGCTTGCATCAAGAATCTTGCGAATAAGCGAGTAGCCGTTCGAGTGTGGGCCGCTTGATGCCAGCCCGATGATGCGATCGCCGGGGGCGATCTGGCTGCCATCAATGATGTCCTGCTTGTCGACGATACCAACACAGAAGCCAGCAAGATCGTAATCGTCTGCAGCGTACATGCCGGGCAATTCAGCAGTTTCGCCACCGATCAGCGCAGCACCAGCTTGCTTGCAGCCTTCCGCGATGCCGCCGATAACTGCAGTGGCCGTATCTTCGTCGAGGTGACCGCAGCCATAATAATCAAGGAAGAACAGAGGTTCGGCACCCGCGACTATCACGTCATTGACGCACATCGCAACCAGGTCAATGCCGACGCTGTCGTGAATGCTCAGATCAATGGCCAGCCGCAACTTGGTGCCAACGCCATCCGCACCGGATACCAGCACCGGTTCGCTGTAATTTTTCGTGGCCAGTTCAAACAGGCCGCCGAAACCGCCAATACCACCCAGCACCTCGGGACGCCGGGTTGCTTTGACCAACGGCTTAATGCGTTCGACCAGCCGGTTGCCAGCATCAATATCTACACCGGCATCCCGGTAAGTGGCTGATTTAGTATGATTCATATTCTGACGGGTGTCCTTAACGGTAGCGTAGCAGGCGTTAATAAACTCCAACAACACCCCCAAGACGAAAATAGGCAGATGCAAGGCATGGTCGCAGCGCAACGGTATAATAAATTAAATGAGCATGCTTCGAGTAAACAATACACCGGCGATATTGACCGGTTTTCTGCCGCAGGTTGCAGCCTTGTTGGGCTTGGCATGTCTGCCGGTGGATTTGGCGTGGGCAGCACGGGTTGATGGCCTGTATGGCGCGACGGTCACGTTGTCCGCGGATGCTGCAAATCCGCTGAACGAAGCCTTTGGGCGGGCGCTGGATCAGGTGCTGGTCAAGGTCACCGGTATGCCGGAGGCCGGGCGCGATGCGGCCCGGGCAAGTTTGTTGCCGGATGCGGCGGGTCTCGTGCAGCAGTACAGTCGGCTGCCGGATAATCAACTCAGTGCGCAGTTTGATGCCAGGGCTATTCGCAGCGCGCTGGATTCGGCGGGGTTGCCGGTATGGGGAGAGGACAGGCCACTCGTGGTTATCTGGCTCGCTGTGGATTCCGGCGGTGGTCGGCGCAGTATCCTGTCAGATGGCTCGGCATCCCTGCCGCTTACTTCGAGCAATATCGATACCTTAAGAGATGTGCTGGCACTTGCAGCCGATATGCGTGGACTGCCGGTTGTGTTTCCGCTGGTAGATGCAGAGGATCTCGGTGTGGTGTCCTTCGCCGATATCTGGGGTGACTTTCGCGGACCGATAATGCAGGCATCGAAGCGTTATGGTGCCGATGCATTTCTGATTGGTCGAGCCAGGAACATGGACGTTGAAGATGACAGTGTCCGGTGGACACTCACAATCGGCAGCGAACAGGCATCATGGCGCGGTAATATCGCGAATGGGCCAGAACAGGCAGCCGAGTACCTTGCCCAGCGACTGGCGACCTATGCGGATTCGGCGGATACGCTGCGGGTGCTGGTGATGAATGTCGATACGCTGGAAAAATACGGTCAACTGAAAAAATATTTGAGCACGCTCAATATTGTGGAGCAGGCTACGGTCGCGCGGGCGAATGGGGACCAACTTGAATTTGAGTTAATTGTACGCAGTGATTTGCAACGACTGGAACGTACGCTGGACCGCAGTCGTTTGTTACAGCCAGCCAGCAGCGAGACCGATATGTTTGAATTGGGTCGGTTGCCGGATCTGGTCTATACATGGGCCGTGGCGCCCTGATCCACGAATACGGTTATGCGTTTGAGCCGTCTTGCCTTGTTGCCCAACCTGATTTGCATCGCGCGGATTCTGCTCACCCTGCCGATCGTGTTTTACTTGGTGCGTGGGGAATTCCGGTTGGCGCTGATCCTCATTATGATCGCCGGATTATCCGATGGGCTGGATGGTTTTCTGGCTCGCCGCTACGGCTGGGCGAGCCGTATAGGCGGACTTCTCGATCCCTTGGCAGACAAGCTGCTTTTTGTGTCGGTGTTTGCTGCATTGACATGGATTGATCTCGTGCCGGTGTGGTTGTTCGCCATAGTCATCGGTCGGGATGTTGTGATTGTGTCCGGTGCGATCGCGTATGAGTCGCTTATAGGACCTGTCGAACCGAGCCCTTCAAAGGTTGGCAAGCTGAATACTGTGATAACTTTGTTATATCTGCTGTTCGTCATGACTTTTCAAATTTTTGTGTGGCCGCCGGAAGTGACACTGTTGGTATGTGGGGCGGGAGTGTTCGTCGTCAGCCTCGTTAGTGGGCTGGACTATGTGCTGACCTGGAGCAGGTTGGCGATCCGGGCAAAATCAGCATGATCGGCATCCTTATATCGCCTGTGATGCCTGGGGGGCAGGCATGCAGCAGCTAGCACTGGATCTTAAGCTGGCAGATTTCGCGCTGCTCGATACTTTTCATGCGGGTCCAAACGTTGCGGTACTCAGCGCTGTACGGCATGCAGCGACCGAGTCGGGTCAGCAGGTCGCGTGGATCTGGGGGGCAGATGGCAGTGGTCGTTCGCATTTGCTGCAGGCGGCCGTGGCAGCCGCCGCAGCAGCCGGTCATGCCTGCGCCTGGTTACCTCTGGCCACAGAATATTTATTGTCGCCCGGCATGCTGGAAGGTATGGGCGGACTCGACCTGTTGTGTGTCGATGATGTTGATGTAATTGCAGGTGAGGCAGAATGGGAACGAGCCTTGTTTCGTGTGTTCGAGGAGCTGCGCAACAACAACGGGCGACTGCTGGTGACGGCGTCTACGCCTGCGAATGAAGTTCCGTTTAAGTTGCCGGATCTTGCCTCGCGTTTGGCATCCGGCCCGACCTGGAAGTTGCACTCGATGAATGATGAAGATTTGTTAGCGGCTCTCCAGTTGCGGTCACACTGGCGCGGTTTGGAGTTGCCTGATGAGACCGGCGACTACCTGTTGCGGCGGGTAGAGCGCAGCAGCACCGCATTATTTACCTTGCTGGATAAACTGCATCAGGCAGCCCTGGTTGCGCAACGGCGGTTGACGGTGCCGTTCGTCAGATCAGTACTGGAGAAGCGGTCCTGACAACAGATGATAGCTATTCATGGGCTGCGTCGCCCGGCATCGAGTGCGGCAAAAAAATTTACGATTGAGATGATGGCAATCGCCATGCCGGAGTCGGCTGTACCCAGCGTGGCTACGATTTCCATGATGCCGATGACGGCATAGGGGATCATGCACAGGGCGGTAATGCCGGACCAGTTACGGGTTTTTCGCGCTGTTGCGTACAACAGCAACAGGGGAAATACAGATCCCGTAACAATCGAACCAGCGAGTCCGAGGCTCGTTGTGTTGATATGGAGCCACCAGGACATGGTTATCGCTAATGCGCCTAACCCTGTCAGAAGCAAATAGCGTGTGGTGTTCAGGTTCATGCCTAATCACACGTTGCGAGTTTACGCGCCACTTCGGCAACACGTCTGCCCAGGTGCTGAGCAATGCGTGCCTCATCGTCACTCGGCGTGATGCTGGTTTGCTCGCTTGCTAAATGACTCGCACCGTACGGTGTGCCGCCGGTGGTTGTTGTGGTCAGTGCCGCTTCGGTGTATGGCACGCCCACCAGTAACATGCCGTGATGCAGTAACGGTACCGACATCGTCAGCAGAGTACTTTCCTGGCCGCCATGCATGCTGCTTGTGGAGGTAAACACACCGGCAGGTTTGCCCGCCAGTGCGCCAGACAGCCATTCGCTCGCGGTGCCGTCCAGAAAATACTTGAGTGCTGCAGCCATATTTCCAAACCGCGTTGGGCTGCCCATGATCAGGCCTGCGCATTCCGTTAAGTCTGTGTTGTTGACGTAAGGTGGACCATCATCCGGAACGGCTGGTTTACTAACTTCTGTGTTGGGCGAAACAGTTGGTACGGTGCGTATCCGGGCACTGCAATTATCCACGCTGTTCACACCGCGTGCTATCTGCTCCGCGAGTCGCGCGGTGGAGCCGTAGCGTGAGTAATACAGTATCAATATGTCAGTCATGGCAATTAATCCGGCCAGCTAATTGGCCGTCAAATAATCTCCAGCACGTTTTCAGGCGGCCGGCCGATACATGCACCTAAGTTACTCATGACTATCGGGCGCTGGATCACTGTGGGGTGAGCGCTAAGCCAGGCGGTGAGTGCGATATCGTTCATGTCACTCAATTGCTCTATGGCTGTCTTGTAGTCAGCTTCACCCGTACGCATGAGTTCACGTGGGCGCAATCCAAGCTTGGTCAGAATTTCGGCGAGCTGGGTGGGATCTGGGGGGGTCTGCAGATATTCGACTATATCCGGCTTAATACCATTTTCTTCCAGCAACGCCAGAGTCTGGCGGGATTTGGAGCAACGCGGGTTGTGGTAGATGGTTACACTCATTAGAAAAGCAGCTTTGAAAAGTTGTTTTAGGGTATGGTTTCGTCAATTGGTGACGGGGCTATTCTAGCCTTGCGGGGGCGATAACACGACAAGCTTATGGTTGCGACGCGATTTTTTGTTTCAGGGCAAGTCCAGGGGGTTTTTTATCGCAGCAGCGCGCGTGCGGAAGCGGAGCGTCTGGGGCTTGCAGGGTGGGTGCAGAATTTGGCTGACGGTCGGGTAGAGGTTCTGGCGGTGGGGTCCGCATCCGAAGTTGCCGAGCTGGCGATGTGGTTAGAGCACGGTCCGCCGGGCGCACGTGTGGATGCGATCGATTCGGAACTGGCCGATGCGGATGATTACGAAGCTTTGCAGGGGTTCCGCAGCAAGTAGTGCCCCATCAGCTTACTGTCTGAACCAGCGGGCACTTAACCGCCCCATAACGCGTTCCGGGTACCAGCTTTTGCCGATGCTGCCGTTGTAGCGCGCAAGTGCGGGCGAATATTCATTATTTTCCATATCCAGGTAATAGCGCAGAATAGTGCAGCCCATGCGCAGGTTGGTCTGGATATCGAACAGGTTGTCGTCAGGCCGGTTGAGTTCATCCAGCCAGAAGGGCATAACCTGCATCAGGCCGCGCGCGCCTGCTGATGATACAGCAAAGCGGTCGAAAGCACTTTCAATATCAATGACAGCGAGTACCAGTTCGGGTGGCAGGTCGACACGTTGTGCCTCCTGATGAACATACCGAAGAATCTCGATGCGTTCCGCAGGATCGGGGACTCGGTTATCCAGTCGCGTTGCCATATCCGTGAGCCACACGGTGGCTTCATACTCATCATCGAAGCTGTAGCTGTCTGCGACAGCGTGCTGTAGACGCTCCCTGAGTTGCGGGTCTACATCGTCAGCGAGTACAGCAGAGTTAAGCATCACGAGCAGCAGGACGCCCGCAAACGGAACTAACAGCATGCTGTTATAGCCGCTAATCCGGAATCTGCGTATTGATGAAACTCTCGATATCATCCAGCTCAATCTCCTGGGAGTCGCCGGTTTTGCGTTGCCGATATTCGAGTACGCCCTTTGCCAGACCTTTATCGCCGACTACGATCTGGTGGGGGATGCCGAGCAAATCGGCATCGGCAAACATAACGCCTGGGCGGACATCGCGGTTGTCATACAGCACCTCGACTCCTGTCAGGGTTAATTTCTCATAAAGGGCATCCGCAGAACTGCGAACTTCAGCAGACTTCTTAGCATTCAGTGCCAGTAAAACCACCTGAAATGGTGCAATCGGGTCAGGCCAGACTATGCCTTTGTCATCGTGGCTCTGTTCAATGGCGGCTGCCACGATGCGCGATATACCGATACCGTAGCAACCCATCAGCATGGCCTGTTCGCGGCCATTTTTATCAAGTACATGCGCATTCATGCTGGAGCTGTATTTGTCACCCAGCTGGAAGATGTGGCCCACTTCGATGCCGCGGGCAATCGCGATTTCCCCACCGCCCGGGCTGCGATCCCCCGCAATTACATTGCGCAGATCGGCGGTTTCGGGTTCGGGCAGGTCGCGTTCCCAGTTGACGCCGGTCAGGTGGTGACCATTGGTATTCGCCCCGCACACAAAGTCCGCACAAAATACTGCGCTTGAATCCGCAATGATACGCAGATCAAGAGCTACTGGTCCTACAAAGCCGGGTTGTGTGCCGGTGGCAGAAATTATCTGCTCGGCGGTGGCCATCGTCAGGGGTGAGCGTACGCCCGAAATTTTTTCCGCCTTGGCCGGGTTCAGTAAGTGATCGCCACGCAGCAATAATGCAATCAGATCGCCATCTTCGGCTTCAACCAAGAGAGTCTTCAGGGTTTGTTCGGGCTTGACTGCCAACAGTTCGCAAACCTGATCAATCGTTTTCGTGTCAGGGGTTGCGACCTTTTGCATGTCTAGTGTGGGTGATGGTCGTTTACCCTCAGGCGCTGGTGCAGGCGCTAATTCCACATTCATTGCAAAATCTTCGCCATCAACATATGCCAGCGCATCTTCACCCGACTCAGCCAGCACATGAAATTCACGCGACTGTGCACCGCCGATTGCACCGCTGTCAGCTTCCACCGATTTACATGGCAGACTCAGCCGGTCGAAATCGTTCGATAGGTTTCTGCCATCAGGTCGTAGGTTGCCTGCAGTGATTCCTGATCGAGATGAAACGAATAGGCATCTTTCATAATAAATTCGCGAGCGCGCATCAGGCCGAAGCGCGGGCGAATCTCATCACGAAATTTCGTTTGTATCTGGTAATAGGTAGCTGGGAGCTGCTTGTAACTTTTCAGCTCACGACGAGCAACGTCGGTAATGACTTCTTCATGTGTAGGACCGAGACAGAATTCGCGGTTATGTCGGTCATGCATCCGGAGCAGCAAAGGACCGTAGTTCTCCAGGCGGCCGGATTCTTCCCAGAGTTCGGTCGGCTGTACGGCCGGCATGAGCACTTCGAATGCCCCGGCGCGATCCATCTCTTCACGCACTATGGCCTCAACTTTACGCAATACCCGA
>PVMS01127517.1_pt1 | contig 19979 bp, 15 predicted proteins | sample 1853461 | NCBI WGS metagenome assembly PVMS01 (sample SAMN08582032, study PRJNA380276) | Marine sediment metagenome, whole genome shotgun sequencing project. | isolation source: ocean sediment barecode stripped | collected 2017 | reverse complement strand
TGCATTGAATCGTTTTAATGGCGAGAAAATTTGGTCCAGTCGTGGTGGAGGTGGTCGATCTGCTTACTGCTCACCAGTGCTAATTGAACACGGCGGTAAGCGAATTATAGTAACAATGACGGATAAATTTATTATTGGTGTCAATGCTGATAATGGAGCTGCTTTGTGGAAGTATAAATATCATTCAAACCTTGAAATAAATCCAAATACACCTTACTACCAGGACGGTAAAATTTATTGTGTAAGTGGATACGGCACAGGAGGAATACAATTGATTCTTTCACCGAATGGAGAAGAAATAAAGGAAATATGGCGTAATGACACCATGGATAGCCAAATGGATGCCTTTATTGTCCATGAAGGTTACATCTATGGTACTAGTCAGACACGTCCTGGCTGGCACTGTTTGAAATGGGAATCTGGGGAGGAAACTTTTACTGGTCCCGGGCTGGGAAAAGGAAATGTCATATTCGCAGATGGATTACTTTACCATTATAGTGACAACGGTAAATTCGGCTTAATCCGGCCCAACCCTGAAAAATTTGATCTAATTAGTTCCTTTGAAATAACAGCTGGAACTGATCAACATTGGGCTCATCCAGTGATTGCCGATGGAATCTTGTATATCCGTCACGGTGATACGCTACTAGCCTATAACATACGTAGATAAATTCATCGGAATAATCTCATGTAGCAGACAGTGTTTATGCCAACGTCCGTGAATAGAATTATTCCTTTTAACCGCCGTCTGAGTGGCTACATTTCACTGATAGCTTTGTCGGTTTGGCTAGTGGGTATGTTCTTCTGGCTCAATCATGATCCAACGGCCGATTTGTTTGTATACAAACCAGGTATGGATAACCAACCGGCTGGGTTGATTTCCGGACCTATCGATGAAAAGGTAATGATTGGTGAATACTGGCAACGATATGATAGTAGTTCAGTAGCTTCATCTGGAAACTGGCAACGATTTCGCGGTAGTGATTTTACGAATATCGTTCCAACTGTGATGTCATTATCAAATCTGCAATCGACCGAACCTAGCATTAAATGGTCTATTCAATTAGGGGAAGGACATGCAGGTGCGTCTGTTTACAATGGTCACGTCTACATACTTGACTATGATGAAGTTGAGAAAACTGATGCCCTGCGCTGTTTTGCTTTGGAGGATGGTCGAGAATTATGGAGACGTTCTTATGCCGTACAGGTGAAAAGAAACCACGGTATGTCGCGTACCGTTCCGGCCGTAACTGAAGATTTTATTCTGACCATCGGACCACGTTGCCATGTAATGTGTGTTGAAACAACCACTGGTAATTTACTTTGGGAACTTGATCTCGAGCGTGAATACGGAACAGAAGTGCCACTTTGGTATACAGGACAATGTCCACTAATTGATGACTCAGTCGCAATTCTGGCAACCGGAGGTAAGGCACTGTTGATTGGGATTGACTGTCAGACAGGCGAGATACTCTGGGAAACCCCTAATCCGGGCAATTGGCAAATGTCCCATTCGTCTATTATCCCAATGACACTTCATGGGAAACGACAATATGTCTACAGTGCTGTGGGAGGGATTGCCGGTATCAGCGCTGAAAAAGAAGATATGGGAAAATTGCTCTGGGAATACAGGCTATGGAATCATGCGGTAACAGCTCCATCACCTCTGGAGATTAACGATAATAGGATTTTCCTCACAGCTGGTTATGGTGCCGGTGGCATGCTGGTTCAGATAAATTTGAATCAAGGCCAGTATTCTGTGGATTCTCTACAATTTGTGCCACCCGGCCAGGGCTGTGCGGCCGAACAACAAACCCCAATCCTGTACAACAATCGAATCTGGACGATCCTCCCTAAGGATGGGGGAGCCCTCAAAGAACAATTTACTTGTTATGACAGCCAGGACATCAGCAAGGTAATCTGGTCCAGCGGTAAGACCAAGCGTTTCGGATTGGGACCATTCATCTTGGCTGATAGCAAATTTTATGTATTGGACGATATGGGAGTACTTTCGGTATTTGATGAGTTGGACCGGCAACCGGTCTTAAGTAGCGAACATAAAATACTCACAGGATCTGATGCCTGGGCGCCTATTGCAATTGTCGATGGATTGCTCCTGGCGCGCGATTCACATCAAATGGTCTGTGTTGATATCAGTACCGATCAATTATCCGGGAGAATGCAATGAGATTTCCAATAAACAAAATAGTTTTATTTAAACGATCATTACTGATTTTTGCGGTTGTGATCTTGATTTTGACAGGTTGGTATATTTTATCCAGCGATCTATTGATCAGTCGCAATCCTTACGAGATGGATCTGGCCGATTATAACCGAATCGATCCCGATCTGATTCAATATTACCAGATCCAGGCTTTAGAGATTCCCGGTCAAAAACCAAGGGCATTATGCGTCGATCAAAATAATAATATTTTTGTCGCCGTGGATTCGTTTGTCATCAAATTCAATTCTTTTGGTAGCATCGAAAAAACATTCAGCGTTGAGACTAAAGTCAACTGTTTGACAACTTCCCCAACCGATGATTTATACCTAGGATACAAAACGCGTATTGCCTTACTTGATCAGGTAACGATGTCTGTCACTGACATAGTTAATCTACCAGAAACTTCACATTTGACGTCAATTGCAGTTGATCAATTTTATATATATGCGGCAGATGCCGGTATGCGTATTGTCAATAAATATAACCATCGAGGAAACTTAATCACTACCTTTGGAGAACAAGATGAAGCAATAGGCCGACTAGGTTTTATCATTCCAAGTCCCTATTTTGATCTCAGTATTGAACCAGAAAACGATTTGTGGATAGTCAATCCGGGCCAACATATACTGGAAAAATATCAGCCTGATGGAAAACTAGTCCATCAATGGGGAATGTGGTCAGCTAAGCTGGATGGCTTTTGTGGTTGTTGTAACCCAACCCACATTGCGCGTATGCATGATGGTCGTTTTGTTACCAGCGAAAAAGGATTGGTGCGAGTTAAAATTTACACTGCGGATGGCAGATTTGATCGGGTTGTAGCCGGGCCTGATAATTTCAGCAGGTACGCGGTTGGATTGGATCTGGCAGTTGACTCCGAGGACAGAATTCTGGTATTGGATCCTGGGGCACAAATGGTAAGGATATTTCAATCAAAAGAGCTCAACTGATGATTAACCATTCAGTGAAAGATGCTCAAACTGTAATCGATAAATCTCGAAGGAGGTTGCTAGTCACTATTGGGCGCTCGGCTTTATTATTATTGATGACAGGTGTGACTGGTTTTTTGTTCCGACAAAGATGCTACTGGTCGCAAGAAGATGTTAATTATACCCAACTGCCTTGTCAAAAATGCCGTCAATTGAAAGGTTGTGACAGACCAGCTGCATTAATATATAATGAAAACCACTTAAATGATCAGGGCAGTAGCTAATGTCAAAACCACAATCCGTTCAACCAGACTTGAGTCGCCGCAAATTTATAAACCGTACCCTGCGTATTACGGGAGGTTTATGTCTTGCGTCGATAGGGGGCTGGGGTCTTGTTAATACTTCTGGCCGCCGGACTGTCTGGCAGATTGATCCCCATATCTGTACACAGTGCGGGAATTGTGCCCTCAACTGTGTTCTGACCCAATCGGCAGTACGCTGTGTGCATGCCTTCGATGTTTGTGGTTATTGTAAACTTTGTGGTGGCTTTTTCCCGCCAAATGCAGTGTCCCTGTCGACTGGTGCTGAGAATCAGCTATGTCCTTCAGGTGCAATAAATCGAACATTTATTGAAAATCCATATTTTGAATATAGCATTGATCAAGAAACCTGTATCGGTTGTGCAAAATGCGTTAAGGGATGTGGTTCTTTCGGTAATGGATCACTTTTTCTACAGATTCAACAAGATATCTGTCTAAACTGCAATGAATGTTCAATTGCCCGTAGTTGTCCCTCTGGAGCAATTTCACGAGTACCAGCTAAGCAGCCCTACATACCAAAAGGACAGCAAAAACAGGTATAATGGCAATAACTACTAAAAAACGTGTGATGATTCTGAGACTAATAATAATTATTATTAGCCTTCTGACCATACTTAACGCTCAAGATCGCTTTCCAAGGCCGGAATTTGAGACCGACTATGAAAAACCAGAATCAATTCTGGTTATGCCCGATTCGATCTGGTATGAAGTGTTAGACACTATACTATTGCTAGTTGCCTTATCAATCGCTACTTACTTGGTGCTCCGGCGTCGATCCCGTAATCTGATTTTTATACTTTCTTTGTTTTCATTAGCCTATTTTGGTTTCTGGCGTAAAGGATGTATCTGTCCAATTGGATCAATTCAGAACGTAACCCTGTCCTTTTTTGATGCAACTTATCTGATCCCGATCAGTGTAATTCTGTTTTTCGTACTGCCCCTGATTTTTGCCCTCTTTTTCGGTCGTGTATTTTGTTCTGCAGTTTGCCCTTTAGGAGCAATTCAGGACGCTTTTTTGATCAAACCTCAGCCAGTGGCACCTCGCGTGGCAGCCGTTCTGAGTTTAGTGCCATATATTTTCCTGGGAGCGGCGGTATTATATGCTGCAACTGGATCAGGTCATATAATCTGTCAGTTAGATCCTTTTGTATCATTTTTCCGTTTAAGCGGTGAACCGTTAATGCTAATTTTCGGCAGCACATTTCTGTTGATCGGGTTGTTCTATGGACGACCTTATTGCCGATTCCTGTGTCCCTATGGTGTTTTGCTGAATTGGTTTTCTAAATTTTCACGCTGGCACCTTTCAATTACACCGGACCGCTGTACACAGTGTCATTTGTGCAAGGATGCCTGTCCCTATGACGCTATCGATAAACCTAAACCCGCTCTGGAATCAGATCAAAGAAGTCAAGCCGGTCGACGCCTGGGTCTATTGATCTTGATTACTTTGGGGCTAACGATTGCTGGCGGAGTAAGTGGTTATTTAATCCAAGAACAATTGAGTTCTCTGCATCCAACCATCCGCCTTGTGGAACAAGTTCTGGCTGAAAAACAGGGTCTTGTAAGTGAGACTACCTTGGCTAGTCAATATTTTCATGAATCCGGAAAAACGATCGCAAACCTTTTAGAAGAGGCTGCTGTAATAAATAGTAGATTCAAAATTGGCAGTATACTGCTGGGTATTTTTATCGGACTGGTAATTGGAGTAAAATCAATCGGTGTGTTTTTCCGCGGTAGCCGGAAAGATTATGAAGCAAATCGAGGCGAATGTTTTTCCTGTGGTCGTTGTTTTCCGTACTGTCCGGAAGAACACGATCGACAAGCAGTACTTAATCGTAAAGAGGGTTTATATGAATCAATCGGTTAATAGAAAAAAGGCGCATATTCTTTATGGTATTGCCCGCGGATTAGTTATAATTTGCGCAATCAGTGCCATACTGACAGCAACATTGATCATCATCAATTATTATCAGGTAAGCCAGGCCGATCCATTGAATTCACCGGTTCTGGAAACTCTAAAAAAACAAATGCGTAATGATCCAGGAAATGCTTTACTTCAAGAGCAGATTAGATCTTTGAATCTACTGTCCCGCAAATCATATTTCACCAATTTATGGCAGCTAAAAACCGGCGGCTATATCATCCTGGGAAGTCTCATTCTATTATTACTTTCCCTAAAAATTGCTAAGGCGCAGGAACGTAAATTGCCTGACCCCAAATATCGAACTATAATTCCTGAATATCTCAATTATTCACGAACCATCCAAAAGACGCTAATAATCGCCGGTTTGATGATTATTAGTGGGGCATTGATAATTGCATTGCTGACCCCGGCCAACCTCTATTATCAGCTCTCTGATGAGATGGTTAGCGAACTTGATAAGGATATAGATCTGAAAAAATATTGGCCAAATTTCAGAGGACCGGACGGCATTGGAATCGCAGTTCATACTAATATTCCCCGGATCTGGGATGGTGCTTCCGGTGAAAACATTTTATGGAAATCTTCCATTCCTCTTCCGGGCTTTAATTCACCAATTGTTCTTCAGAACCGGTTGTTCATCAGTGGTGGAAATAAAAATACACGGGAAATATACTGCTATGATAATGAGGAAGGAGTGTTAATTTGGACTAAAACTGTACCGAATATGCTGCAACCGGATGATAATTTTGATTTTGATTACGTAGATCCTGGGACCGGATTTGCTGCTCCTACCATGGTTACTAATGGTCGTAACGTTTATGCCATTTTTGCCACTGGTGATATGATCTGTTATTCAGTAAATGGTGATCAGGTTTGGGGTCGTAATCTTGGATCCCCTGATAATCATTATGCGCACAGTTCCTCATTGATGATTTATGAAAATATTTGTCTTGTTCAATATGACAATTTCCGTAACCCGCGTTTGATAGCACTGGATTGTGATAATGGCTCGATTATATGGGAGGTTGAACGTAATACAATATCCTGGGCATCACCCATTTTAGTCAATAATGGCGATCGTGTAGAATTGATTGTTGCTGACAGTAAATCTGTGGCTGGGTATGATCCACTCACCGGTACGGAATACTGGTACAATCCCTGTCTTTCGGGCGAAGTGGGACCATCTCCTGCCTATGCAAACGGATACATTTATGTGGCGAACGAGTATTCTTTGGCTACTGCATTAAAAATTAATGATCAAGTTGCCGGACCGAAAATTATCTGGCAGATGAAAGATAATTTGCCGAATACATCCAGTCCGGTTGCCAGCGATAATTTTGTTCTAATGGCTACAAGTGGCGGACTTGTAACAATGCTCGAAGCTGATACTGGAAAAATTCTGTGGGAAGAATATTTGGGTAGCGGATTCTATTCATCACCTATTGTTGTTGGTGATGTCATCTATTTGACCGATCTGAAAGGTATTACCTATATTTTCGCCTTGAACAAACAATTTGACTTACTTTCAACTAATCTACTGGGTGAAGCAGTTTCCGCAACACCAGCCTTTCTTGATGGACGTATTTATATCCGTGCAGATAAGTACATATATTGTATAAGTGAAATTGATGGATAAATTCCAGGATAAGGTTTCATCAGACAATGATTTAGCAGCACAGGTTAGTGAGTTGATCGACGAACACGGGTATGCTCCCGATTCAGCTATCCCGTTACTACTTGATCTTCAGGAACGCTTTAAATATCTTCCTGAAGCAGCACTACGCCAAATTGCTGAATCAACTGCAATTTCGGCAGCGGATATTTCTGGCATTGCCACATTCTATTCCCAGTTTAGAATGCAACCAGCCGGAAAACACACTATTAATATTTGTACCGGTACAGCCTGTCATGTTAAGGGTGCTGATCAAGTCTGGAATACATTAAAGATCAATCTGAAACTCGCTGAAAACGAAGATACTGACAGGGAAAGATTATTCACAATAAAAAAAATAGCCTGTCTAGGTTGTTGCACGCTGGCACCGGTGGTTCAGATTGACAAGACAACCTATGGTCATGTCACACCGCTACAGGTGGCTGATATATTAAATGATTTTCTCAATCGACGAAAACAATCCCGCGTTGAAGTGGATAAAATAATTATTGATTCTCATGAAATGATCGGCGAGATTAAGGTGGGATTGGGCTCCTGCTGTGTTGCTGGTGGCAGTCACCGGGTCAAAGACGCCATCGATCAATCTGTGAGTAAAAATGCGCTACCAGTTACTGTAAAAACCGTTGGTTGTGTGGGAATGTGTCACCATACCCCCCTTGTTGAAATTCATAAAAAGGGTCAAGAGCCACGCTTATTTTCTAACGTAACTGTTGAAAGAGCTAATTCAATTCTGAAAGAAAACTTTAAGCCCTCGCGGCCAGGCATTCGTTGGCGCAATACCTTTAAATCTTTACTTGAGAAACCATTTACTGGTAATGGTGATAGTCTTGATCGCTATGAGTTGAATGTCCGTGATGGAGCTGTTAGGGATTTTTTAAACCATCAACGCCATCTTGCAACGGAGTATTGCGGAGAATTGGACCCCGTTGATCTAAAAGAATATGAACGCACAGGAGGTTTTTCAGCAATCAAAAAGTGCGTGACTGAGCTTAATTCGGATGCAGTATTAGATATCGTTAAAGAAAGTGGTCTTCGTGGACGAGGAGGCGCCGGATTTCCAACGGGGCGTAAATGGAAATTGATTGCTGAATCAGATGCAAAGCAGAAATATGTCATTTGCAATGGGGATGAAGGTGATCCTGGTGCATTCATGGATAGGATGTTGCTCGAGTCGTATCCCTACCGGATCATCGAAGGAATGATGATAGCTGCTCTAGCCGTTGGAGCTAATATCGGCTATTTTTATATCAGAGCCGAATATCCGCTGGCGGTGGCGAGGATCCGCGAAGCGTTGCAGCATTGCTATGAGAATCGTTATCTGGGGCAGAATATTTTTAACAAAAATTTCTCACTTGAATTGAGTATTCGCGAGGGGGCCGGTGCTTTTGTCTGTGGTGAGGAAACGGCTATGATTAAATCTATCGAGGGTAAACGAGGTATGCCGCGGGTCAGGCCACCTTATCCGGTGCAATCAGGACTACGAAATGCACCAACCTTGATCAATAATGTGGAAACCCTGGCACTTGTCCCCTGGATTTTGAGAAATGATCCGAAAAAATTTAGTTCACTGGGAACAACCGATAGCAAAGGAACAAAAGTCTTTTCATTGGCCGGTAAAATCGCCAACGGTGGATTGATTGAAGTCCCTATGGGAATATCAATTAATGAGGTTGTGAATAAAATTGGCGGAGGGATCGCAAATGGCGGACGCTTCAAAGCAATACAGATTGGAGGCCCATCCGGTGGCTGTATCCCAGCAGAGCTGGGTGATACTGCAATAGATTATGCTGCCTTGCTGGAAGTGGGAGCCATGATGGGTTCAGGCGGAATGTTGGTAATGGATGAGAACGACTGCATGGTCGATATTGCGCGTTATTTTCTAGGTTTTACCCAGGACCAGTCATGCGGGAAATGTACTTATTGCAGGATTGGTACTAAGCGGATGCTGGAAATACTGGATAAAATCTGCGCCGGTAAAGGAACCACTGATGATCTAGTGCTACTGGAAAAACTGGCTGGTGAGGTTAAACGGGGCAGTATCTGCGGACTTGGTAAAACTGCTCCCAATCCAATCCTGACAACTTTAAGGTATTTTCGCAGCGAATATGAAGCCCATATAGATGGTACTTGTCCGGCAAAAAAATGCACTGATTTGATCAGCTATGAAATCAATGATGATTGCGGGTGTTGTACGTTGTGTGCACAGAATTGTCCTGTGGAAGCCATACCACTTACACCATATGAGCAACATAAAATTAACCAGGATTTATGCATAAAATGCGATAGCTGTCGGCAGGTTTGCCCCGATAATGCAGTGGTTGTAGTATGATAAATTTAAACATAAACGGAAAGAAGGTTAAAGTATCGGAGGGAACAACAATCCTAGAAGCTTCTAGATCGTTGGGAATTGAAATGCCAACACTCTGTCATCTTCCGGGTATAACTGGAAATGCATCCTGTATGCTCTGTGCTGTTCAAGTTACCGGGTATGATTCCTTTTTACCCTCCTGTGCAGTTCAGGCCGAAGATGGGATGGAGGTTCTGACAGATAATGACATTCTGGATGATTATCGAAAAACGACACTGGAACTGTTATTCAGCGAACATACCGGTGAGTGTCTGGCGCCCTGTCAAGTAGCTTGCCCGGCTCATCTCGATGTGCCAACTATGATGAGCAAGATCGCTAGTGAGAGTTTTGATGATGCCATCCGCATCATTAAAGAGACAATCGCGCTACCAGCAGTTCTTGGTTACATTTGTCCGGCTCCTTGCGAAAATGCATGCCGCCGAAATAAAATTGATAATTCTGCTTCAATTTGTCTTTTGAAGAAATCAGTGGCAGAGCAGGATTATTCCAAAACTAATCCTTATTTACCTAGTATATCTAGGAGCAGCGGTAAACGAATAGCTATTATCGGAGCCGGTCCAGCTGGCCTAGCTACCGCATTTTATGCGACTCAAGCCGGACATATCTGCACGATATTTGATAAACACAAATTACCTGGCGGTATGCTGCGCTATGGAATTAAGGAAGACATTCTGCCTCGTAAAATTCTGGATCGGGAAATTGAGCTGATCATGGCCCTGGGGATTAAGTTCCGACCGAAAGTGAGGATAGCGACAAATACTCAGTTGACTGCTCTAAGATCGAAATATGATGCCGTTGTACTGACAATTGGCAACATAGAGGCCATTAAAACAGGATTGGGATTGGAAAGAAGCTCTCGGGGTATTCAGATTGATCCGACTGCCTTTGTTACTAAAGTGGATGGTATTTTTGCAGGTGGGGACTGTGTGCATCCACGAAGATTGGCGGTACAGTCCGTAGCTCATGGGCGACAAATTGCCGAATCTATCAATCAGTATTTGAATGGAAAACCTATTATCGGAATTCCCAGCCGTTCGGTTTCGCGTTTGAAGCGTTTAAATGTTGATGAGCTGAACCAGTTTTTAAAAAGCTCGAATATTCCATCCAATGCCGGGGAAAAGCCAGCTCCTTATTCTAAAGGAATATCTGAAATGGCTCAGGTCTGCCTACAGTGTGGTTGCCGTTCGGCTGATAACTGTGGTTTGCGAGAATATTCCGACCGCTACGGTGCTAATCCACGGCATTTCCATAATAATCAAGCTGAATTTGAAAGAATTGACACCCATCCAGAAGTCGTGTTTGAGCCTGGTAAATGTATCAAATGTGGCCTTTGCGTCGTCATATCAGAACGGGAGACTGAGAGGTTTGGGCTAACTTTCGTAGGCCGTGGTTTTAATGTGCGGATTGGTGTACCTTTTGATGATACCCTTGAAGCTGCTTTGGCCGAAACCGCTGATGACTGCATTGCAGCCTGTCCTACCGGCGCGATTGCACTAAAGGAGGAATATCAGCAATGATTAGCAATGCGTGGAAATATATCCTTTTTATATTCTTGTTGTCTTTGCCGGTTGTTGCTCAGACCGACTGGGAAATCTACCGCAGCGATCCCCAATTATCCGGTCACAGTAATTCGAAAATTGCCAATATTTATAAACCGGCCTGGAAATACGTGGCTGATGATAAAATTAAATCGTCACCAGTCATAAGTGATTCACTTGTTTATATTGCGTCAATAGATGGACAAATGCAGGCTATAAGCGTGCATACTGGTAAATTGAAATGGACTTTTAGCAGCGAATATGGTTTTGAGGCACCACCGCTAGTGTTTGGTGATCAAGTATTTATCGGATCGCTAGAGGGAAGGTTGTTTGCTATTGATAAAAAAACGGGTACGCTCAATTGGAACCATCTCGTTGAGGGACAAATTATTGGTTCGGTCAATTATTTACCATCGGAATTTGCTGCTGATGATTTGATATTTTTCGGTAGTTATGATAATTATCTTTATTGCCTGGAGGCTCAATCCGGAAAATTACGGTGGCGTTTCTTAACAACTCATTTTATTAATGGCACTCCAGCAACCGATGGGAAAACAATATTTTTTGGTGGCTGTGATGGTATTCTGCATTTCATTGATATTGCTTCAGGCAAGGAAAGCCATTCAGTCAACCTGGAATATTATATTGCCGGTTCACCGGCATTGAAGGATGATCTTTTGTATATTGGAAATTACGGTGGTCTGTTTTATTGCATTGATATGAACGGTAATATAATCTGGCAACATGGTGACCCTGATAACTCAGCACCGATTGTGGCATCGCCTGCATTGGACGACTCAAAGGTAATCTTCGGAACAAGAGATTTTCAACTCAATTGTCTAAACCGGAATACTGGCCGGTCGATTTGGACCTTTGAAACACAGGGAAATATTGATGGATCTGCTGTAATCGGGAATAATAAAGTTGTGGTTGGGTCAGGTGATGGATATCTATACATTATTGATCTTATCAGTGGTGAATTAATCTGGTCAGTTAATCTAGGTGCTCCGATAATATCTTCACCGGCCGTGACTGATGAATACTTAATAATATGTAATCAAGCTGGCATATTGTTCGCATTTAAGGCCGTGAATTGAGGAATGTGATAAATCCATGAAAATCGTGCATATCGTTCCCGGTACTGGTGGCAGTTTCTACTGTGAAAATTGTGTTCGTGATGGTGATCTCTTTAATGGTTTACAGGCCTTGGGTCATGAAGTAACTTTTGTTCCGCTGTATCTGCCACTTTCGGTCGACGGGGAATTGGTTAAAACGGAGACGCCAATATTTTTTGGTGCTATCAATACCTATCTAAAAGAACGGTTCCCTATTTTACGCAAGCTGCCATCTTGGTCAGGTAAGTTTCTGGATTCCCGCTATTTCTTGAACCTGGCTTCAGCCAAAGCTGGATCTACCCGGGCATCAGGACTGGAAGAAATGACCTATTCCATGATACGAGGTGAAAAAGGGCACCAAGCTAACGAGCTAGATCATATGGTTCATTGGATAAAAGATAAAATAAAACCTGATGTAATTTATATCGCTAATGCCCTATTAATCGGTTTGGTTAGAGAGTTAAAACGACAATTGCAAGTCCCAGTGGTTTGCGCATTGGAGGATGAAGATATTTGGATTGATGATATGGAATCTAACTGGCAAGAGCAGATCTGGTCAACGATTCGTAAACGAGCCGCGGAGGTGGACATGTTTGTGGTTGTGAGCGATTATTATCGCCACAAGATTCAGCCGAAATTACGGATTCCCGAAGAGCGAATTAATACTGTCCATATTGGAATTGATCTGAACGGTTATGAAAAATTATCCAAAATAAAGGAACCATTCGTAATTGGTTACCTGTCACGGGAAGACGCTACATGTGGGCTGGATATTTTAACGGATGCATTTATTCTACTAAAGCAAGAACCAGAGTTTCGGCAATTGAAACTACGTATTACTGGTGGTACAACAACTGACGATTATCAGTACGTTGCCGCAATTAAACAACAATTGATCAGCGCAAAAGTCAATGATGATGTGGAGTTCGTTACCAATTTTAACCGGGAATCAAGGCTGGAATTTTTACGATCACTGTCGCTATTATCTGTTCCGACAAGGAAAGAGGAGGCCTACGGAGTTTTTCAGATTGAAGCTTTGGCCGCTGGTATTCCAACTGTTCAGCCACATATTGGTGCTTTTCCAGAAATCAATAAACTAACCGGTGGTGGAGTAACCTATGCCCCGAATGATGCTGGTACGCTGGCTGATCAATTACGAGAATTATTGAAAAATCCTGCCCGGATCCGGGAATTAGGTCAACAGGGACAAACAGCCGTGTTTAATAAACTCAGTAATCTTAAGATGGCTGAGAAAATGGTTGAAATTTATTCTAAGGTGATTAACGATGGTCCCCGTTAATTGTAAAATTTAAGAATTGGGAGATAGCAATGCTATTGAAGCTTGAAAAAATCAGTAAAAATTATCGTGATAATGATGGAGTTGATCCTCTGTTGGTTCTTAAGTCTATTGATTTTACGCTGGCCAAAAATGAAAGTTGTGTAATTTATGGTCCTTCCGGATCAGGGAAGAGCACTTTATTGAATATCATTGGTGGACTGACTCGTCCCGATAGCGGAATCGTTGAATTCAACGGAAATGACCTTAATCAGCTAAGCAATGATGAACTGGCGTACTATCGTAACAGGGATATCGGTTTCATTTTTCAACAACATCACCTGCTTCCACAATTAACACTGATTGATAATATTCTTTTACCGACTATTCCATTTGCTCAAGATAAGCAGGAGAGCGAATTACTAGGTCGAGCATTGGAGATGCTGAAAAGAGTCGGATTAACCAACCGTCAATCTCACCGGCCGGGACAACTTTCCATGGGCGAATGTCAGAGGGTAGCAATGATTCGCGCTTTGATCAATAAACCGAGATTATTGTTGGCCGATGAGCCCACAGGCGCTCTTGATAGTGCCAACGCAAATAACCTTATTGACCTTTTGCTAGAACTCAATGTTGTTGAAAGAACCGCTCTGATTGTTGTAACTCACTCCCAGTTAGTCACCGACAAATTTTCAAACAAATATCGCTTGAGAAATGGAGTAATCAAGCTTGTCTGATTTCAGGTTAAATCGTTCACTTAAATTTCTGGTTAGCAGTATTATCTGGTACTGGCGAGCAAACCTAGGTGTTCTAATTGGTACAGCCATAGCCACGGCAGTATTGGCAGGCGCCCTGATAGTGGGTGACTCAGTTAAACAAAGTCTGGTTAATATTTCGATGAAACGGCTGGGCAAAACAAGCTATGCTTTGGAAGCCGGGAATAAATTCCTGACCGCAAAACTTAGTGACAGGTTAAGTACGGTCACCGATATCACAATGGCTGGAGTTCTGCATTTGCCAGGTATAATTCTGGAACCGGACAAACAGGAAGAACTTAATAATCTGCAGATTTACGGTATTGATGATGAATTTTGGCAATTTTCAGTCGATACAGGTATAAAGTTGGATCTGCAGGCAGGTGAGGTAGCAATTAATGAACGAGTGGCATATTTACTTGAATTGGAAGTTGGAGATCGTGTTATTCTGAAGCTAGAGCAAGCAATTGGCTATTTTATTGATACACCGATAGTCAATAATGAACAACGAATCCAGTCTCTGCCAGTAACAATTGCATATATTCTAGATGCTGATCAGATGGGACGATTCAGTCTGGAGAATAATCAAATATATCCCCGCAATATATTTATTAATCGTCAGTATCTGGTGGAAAAGTTGGAGATCTCCGATCGCACGAATTTGATCTTGGCTCAGGATAATCTACCTGACAGCAACGTTAGATTAACTCAAGCCATGTCCACTAGTCTGACTCTTGAAGATATTGGTCTCAGCATACGACAAATATCTGAAACCGGTGCAGCTGAAATAATAAGCAACAGTATTTTTATCCCTGAAAATTATGAAAATATCATTCGTGAATCAGAGCCTGGTTCTAGGGGAATTCTGACCTATTTTGTTAATTCCATTTCCATTGGCACGAAAATGACTCCTTACTCATTTGTTTCGGGAATCGAACGATACGAATCGCAGGAGTTGAGCAGAGATGAAATAATTGTTAGCGAGTGGCTAGCCCGGGACTTGAATATCAAAGTCGGGGATAGAATACAATTAAAATATTTCATTTTTAATATTGATAACAGTCTAGTTGAAGAGAGTGCCTTCTTCACAGTGAGTAGGATAATTAGCTCAAAGTCAAAACAATTGAATCCTAATTTGACACCCCTTTTCCCCGGTCTAGGCGATGCTGAAACCTGTTTTGAATGGAGCCCGGGAATTCCCATTGATTTAAAGCTTATCAGAACAGAGGATGAAGAATACTGGGATGAATACCGTAGCACACCTAAAGCCCTGATCAGTTTATCTGCTGCCCAAAGCCTATGGTCAAATCGCTTCGGTTCACTAACAGCAATTCGCCTATCGGGTGATCAAATAACTGATCAATTGATTCAATCAATTCTGAAAAATATTGTTCTCGCTCCCAGTCATCTGAAATTCCGACCGGTTTATACTGACGCCATCGCTGCTAGTGCACAGTCAGTAGATTTCGGACAGCTCTTTATTGGATTGAGTTTTTTTATTATTTTGGCAGCAGTGTTGTTGATAGGGTTACTATTTCGTTACAGCATCGAACAAAGAGAAGAAGAATCGACACACATATTGGCTCTGGGCTTCAAACTTAATCAGGTAAAAATACTGTATTTAATTGAAGCCGGAATGATTGCTCTAATAGGTAGTCTTGCAGGGATCGGTCTAGGGATTCTTTATGCAAAAGGACTATTGTACGGTCTAGGTACTTATTGGCGTTCTGCGGTGGGATTTTCCGATTTTCAATTATCTATATTGCCAATTAAATTAATGATCAGTAGCTTGATAGGAACTTTGCTTGCGCTGACGGTTGTATGGTCGAGTTTACGGAAATTGCGCAGTAAACAGGATATTCTGCAAGTGGCCAGCGCTACGGTTGGACCTGTTCGGTTTCGCGGTATGAAATGGGGCATAAGTAGCCTATTGTTTGGTATGGTTATCATTGTTGCATTCCAGTTTAAACCCAGCGTTACTGAAAACCTGACAATTTTCTATCTAGCGGGAATATTATTACTGATCTGGGCCACAGGATTTGTGTTGCTGGCTGCTCATGAGATAAGTTTTAAAATATCGAAAAAAAAATTAAATTTACGACAATTGGTGATCGGGAACTGGTATCGCCGTAGAGGGAAAAATGTAACAGCAATTGTTATGCTTGCACTGGGCATTTTCGTGGTGATACTGGTGGGAGCTAATTTCGTTGACTCGGCTCGCGATGGACATCTCAAATCATCAGGAACTGGTGGCTTTGAGTATTATGCGGAAACATCGTTGAACTTCCCCAAGCAATTAAAAATACAGGAAGTTGATGCTGGGTCGATTGTATCCTTGCGAAAATTGGTGGGTGATGATGCTAGCTGTTTAAACCTTAATTTTATTACCCAACCACAGGTACTGGGTGTCAACCCTGCTGAACTCAGAGATCGTTTCAGTTTTGCAAAGATCGCGCCTGATTTAGATGTGAGTTCATCATGGGATTTATTGTCAATAAAATCTCAACCGAATATCATTCCGACCATAGCTGATCAAACTGTCTTACAATGGGGATTAATGAAAGGTATTGGTGACACGCTTTTTTATCTTGATGATCACGGGCAAAACATTGGATTATTGATAGTTGGTAGCTTAAAAAATTCCATTTTTCAGGGGAATCTACTCATATCAGAATTAAATTTTGTACGACATTTCGCCACGAATGGTGGCTACCGTGTATTTCTGATTGATAAAATGGAGGAAACATTTTACCAGAAAAATATTAGTAGAAGACTTTCCAAGTATGGGCTTAATGTTATCCCAGCAATTGAACGTTTAAACGAGTTTTATGCTGTGGAAAATACTTATCTATTGATTTTCTTATTATTAGGTGGCCTAGGAGTATTGATTAGTACTTTTGGTATGAGTATAACTGTTATCCGCAGTGTGCTCAGTAATCGCTGGGAACTGGGGCTACTACAGGCGATTGGATTTCGTAAAAAGACGATTACTGGCATCATCGGCGCAGAACATTTCGCTAATTTGTTGGCCGGTGTACTAATCGGCGGAATCTCAGCCTTTTTGGCAACCTGGCCACTATTGAAAGAAAATAATAACCAGTATCCACTAGACCTCATCGGATTAATTTTAGTTAGTATTATATTGAACGGTATGCTATGGATTTGGATTGGCGTTAAAATTTCACTGAAAGATGATTTGATTTCTGTCATCAGTCGGGAAAGATGAAACAAATAATAAAGGGAGGATTATCAATGAACATTCATAAACTTATCAAATCGGTATTATTGGTTGGATTAATAGTAATAATGAGTGATTTATGTAGGGCATCAGTTGTTATCTATGGAAAGGCCGGCCGTAAAATTTTGATTGGCAAGAATGTGGACCAGGCAAACCTTGATGGTAGAATATGGTTCGTTCCATCAGGTACCGATACTTTTGGTGCTGTCTATATTGGTCAAGCTGAAGATGATCCCCGCAGTGGATTTAATTCCCAGGGACTTTTAGCAACTATCCTTGATTGCCCACACTGGCAAGTTAATACGGATCCTGATAAGGAAGTGCTGTTTGGCAATCTCGTTGAGCAGATTATGGAAACATGTGCCAATGTGGACGATGTGATGAATCTGTGGAAGAACTATAATATTTATGATCTCCATTATGCTCAGATTATGGTAGCGGATAAAAGCGGGCAGGCGCTAATTATCGAGAGTAATACAACTGTGGAACCGGTTAAGGGTATTTTGGCAATGAGCAATTTTTATCAAACTAATACTGAACTTGGAACCCAAGGGCAGGATCGTGTCCGGCAAGCAAAGCAAATAATAACTGATAACGGTATTAATTTTGATAGCTTCCGTCAGGCACTCTCTGTAATACGGCATGAAACCGACCAACCAACGATTTATTCCTATTTATACGATCTTAAGAAAGGGAAGCTACACTTGTATAATTTTCATGACTTTGAAACGGTTGTAGTTTTGAATATAGAGGAAGAATTGTCCAAAAGTAAGCACTCCCTTTCAATTCAGGAAGTATTTGGTAAGCGCTTACCTTATAAAATAGCTTACGAGAAATATATCCGGGAAGAAGATATTAACAGGAATCTGCGCAATGGAGATTTTAAAATTGCAGCAGAGAAAATTAAGAAATGGTTCTTCGAAAACAGCGGTTTCGATATGCATAATGAATATAGCCTAAATGCACTTGGTTATCAGTTGATGGGCCCAGCGCAATTGAATGGTGCAATTACTATCTTTGAGTTGAATGTAGAATTACACCCAGAAGCTTTCAACCCACATGATAGTCTGGGTGAGGCATATATGAATGCAAACCGCACCGCAGAGGCAATTAAGAGCTATCGTAAGTCACTGGAGTTTAATCCGGATAATACTAATGCAGTTGAAATGATACGTCGAATGGAGAATGGAGAATAGTTGGTATTATTTCGCAATAAACAAATGAAAAACAAACCTATATTACCTTTATAGACATTGCGCCTGTTAAGGTATTGGCAATAATTAAAGATTATTATGGGACTTTGGGGCAAATTCATCCTTCCAAAAGTAATTGACTGGTCTTGCAGGCAAAAACCAACCATGCGTCAACGAGAAAAGGTGATTCCGCTAGCGAGTGGTAATGTATTGGAAATTGGTATCGGTTCTGGATTAAATATTCCATTTTATAATAAGCAGGATATAAAGCACCTGACAGGTATTGACCCTTCTGAAGAAATTTGGAATAAGAACATTGTGGATACTCAGAGTTTACCCTATGAATTTGTCTTTATAAAAGCATCAGCAGAGAATATTCCCGTAGAAAGTAATAGTTTTGATACTGTTGTAATGACCTATGCCCTTTGTACAATTCCAGATACTTACAAAGCACTTAAAGAAATAAGAAGAGTGCTAAAAACAGACGGGAAACTGTTATTTTGTGAACATGGGAAAGCTCCTGATAAGACTATTCTTACTTGGCAGAATATGATAAATCCTATATGGAGACATCTTGGAGGAGGATGTAATTTGAATAGAGATATTCCTGCAATACTCGAAGAAAATAGCTTTAATATAAGTAAGATTGAAACAATGTATCTCCCAGGATGGAAACTTGCGAGCTTTAATTATTGGGGATCAGCAGTACCAAATTAAAAACGTCTGTCAACAAAAAATAAACTGCATTAAAACGCAGTTTATTAAGGCCGTTACGAAATACTAAAATGAAGTTGTTCGCATAATGGAATTTTTGCGAACTAATTAGAGGGAATTATGGATATTATAGAGGATGGTATCTTAAAAGGTACATTTAAAGGATTTAAAAATAGAGAAACAATATTTATATTCACTAATGGGTCAAAATGGCAACAGGATGAATTCAAATACCATTTTTACTATGCTCATAGACCCCATGCAAAAGTAATCAAAAAACCAGGTTATTACGTTTTGGAAGTAGATGGAATGAACGACTCAGTAAAAGTAAGTCGGATTAGAAAGCAAACGTTTGAAAAGCCTTAATTGTTATTTCGTGTAATTGATTTTTTACGAACTATTCAGACTTCAACCACATTGTAGCGCACAGGAACCGGTAAGTGTTGAATTAACAATACAATAATTGGGCTATAAGACCAACTTTTAATACTATTAATGTTTTTTGTAATTTCGCATAGTTGATAATCAAATTATTATTTAAAAGGACATAAAGTAATGAAAAATCTTCTTTCATCTCCCGTCCATTTTCCTTGTGGCATCCACATGAAAAACAAGTTCATGCTGGCACCCATGACCAATACACAAAGTCATGAGGACGGAACACTCTCTGACGACGAATACCGTTGGCTAACAATGAGAGCCAAGGGTGAATTCGG
>PVMS01069011.1_pt1 | contig 19996 bp, 18 predicted proteins | sample 1853461 | NCBI WGS metagenome assembly PVMS01 (sample SAMN08582032, study PRJNA380276) | Marine sediment metagenome, whole genome shotgun sequencing project. | isolation source: ocean sediment barecode stripped | collected 2017 | reverse complement strand
TCAACTTGTCGAGTTCGACACGAATCAGCTTCAACACTTCGAAAGTTTGGTCTGGCGTGGTTCCCACGTAGATCGCGGCGGCCCCTGTATCGAGGAACGGCATCCGGAAGGCGTGGACCGCATACGCGAGCCCTCTATCTTCCCGAATCTCACGAAACAGGCGAGAGGACATGCCGCCGCCCAGAACATGAGTTGCCACGGTCACGGCGAAACGCCGGTCGTCACCTCGCGACAGGCCCTCGGTGCCAAAGACAATGTGCGATTGCTCTGTGTCCCGGTGCCGCACCTTGACGGTGGGGCCAACGGCCGGGGTCACGGAGGCACGGGTCAACGCCGGGCCCTCCCAATCACCCATGTGGTCGGCAATCAGCGCCACCAGAGCGTCGTGATCGAGGTCACCGACCGCAGCAACCACTGTCGAGCGCGGGGTGTAGCGGCGGCTCCAGTAGCCGTGGATCGTCTCGCGGCTCATTGTGGTGATCGAGTCTTTGGTGCCAAGAATCGGGGGCGCCAACGGGTGTCCGCCCCAAAGTGCCGTCACGAACTGCTCGTGAGCAACATCCGTCGGGTCATCCTCATTCATGTTGATCTCCTCGAGAGCAGCATTCCGCTCCGAATCGATCTCAGACTGCCGGAATGCAGGACGCTGCAACATCTCGGCGAGTATATCGACCGTCATCGGGAGATCCGCACTCCGCAGGCGAGCCCAGTAACAGGTGTATTCCTTACTGGTGAAAGCATTATTCCTGGCTCCAACGGAATCGAATGCCTCAGAGATTGATCGCGCCGAGTGCCGGTCGGAACCCTTGAACAGCAGGTGCTCGAGGAAGTGGCGGGCTCCTGCTTCTATCGGCTGTTCGTCGCGGCTACCGGCATCGACCCAGCACCCGATGGCGACGGATCGCACCGAGGGCATCTGTTGGGTGATTATCCGGAGACCGTTGGGCAGAGTTGTCAAGTCATAGTGCATCGGCGTGATGATAGGGCCAGGCGGTCGTCTTGAGACCGTGGTCGCGAACTTCGGACCCGTCGCGGTTTATAGGTTGAACAGCGAACAGGAGACTGCCCCACGTGATCATCCGCAAATATGTATTGGCCGCGAGCGCGCTCGTTGTCCTATCCGCAGCGTGCAGCGGGAACGCCGAAACGACTGCCGTCAACGCCGCCCCGGCCACGACCAACGCCCCCACTGCAGCGATCGGCTCCGACGATCCCGTGGTAACCACCGAGCCGGTCGAGACAACTGCTGCTCCATTCACCCGCCTGGTCGAGTTGGCTGCGGAAGCGCCGGCGTGGGAAGACGTCACCTTCGAAACTGCGGACGGCGTCGAGCTTTACGCAAAGTTCTGGCCGGGGGGTGACACCGCTGTTCTATTTGGTCACGACTACTCGGTGACAACTGCCGGTGCTGCCGGGCAGCGCCCACCTCAAAGCTCTGATTCAATCCTCGTCTACAGCGGAACAATCGCACGGGAGGGATATACCGTGCTCTCTCCCGACTTTCGGGGGCACGGGCAATCGGGCGGCGAGTTCCGTCCCCAGTCCGGTCCGGACGATCTGAAAGCCGCCTACGACTTCCTGACTGATCGGGGTTACACACGGATTGTCATGGTGGGCTGGGTCGGATCGGGGACAACCGCCGTGGTCCTCGACGCCTCCGATGAAGACGTTTCGTTCGACGGGATCACCATGCTGTTCTCACCGCCTCAGGACCACGGCATGAACGCCGATGCAGCCCTCAGCGATCTGGAGACCTCAATCTTCTTCGTCGGGAGCAATGCGGGCACCAGCGCCTCCTGGTCACGCCGGATGGAGGCCAAGGCGCTCAATTCACAAGGCGCGTTCGTATTCGACAGAACACCTACAGGCCTGCAGTTCAGCGACGTCTTCGGCCCCGAGTTCATAGGCAGGATCTTGGACTTCGTTGATGGGGCGTGAGTCAATCCGGGCCGATGGGGCGCTTCCGTAGCTGTTTTGTCTCTGATCTTGCTCGTTTGGCCGCCAACCTGCGTTCGCGGGAACCGCGCGTCGGCCGGGTGGCTCGTCGCTTGGGTGGTGGACGGCGCATCGCCTCCACGAGAATCTCCACCAGGCGTCGCCGGGCGATCTGCCGGTTGCGCCACTGGGACCGGGACTCGCTGACCTGAACGGTGATCACACCCTCCGGCGCATCGGCACCCAGTCGCTCCAACACGCTGGCACGAAGCGCGTCGGCGAACGCGTTTGAGGTGGCCAGGCTGAAGGTCAACTCGACCCTGGTTGAGCTCTTGTTGGAATGCTGACCGCCGGGGCCGCCGGACGGATCGAACCGCCATTTCAACTCTCCGGGCGGGATAACCACGTCCATCGATACCCGCAAGTCGTCCATGGCGAGAACCATACCCCAGGCGGCCCGATGGACCGCCGCCGGGCATTTGACTGATGTGAGACAATCCATGGTTATGCGCCGTCGTGATCAATCTGTACTCAATGAAGTTCTGCCCCCGGAAGAGCGGGTAATCGAAGCCGTTGTGGCGCGCTATCAGCGGGTGGCACCCGCCATCACCCGATTCGCCCGCACCATCGCCGGCAACGATGACCTGACGGTTCGACTCGGCTCTCAGGCTTCCGGAGGTAAGGATGAAATCGTCGTCGACCCCGGGGTGTTCCAAGCCGCCTATGCCAGAAGCGCACCGGTAACCCCGGCTGAAGTCGCCCTCACCTCTGCACTCCACGAGGTCGTTCACCTGCTCGCATCTGACTTTGATGAGCTCCGCCCCATCCCGCGCTCGTGGCTGGCCCATCGAGAGGTTCGCACGACCACCGAGGAGCCGGAGGAAATCGACTTCGCGCCCCTGGAGCAGGAGCCGCTGCTCTTCGACGATGACCTGGAAGGCCCCGAAGCGCCTCCAACACCTGAACCCGATGCCGCCACCCCCCAAACCCAACCCGTAGCCCTACTCGATGCGATCAGCAGCATCGGTGGCCCTGCTGCCGAAGCCCTGTTCTTCTCGTTGGAGGACGCTCGACAAGAACGTGTCCTCCTCGACGGATTCGATGGAGTGCGCTCCGTCCTCTCGGACCTGTATCTCGCTGCGATGCCTGGAGGGATGGCCGAGGCGCGACCGCTCGGGCAGTTCGCACTCGCCTGTTTCTTGATGGTCGGCGGCTACGCCGATCGAAACACGCTGCAACGCCGGCTGCCTCCCCACGTTGGAGGCGCCCTCGACGACGCCCAACCATTCGTTGACGACGTCGCGGAGGCTGAGGACCCCTGGTCGGTCGGCGGCCTGGCGCTGCAACTGCTCGAGGGCGCACGGATCCACGGGCTGGCTCATCAGGTTGACCAAACCGACTCGCGCACTGTCCGTACCGCAAAGAATGAGGACGACAGCTCCGCCATCTCCGATTCGGTTGATTCGGTTCGGATAGTCACCCCACCGCTACGCGACGCGGACTCATACGATGAGACCCGTGCCGCTGCCCAGGCGGTATCGGCCCAGGAAGGCAAGGCCGGCGAGGCGGACCAGGCGGGCGATCCAGCTACAGAACAGTTGGTCCGGGTGTCACAGGCGCCGTCCATCTACCTCCCGACGGGCCAGACCGGCAAGCTCGTCGTCAGCTCGTTCCCCGACGAGTTCCGCAGCTTCGCCCCCCCGGGCCGGGAGTTGCTGGGGCAAGCGGCACGCCAGTGGGGCGTTGTCCAGCGTCGCGTCGCCGGCGAGCTCTACCCGCTGTTCCTGGCGAACCAGCGGCGTGGGCTCCGTTCCGGCTTCGATGCAGGAGATCTATCGCCGTATGCCGCTTTGTTGCTCGGCGCCGGGTTGTACGAGCGTATGTTCGAGCGCCGAGACCTGCCGACTCGACGCAGCTATGCGGTGAGCCTGCTCGTCGACGGCTCGGCGTCCATGCTGCAACCGCTCCAGGTTGAGGGTGTTCGCAAGTCACCGTGGGCTCTGGCTGCGGCGTCGCTCGGCGCATGGTCACTGGCAATGCTCTGTAACGAACTCCAGATCGATTTTGAGGTTGCCGTATTCAACCGCGCGTTCGCCGCAACCGGCGACGACACGGAACGAAGCTTCACCGAGCGTCGCCATCGTGCGACCGGGGCGCTCCGCCGCTCCCACGGCGGCTCAGCCGACCGGTTGACCCGCACCGTCAACCACTACCTACTCAAGCCCTTCGACGACCGTTGGCGACGCCACGAGAACACCCTCGCCGGGCTCTTCTACATGGCCGCGGCACCTCGCGAAGCAGGACAGGAAGCACGAAAGAACCCTGAAGGCTCTCCCCCGGTGTCGATGTTCGACAAGGCCGCCAATGTCGACGAGTTCAACGTGACCTATGCGGCCCAGCGACTGGCCGCACGGCATGTCTCCACCCGCATCCTCGTGGTCCTCGCCGACGGTATGACGCGCGGATCGGTGCGGGCACTGACCGAATCGGTTCAGGCAGTGGAGCAAATGGGGACGACGGTGCTCGGCATCGGAATCGGCGACGACACCGTCAATGCCGCTTACGGCAGACACCAGGTTGTTGAACGTCCTGAGGAGCTGACCCGGGCCATGATTGATGGCGTCCGATCAACACTCTTCCGAACCATCGCGGCCGCCGGGGGCGGAACCTGGTGGGTGCACTCTTCTGCAGACCAGCTTGCGCAAAAAAGGAGCAGTACTCATGCCTGAAAAGGTGCCGTTCGTTGACCCTTCTGGCGAGGGTCCACCGATTGAACTCGAGAAGGTCGAGATACCGTCGGACACTGCGGATCGCGACTTGCGCCTGGAGCACATCCCGACACAGGATCCCTACTACGTGGACCTCGGGATGCTCTACCGTCTCGCCCAGCTCGAGCAGGTGCGGCGCGACCATTTCGTGGAATCCCCGCTGCACCTCGCGCTGCGTGGCCATATGGGCACCGGGAAGGATCATGACCTCGAGCAGTTCGCCGCCATCCTGGGTCTGCCGCATTACCGCATCCCGCTCACGGGTGAGGTTCGCGACATCACGCTCATTGGATCGGTGAAGCTTCATGGCGACGGCAAGGGCGGCACTGAGAGCCGATGGCAGGACGGCGATATCACCAGGGCCCTCCGCGGGCCGGCTCTCGTCAATCTGTCGGAACTGAACGCGGCCGGGGCGGAGACACTGTTTGCGCTGCATGGCTTGTTGGACCGGCATCAGGCGCTTGAGTTGCCGACGGGCGAAATGGTTCGTTTGCGATCAGATGTCCGCATCTTTGGCACTCTCAACCCGACGGATCTGCGGGACTACGCCGGAACCCAAACCCTCAACAAAGCATTTGCGGATCGCTGGATCATCTGGGAGAAAGACTTCCCGAATGAGACCGAGTTGATGAGCATGCTGACCCGGCGCCATGCGGATCTCAAGGCCGTGTTCGCTGAGCCGATCGCCAAGCTGGCGGTTGAGGTGAACGCATCTTTCAGCTCAACGGATTCGCACACGAGGGTAGAAACCCCGATGAGCCTCCGCACGGTGCTCGACAGGCTCCCCGCCGGCCTCCGGATCTACGCTGCGGCAGAAGACCCTCTGCGCCGCGCCTGGGAGGAGTTCGTGCTTCCCCACATCGACAAGTTCGATAGAGATCATTACGACACCGTATGGTCGGCCATAGCCAGGCGAGGCCCGGCCGGACCGCCATACGTCGCCAATAGGAAAGGTTGAACCGATGCCCAGTTTCGACGTTGTGTCGCAGGTAGATATGCAGGAAGTCCGCAATGCTGTGGACCAGGCAGCCCGCGAAATAGTCAACCGCTACGACTTCAAAGGAACCGACACCAAGATCGCGCTGTCGGAGGATGGCATCTCGCTGGAGTCGGCCGCAGAGGGCCGTCTTGAAGCAGCAATTGATGTTCTCAAAGGTCGGATGGTGAAGCGGAAAGTGTCGCTGAAGTCGATTGGTGGTGGCGAGATCAAGCCCGCCGCCGGTGGCCGCGTCCAGACGGTGTTCACCCTCACCGAGGGTATCCCCCAGGATGCCGCCAAAGAGTTGTCAAAGACCGTTCGCGACGCCAAGATGAAGGTTCAGGTACAGATCCAGGGCGACCAACTGCGGGTGCAGGGCAAAAAGCGCGACGACCTGCAAGCCGTCATCCAGCTCCTCAAAGACCTGGATTACCGCCTCCCCCTCCAATACGTCAACTTCCGCGACTAGCCTTCTGCCAGAAACGCAAGCGGCGGCGCCAATCAGTGCCCCCTCCGGAGTGACGCAAGCGGCGCCAATCAGTCCCTCCTCCGGGGGGAAAGTACCGCCGGCGCCAGCCGGGGGTAGAGGGGCCTGAACAGGTGTTCGAAACGCGTAACCGAGCCCTAACGCGTCGTTAGCCTGACCGGCTTGCGGTAGAGCACGACATCCCAGGTCGGCACAAAACCCTCGCCCAGGTACAGAGGTCCCGAGCCCGGGTTGTCGACTTCGTACATCACTTCCGCCCACTCCATGCTCCATCCCCGCATCTTGGCCATCCCGGCTCGTATCAAGGCGCTGCCCAGGTGACGCCGGCGATGCTCCGGGTGCACTGCAAGGGGCTCGAACAGCCCGGCTCGGTTTACGTCGTCGGCCCACATCACACAGAACGCGGCAAGGCTGCCGTCGGGCGCCTCGATCAACAGCTCACGGTCCTTGTCGTACCCGGGCGACTCCATCACGCGGCGATACAGCTGAGGCGTCCATGACGAATCGAAGCCAGCGGAATGCAGCTCAGATACCGCACCAGCCTCCGCAACGCCGCGGACGGTCCGAATCCGGTACCCGGAAGGTAGCTCTGGCTCGGGCACGTCCGTCAATGGCCGTCTGCTGAGGATGATCGCCTCACTGTCCTGAGCAATCCAACCGCTGTGTTCCAACAGTGTCGTTCGCACAGCATCGCCAGCGAACGCATCTGTTTCGATCGACCTGGCATCCGAGCCACGCTCACTCATGAGTCCGAGCAGCTTCTCTTCCGACCAGACGTTCACTTCTCGTTCAACCCCCGGCATGGTTTCTCGGGCCGCAGGCGACACCTGCGCGTCGTAGCCCGCCCCGCGCGGGTCGAGCAGAGCCCAGGCGACAACACCTCCCGAGCCGTCCACCCACAGATGCACCAACTCGTACGGGTCATCGCGGCGTAGCGCGTTGAAGATCCGATGCGGAATGTCTCCGGGATGCATCAGGCCAACCCGCCCATGAGATTGAATCAAAAGGGCATTGAATCTCTGCAGGACCACCACGTCCGACGGACCGCGGTAGGCGCGATGAGTCATCCGAGACCGAGGGCGATGGAGGCGGCCTCCAATAACGAGTCCGCCACGGGGACGTCCAGCGCTTCGAGCTCGGCACGATGGTGGCTGCCTCCGTCGTACAGGACACAGGGAACTCCGAGACTCAGCGCCGCCAATGCATCATCGAGCGCATCGCCGATCATCACGGTGTCGCCGTTGGTGCTTGCCAGCTCACGGAGGTGGATCTGGAGCAGACGCTCCTTGGTCTCACCTGCATTCTTGGTGTTCCCGTCCACCCGGACCATGAAGCGATCGAGGCCGTGGCGAGCGACCTCGGGGACAAGATCATCGTGCCACCACATCGACAAAATCGACTGCGTCTTGCCGGCGGCAGCAACGAGAGCGATCGCGTCCTCAGCATCTGATGTCAGCGGAACCTGGTCCAGAGCAGTGTCATATGCTGCGTGGAACGTGCCGTCGATCTGCCGCCATTCGCCATCTGTCACAGGCCGTCCCAGCAAGCGGTCGTAGAAGACGCGCACCGGACGCGTGTAGTGCTCGCGGTAACCGTGAGCATCAATCGGCCCCTCCCCCAAGCCGGACAACGACTCGTTAACGGCCGAGACGATGACCGCAAGGTCATCGACCAGAGTGCCGTTCCAATCCCAGATGACGTGGCGCATATGCACCGACGGTACTACCGTCTGCAACCCCCGTACTGCTGGTTGCGGCAGCCAGCATCTCCATCGGCACTAGTTTGAGGTTCATGGGCAACTATCAGCTTGGCGACAAAAACCTAGATCAGCAGATCGGACAACTCGTCCGTGACACTGTGGCCGACCACGATGGGCACGATCATCATGAAGACATCGTCCGCGAGATGATGGTGTCGGTGCTCAAGATGCACCGCGACGACACCGACCGTGGCGACCTGAAGATAATCAACAGTGCCCTCAAGGAACTCCGATATTCCTTCCTGGTGTTCTCGCGTTATCGGGATACGCCGAAGGTCACGGTTTACGGGTCGGCACGAACGGCACCCGAAGACCCGAACTATCAGCTCGCGGCCCAGTTTGCGAACCTCATGGCCGACACCCATCAATGGATGGTCGTCACCGGTGCCGGGCCCGGGATCATGGAGGCCGGCAACCTCGGAGCAGGCACCGACTACGGATTCGGGGTCAACATTCGTCTCCCCTTTGAGGCCGACCCTAACCCGTACGTGCACGAGAGCCGGCTCATCAATTTCAAGTACTTCTTCACGCGCAAGCTGATGTTTGTGAAAGAGTCCGACGCTTTTGTTGTTTTCCCCGGCGGTTTCGGGACTCAGGACGAGACTTTCGAGCTGCTCACGCTGATACAGACCGGCAAGTCTGATCTCCACCCGGTTGTGTTGATGGAGGCCCCGGGGACCAACTACTGGGATGAGTGGTTCAAGTTCGTGGGTGCTCTCCGGGACCAGGGCATGATCGCGCCCGACGATCTGAGTCTCTTTACGTATACCAATGACGCCGAAGAGGCGGCTGTGGAGATCCGGCGCTTCTACAACAACTACCACTCCCAGCGGTATGTTGAAGGAAAGCTGATCCTCCGCCTCAAGCATGAGCCTTCGGAGTCACTAGTCGCTCAACTATACGATGAGTTCTCTGACATCATCGTCAGCGGGGCTATTGAGAAGGTCGAGGCCACTCCCGCAGAAATCGCCACCAACGACAACGTGGACCTACCGAGGATCCGCCTCCATTTCGATCGACGTCACCTCGGACGCCTCCGAATGCTGGTCGATCGGCTCAACGCTGCAGCACAGGATTCGGCGCTCTGAGACGACGGTAAAATACGTTCCCCATGCGCGAAATACTCTCTGATCTCGTAGCTGAAGAACAGGCCCTCGATCAGTTCTTACAGCGAATCAACGAACGTCAATGGACGCTGCCCACATCTGCCCCCGGGTGGAGTATCAAGGACACCGTCAGCCACCTCGCCTATACCGAGCGGTTCGCCGCTCAGGTATTGGCCGAAGGCAGCTCTGTTACGAAAGCCGCCAAGATCGGCGACATCGACACCTGGACGGCAATAGGTGTCAAAGAGGGCCGCCAGATGCGTTACCAGCAGGTCATCGAGTGGTGGCGCAACAGTCGGGCCGACGTCGTTGACGCTTTGTCGCGGATTGAGGGCACCGACCGTGTGCCCTGGATCGCCGGCGACATGAGCGCACGTGCCTTCGGCACGCTCCGCCTGATGGAGACCTGGGCACATGGCCTCGACATCAAGGACGCCATGGAGGGCCTCCTCACGTATGACGAGGAAGAAGAGGACCCCACAGACGATACTTCTCGCATGCGCCACATTGCCTGGTTGGCGCACCGGATGCTCCCTCACGCCTTCTCCGAAGCTGGTGAGGACTTCCCGGAGCACGGGATTCGGCTGGAATTGATGGGTCCCAGCTACGCCCGTTGGGTCTATGGGCCGGAGGACGCTGAGGACGTCATCAAAGGCATAGCCGGTGAGTGGTGTCGCATCGCGGTCCAACGAATGGACCACGGCCACACATCACTCAAGGCGGTGGGCGACAGCGCTGAAGCCGCCTTACGAATCGTGCGGGCTTACTAGCCCGGATACGTGTCCTTGTGGATGTCGAAGCCTGCCTTCAGGAGCAGGCTGAGGAATGCCGGGGCCGGCTCGCGGAATTGGATCGGCCGGAAGGCCTCTTCGTGCTCCTCAAAGAACCCCAGCATCGTGGTCACTATGTGACCCAGCGCAATTGTGTTGACGTCCGAGTGGCGGCTCCGGCCAAATGCAACGAGCCGCGTACGGACGCGGCCGCCGCCCCTGCCGGGAGCGTTGTGAATGCCGGCGCGTTGTAGGCCGTCGATTACCTCGTTGAGCTTCACGCCGTAGATCCACTCGACTCTTCGCAGCATCGAGTGAAGAACGCCATGGTCTTTGATGCCGGGGTTGAACTCAGCCTGGCCTTGCTTAACTTCCCCGACAATGACGTCGATCGTGTCGTCCTCCAACTTGAGGACAGGGTCGTCGATGACCAGCATCTCGCAATCTTCGGCCTTGTGCGGATCGCCGATGTAAACATCACCAGGGAATCGGATACCCATGATGTCGATATCGGTGACTGTCTTGAAGCGACCTTTCTTGTCGCGCCGCTGCACCTCAAACTCGCTCAATGTCATGTAGCCGGTGAGCCGCAGGTAGTTCTCTACCAAATTGACCGCGATGTCCACTTTGTCCTCCGGATAATCTGTCCCTTCGATTCAAGCCGATGCGGCGCGAAAAGCCGACCTTCGCGACAGGCTCTGCAAGGAACCTTACGGCCGTTCCCGATCTCGCTTCCCGCATCCCGGTGTGTCCGAAGGGATATCAAGGTTCTTACACGCGCCAGTGTGCATAAGACGATTTTGTAATTTACCTTGCGGTCGTTCGGCGAGGTCGAACGGTGCGTCAGAAGACCGGGTCACCGGATACCGCTGTCCTGGACCGGGTATGGAGGTTCTTACACGCGCCAGTGTGCGTAAGACGATTTTGTAGTTCTCCCCAGGTGTTGGCAGGTCCGCCGCATCTTTATGTCACCGCCGTCTGGTAGCCTGCGCCCGTGGCGTTGGACCAATTCTCTGCAGCAACAAAGGCGTGGTTTACAGCTTCTTTTGCCGCGCCCACTCAGGCCCAGGAACTCGGTTGGGATGCCATCTCCCGCGGCGACCACACGCTGATCCACGCCCCCACCGGCTCGGGCAAGACCCTCGCAGCCTTCCTCTGGGCGATCGACAAGCTGGCAACCGAACCGACGCCACCACCACGGGAGCGGTGCCGGGTTCTCTACGTGTCTCCGATGAAGGCCCTGGCCTATGACATCGAACGTAACTTGCGGGCACCGCTGACCGGGATCCACGTCGCCGCGGAACAGCTTGACCTACCACCACCGCGGGTCACCACCGGCATGCGAACCGGCGACACACCGGCAACCGAACGTACCGCCATGCTGCGGAATCCGCCGGATATCCTCATCACCACACCCGAATCGCTGTATCTGATGCTCACCTCGCGTGCCCGCGAGATGCTGGCTTCGGTTCAATATGTCATCGTCGACGAGATCCATTCCGTTGCGGGCACCAAACGTGGCAGCCATCTGTCGATCAGCATGGAGCGACTCGCCGCGATCACAGCCACTCCTCCACAACGGATCGGGCTGTCGGCAACGCAGCGACCGCTCCAGACCATTGCCGAATTCCTGGGAGGGGGCGAACGCTCAACGCCAGACGAGCCTTGGGTGCCGAGGCCGGTCACAGTGGTTGACGCTCCGTGGGAGAATGAGCTGGAGATCGAGATAGTTGTACCGGTCGCCGATATGGTCCGACCGGAAGAGACGGCACCCGCTGCCGGCGACGCTGACAATCCTGCCAGGAAGTCAATCTGGCCTGCCGTCTACCCGAAGCTGCTCGAACTCGTTCTCGACCATACGTCCACGCTGTTGTTTGTCAACAGTCGTGGTCTTGCAGAACGGCTGGCGGCCGAGATCAATCGACTCGCCGACCGGGAACTGGTCCAGTCCCACCATGGCTCTGTCTCACGAGAACAACGGCTGGAGATCGAAAGTCGGTTGAAGAGCGGCGAATTACGCGGTGTTGTCGCCACGTCGACTCTGGAGTTGGGGATCGACATGGCAGCTATCGATCTTGTCGTGCTCGTCGAGTCGCCATCATCGGTTGCCCGCGGTCTACAGCGAGTCGGCCGTGCCGGACATCAGGTGGGGGCACCGTCCAAGGCGCGGGTCTTCCCCAAGCACCGCGGCGATCTGCTCGAGACCGCCGTCGTGGTCGAGCGGATGTACGCCGGTGCCATCGAGCAGACGTCGGTACCGCAGAACCCGCTCGACGTGCTCGCCCAGCAACTCGTCGCCATGGCCGCGGTCGAAGAGATCGACGTCGACGAGACCTTCGACCTCATCCGCAGCGCCTTTCCCTACCGTGAGCTGTCCCGTACATCCTTTGAGGCCGTGCTGGACATGCTGGCCGGCCGCTACCCCTCCGATGAATTCGCTGAGCTGCGGCCCCGGATCGTCTGGGATCGCATCGAGAATACGATCACGCCGCGGGGCAACGCCAAGATGCTGGCTGTTACCAACCCGGGAACGATCCCGGATCGTGGCCTGTACACAGTGGTGCTGCCCGGTGGCGGCAGAATCGGCGAGCTCGACGAAGAGATGGTCTACGAGAGCAGGGTCGGAGACACGTTTGTGCTTGGCTCGACGTCGTGGAAGATCAGCGAAGTTACCCATGATCGGGTGATCGTCGCCCCGGCCCCGGGCGAACCGGGGGCCAAGCTTCCGTTCTGGCACGGTGACGGTCCCGGCCGTCCCCTCGAGCTCGGAAGGGCCGTCGGCGCCTTTGTGCGGGACATCGGTGCCAAGACCGAGACCGATGCCATCGCGGCGCTGCAAGCCGACTACAGGCTGGACTCGTGGGCTGCTGGGAACCTGGCTGCGTTCCTTGCAGAGGAACGAGACGTCGCCGGTGTGCTGCCGTCGGACCGGAACATTGTTGTGCAGCGGTTCCGCGATGAGATTGGAGACTGGCGAACTGTGCTCCTCTCCCCGTACGGGGCACGGGTGCACGCTCCTTGGGCGTTGGCGGCTCGCCGCCGCTACCGGGACGTCCATGGCGTCGAGGCTGATGTTGTCTGGTCCGACGACGGGATCATCTTCCGCTTCCCCGACGTCGATGACCCTCCTCCAACGGCCGAGATCATCATTGCCCCGGACGAGATCGATGAGCTCGTTCTTGAAGAAACAGGCCACAGCGCACTATTCGCGTCACGTTTCCGGGAAGCCGCTGCACGAGCCCTGTTGCTACCGCGACGGAGACCGGGAAGCCGCACCCCGCTGTGGCTACAGCGGCGGCGTGCCTCCGACCTTCTCGATATCGCCCGTCGCTTCCCGTCGTTCCCCATCGTGCTTGAGACCTACCGGGAAGTCCTCCAAGACTACTTCGACCTACCCGCTTTGCGAGGTCTGCTGGCGGACATCGACCGCCGCGTCATCCGCGTCAGCGAGGTCGAGTTGAACGGCCCGAGTCCCTTCGCCACCTCGCTGATGTTCGATTTCATAGCGTCATTCATGTACGAGTACGACGCTCCGCTCGCTGAGAAGAGGGCCACTGCGCTTACGCTTGACCGGGGTTTGTTGCGCGAGTTGCTCGGGGATCCGCAGTTCCGTGATCTGCTTGATCCTGACGTCATCGCAGCGGTGGAGCTCGAGTTGCAACGACTCGCCCCGGAACGCCACATCGCCGGGGCAGACGCCCTGCACGACGGGCTCCGCCAGCTCGGCCCGCTGAGCCGGGATGCAATCTCAGCCCGTGTCGACGACCCCAAAGAAATCGACGGCTGGCTCGACACTCTCAGTATCAGCCGACGGGCAATCCCCGTGCGTATAGGAGGCATCGATCGCTGGGCTGCAGTTGAGGACATCGCAAAGCTTCGGGATGCCCTTGGCGTGCAGCCGCCACCGGGGATACCGTCTGCGCTGCTAGAACCGGTCCCGGACCCGCTTGGTGATGTGGTTGGGAGGTACGCGCGGACCCATGCTCCCTTCCCAGCCGAGCAGGCTGCGAAAGATCTCGGGTTGGCGGAGCCGGTCGTCACCGAAGTGCTCAACCGGCTCGAGCGAGAATCCCGGGTGGCTTCAGGGGCCTACCAGCCGGGCGGTCACGGCACTGAATGGGTAGATCTCGAGGTGCTGCGTCGGCTGCGGAGGAGATCACTCGCTGTCTTGCGACGTGAGGTTGAAGCCGTCGACGGCTACCGTCTCGGGCTCTTCCTCCCCATGTGGCACGGGGTCGGCAACAAGAGTGCAGGCCCGACCCGCCTACCGGAGGTCGTTCGAGCTCTGCAGGGCCGGGCAGTTCCGGCGTCGATCCTCGAACGAGACGTCCTCAGCGATCGGATGGCCTACAACCCGGCCGATCTGGATCGCCTATTGGCGTCGGGTGACGTCGTGTGGATCGGCAGAGGGCCTTTGGGCGCCAACGATGGCAAAGTCGCCCTCTACTTCCGGGACCATGTCCCTCTGCTCCACACCCCAACGGACTCGACCGACATGCCCGAAAGCGACGCCCACGAAGCCCTAAGACAACATCTGTCGCAGCGGGGTGCCTCGTTCTTCAGTGACTTGTACGTGGCCACAGGCGGTGGCGATCAGCAGACGGTGGTCGATGCCTTGTGGGACCTGGTTTGGTCCGGCGAGGTGACCAACGACACCTTTGCCCCGCTGCGTGCTTTCGCCGGCACAAAGAAACGATCCAAGTCGAGCCGCCCGAACCTGCGCCAATCCGTTCCGTTGGCAGGATCAGGCAGGTGGTACCTGGTCCGTGACCTGTTGGGCGACGAACCGGGGCCAGAACCAGAACAGCGAGCCAAGGCTCTCGCCGAGCAGTTGCTGGAGAGGCACGGCGTGGTCACGCGACCCGCAGTTCTCGCCGAGGGCATCACGGGCGGATTCTCGGGCTTGTACCCGGTGTTTGCGGCAATGGAGGACACCGGCAAGGTGCGCCGCGGCTACTTCATTGAAGCGCTCGGCGGCGCCCAGTTCGGGATGCCCGGAGCAATCGACCGGCTCCGCGATGTGGCAAGCAGCGGAGTCGTGGCCCTGGCGGCTGCCGATCCCGCCAACCCTACGGTGCTGCGCTCCCCTGGCCAGATCACGAGTCCGGTTCGCCGGGTCGCCGTGCCGGCGCCTACGTCGTCCTCGCCGATGGTCACCTCGTGTGCTTTGTAGAGCGAGGCGCGCGTTCAGTCCTCACCTGGTCCGAAGACGAAGCCTCGATCGTCGCCGGGGCCCTCGACGTCGCCAAACGACGGAAGAAGGCCACAACCATCGCAACCATAAACGGCCAGTCAACACTGACATCCCCGTTGGGTGCGGCCCTCCTGACAGCAGGTTTCGCCACCGGCTACAAGGGTGTGACCTACCGCCGAACCCGGTATTGAACCGGGTGGTTGGGACTACTGGACGCAGAATTCGTTGCCTTCGGGATCTTGCATGACGATCCAAAACTCGCCGCGGCGATCAAACACTTCGACCTTCCTGGCGCCGTGATCAAGGAGCATGTCGACGTGCTGGGTCACGGCGGTGACCCTGTCGGCAAAGTCCACCCCGTGACCTCCCCCGGCATTGACGTCGAGGTGCATCCGATTCTTCGCCGTCTTGCCTTCGGGCACACGTTGGAACAGCAGCCGTGGCCCTGAACTGTCTGGATCGACGACCGCTGACAGATCATTGCGATTCTCCGGCGGAATGTTGTTGGCGTCGGCGAACTCGTCCCAGGTGGAGAACCCCGCGGGCGGTGGCTGTACCTCGTATCCGAGGGCAACAGCCCAGAACTCGGCAAGTGCAGCGGGGTCGGCGGCGTCGAAGGTGACCTGGATAGGGATGCTCATGAACTCGATTCTACGCTGGCGCTGTGTGAACACGCTCAGAGGAAGCTGAGCGACCACACCCGCATCGTGAGTAACGACCCGACCGTGCACACTCCTGTTGGCATCCAGATCTACGTCGCCGTTGGTGGGCTCAGTCGCGTGTGCGACCAGCGACACCGCGATCAGCGAGCGCCGTAGCCAGTCCATCCACGTCGGCAACAGTGACGGTGAGCCCGGGATGACGCGGCCCAACAATAAGGGTCGGGAGCGCTACTGCGAATTTCACACACAGACCTTGCTTCGTCGTGGAGCCGAATGTCAGCCCATGGTCGACGAACGAACCTCGAATCCCGATTGCCTTGTACCACCGATAGTCACCCGACAGCTCAAAGCCCGTGATATTCGATATGGGTGTCTTAACCTTCCATCGTCCGAATTTGGCATAGAATTCGTCATCGGTGATGGTGACAAATGAGTTGCCCGGATGCACGCCTAAGGGCCGCAGCAGGTACCGATATCGGGGCTGAAAGTCGAAACTGAACTCGAGCAAACCTTGTCTCCGAGAGCGAGCGCACATTCTATCGGCCGTCACACTACAAGCGCGTAGCCCGACCTGAACGGCGCGAATCGCGGCCGTGGTACGGTGATTACGTGGATATTTCTCCAGAACAGGTTCTTGAGGAACTGCTCGAAATTCGACAACGCCTCGATGCTCTTGCACCTGATGCACCCGAACGTGACATCCTTGAAGTCAGGCGTGCCGAGTTGCGGCTCGCCGCACAAGAGGTGGCGGACACAACCAGGAACCATGAAAACCTCGCGGCAGAGCTCGAGCATCTCGAACGGCGTCTGGCGGACTTCGAGAGCGAGAAGATCAACGTTCCCGGTTGGCAAGTAGCGATGACCTCCGGCGGCCGCTTCTCAATCAATGATCCCGCCGCCCACGCCTACAAGCTGAACGAGGCGCTTGACGACAAGACCGAACTCGACCGGGCCGCCATTGAAGACCGCATCGGCCGGTTGAAGAAAGCGCTCGACGAGTAGCACCATGTCGATCCCAACTCTCTCGACCCGTCCGGGCCACCCTGACTTTCTCGATCTCCCCTGGGGCACCACAGTCGCCGACTGGAAAGGCGGACGCGTCGTTGAGCTCCCGACAGGCGTCCACCGTCACCCAATTGCGTTCGTGTCGTATGACGAAGGGCTCTACGCCATCAAGGAGTTGCCCCGCCACCTGGCGCACCACGAATACGACTCGTTGCGTGCTCTCCAGGAACGCCTCCGACCGATTGCGCCACCCGTCGGTGTAGTGGAACGCGGCTGGGTTCCGGTCGACGAGGAGTGGTCGTCGGCAATCATCACCGAATTCGTGCCGTTCACCTTCACCTACCGGGAACTGATCAGTGGCGGTGGTTTCGGCGCCCGTCGCGATCAGATGCTCGATGCTTTCGCCAGCCTGCTCGTCGAGCTCCACCTCGCCGGCTGCTACTGGGGCGACTGCTCCTTGTCGAATGTCCTGTACCGCTACGACGCCGATGCTGTCGAAGCCATCATGATCGACGCTTAGACGGTGGAGCTCCACGACCATTTGTCCGACGGCCAGCGTTACGACGATCTACAGATCATGGAGACCAACGTTGCAGGCGGCATGGCCGATATCGCCATCTCCCAGGGTCGAGACTTCGACACGGCAGACTTTGGCCTCGGTACCGACATCATCCGCCGCTACCAGTCGCTGTGGGACGCATTGACGGCCGACCCCGTGGTCGGGCCCGACGAACGCTACCTGATAAGGGCGCGAATCCACCGGCTCAACGACCTCGGCTTTGAGGTCGGCGACGTCTCCCTGACCCCGGACGATTCGGGGGGCGATCGGGTGCGGATGAGTATCAAAGTAGGCGGGCGCAATTACCATTCGAGTCGGCTGCGACGGCTGACGAGGATCGATTCCTCCGAACACCAGGCACGGCAGATTCTCTCCGACTTCCATTACCACCGTGCCCGCGAGCCGTTCAAGAGCGCCTCCACCAGAGACCTGGCGGCGATGATGTGGCGGGTGCAGGTATTCGAGCCGATGTTGGGCAGGATCAGATCGGATCTACCCGACAGAGAGCCAATTCAGGCATACACCGACTTTTTGCACCACCGATTCTTACTGTCATCCGGTCAGGGCCGAGATGTCTCTAACGATGAGGCTTACGCGCACTGGGCCGAAGCCGGCTTCCTCGGTTACGAAGTCGGCGAATCGCTCGACGGAGGCTCAACCACCTAAGCCGGGTGCCGCGGCGGCCCCGGTGACCCCACCGTCGACGGGCAACACCACTCCTGTGATCCACGAAGCTGCCTCCGACGCAAGGACGACCACTGCGTGAGCGATGTCGTGCGGCTCGCCGATCCTCTTGAGCGGATGCGCATTGGCTGTGTGCTCCTCGACTCCCTCCCACAAGGCGGCTGCCAGGCGGGTCCGCACCACGGACGGCGCTACCGCGTTGACACGCACCCCCGGCGCCATCTCATGAGCAAGCTGATGCGTCATGTGGATGACCGCGGCCTTCGAGATGTTGTAGGCACCGATCACCGGTCCCACCCGGATGCCGCCGACGGAGGCGATGTTGACGATCGCTCCCCCGTTCTGCACCATCGAATGCTTCCACGCGGCCCGAGCCCACAACAGGGGACCCAGTTGGTTTACCCCCCACGTCTTGCCTACGGCACCGAGATCTACGTCTGCGAGGTTGCCGGCCGCCGGATTGGTTCCGGCGTTGTTGACGAGGATGTCGAGGCTCCCGAACCGCTCGACCGTCTCTATGACGGCGGAGTCGGCGTCCGCCTCGCTGTCGGCGCGTGCCACCACGGCCAGCACTCGATCACTGTTGAGCCGTGCCGCAGCATCGGTGATGTTGGGCTCTTTGCGGCTGGTGATGGTGACGCCCTTTGCCCCCGATGCCAGCAGTTCAGCAGCTATTGCTTCGCCGATCCCTCGGCTTGCCCCGGTGACGAGCGCCACCTTGCCATCCACTCGCACATCCATGATCCGCTCCCGTCTCGGCAGAGCGCGGATGCTAGTGCCCCGACAGGTAACCTTTGCGCTGTTCTACCGGCCGTAACGCCTCTCGCTGCGTCCTCGTCCTCGAGCTATCCGACTGGTCGCCAAGGGGCGGCATGATCATACGGAGGCGTTCGGCACCCTGTGCAAACCTCGCAGCCGTGAGATTCACGGTCGCGGTGGCTGCGTAGCACAATGATGCCCGCTCACGATTGCCGGATCTCGGACGCGGGTGGGTGCACGATATCGCTGTTGGTGGTGGGTGATCTGTGCGGGTTGCGAACCATCTTTGGCTGGGACGGCGGACCGGCTCAGACGGGCTGCAGCGATCACGCCGAACGCCTCGCTGCTGTCGTGTTCTCAACATTCTGAGATACCGACCTAATTGTCAATATACTCACTACACAATTAGCTTCGTGGCGCGTAGGATTGGTTGAGGTCCGAGGCGGGAGGGTACGCCGTCCGCCGAGAGCGGAGGGAGAAGCCGATGCAACCGGCGGGAATCGTTCGGGACCGAAGGCGGCATTTGAGGGGGCTGGGTTTCAGGCGAGGCGCACACGGCAAGAGCACGCAAACACTGCATAACACGCGATCTCGGTACATAACGCTCCCGGGCATCGATCGCACCGAATGGCCGGTCTTCCCCGCATGCGATGCTGGTGGGTTTGCAGCACTTCAACAAGGGGAGCAGCAGTGGCCATCGTAGTTGAGGGCCTAACGAAGGCGTATGGGCCGAAGACCGTAGTTGACGACCTGAGTTTTGAGGTGGTGCCGGGAAAGGTCACGGGGTTCCTCGGGCCGAATGGGGCCGGGAAGTCGACCACCATGCGTCTCATGCTCGACCTCGATCGGCCCGACGCCGGACGGGTGACCGTCGACGGGCAGCGCTTCCGCGATATTCAGTACCCGGCCCGCGTGGTCGGCACCCTGCTCGAGGCCCAGGCGGTCCACCCTAAGCGCACAGCCCGCAACCACCTTCGCATGCTGGCCGCCTGCTCCCGGGTGCCCGACTCCCGCGTCGACGAGGTGATGGAGAAGACCGGCATCGCGCCGGCCGCCAATAAGACCCTAGGGGAATTCTCACTTGGAATGCATCAGCGGCTCGGCCTAGCGTCCGCGCTGCTCGGCGACCCGGTCTACATGATGCTCGACGAACCGGCAAACGGCCTGGACCCGGAAGGCATGCGCTGGATTCGCGATTACCTTCGGGGACTGGCGGACGAGGGGCGGGCCGTGTTCGTGTCGAGCCATCTGCTCGCCGAGCTTTCCCTGTTCGTCGATCACCTGGTCGTGATCGGCAAGGGCCGTCTCATGGCCACGAAGTCGGTCGAC
>PVMS01033052.1_pt1 | contig 19996 bp, 16 predicted proteins | sample 1853461 | NCBI WGS metagenome assembly PVMS01 (sample SAMN08582032, study PRJNA380276) | Marine sediment metagenome, whole genome shotgun sequencing project. | isolation source: ocean sediment barecode stripped | collected 2017 | reverse complement strand
GAGTAAAACGCAAACGCAGTTGCATACCGATTCATTTTATTTTCGTGAGCCGGTGATTTCCGAGATTGCGGCTGAAATCGAAACCAGTTCGAGTAAAAATGAATCGATCGTTCAAGTCGTGTTAACGAATAAATCTTCGTCGCAAAAAAATGTTCGCTTGATGCTGATCCTGCCACCAGGTTTGCAGGCGAAAAACTTTGGCGGCATGATGGGATTGACCATGCGCGGGGGTGATGAAAAAGCCTTTTCCATTCCGGTGAAACGTATTTCGGGAAGTGGTGATAGAACCTATCCTGTTCATCTAATGATCGAATACGGGGAAATGCTTAAACATTACACGAACGAAGTTAAAGGAAAAATATACTTTACCGAGATTATGACCCTCAAAACCTTCCTGCCGTATCTGATGATAGTTTCACTTCTAGGCTTGTTCCTCTACTTCACTTACCGAAAGCGGAATAGCCTCCGCAGTTCGCGATGACGAAAAAAAACTCCCCCTTGCAAAGGGGGTTGGGGGGCTTCTTCCTTCAGGGGTTTTTCTTAAACTTCAAGACAATGACGGCGAGGGTGAACCAGGCTATCATGAAGCACAGGCCGCCGAGTGGGGTGATTGGGCCGAAGAATCGGGGGCCATCGAATGCGAGGGCATAGAGACTGCCGGAAAAGAGCACTGTCCCGGCGATAAAAAACATCACTACTTTTTTAAGTGATTTAGCTAAACGTTCACTTTGCAGGGCCAGAATCCCGACCAGTAAAATCGCCAGTGCATGGTAGCCCATATACTCCGTTGCGGTTTGAAAGGTAGCGAGACTTTTTTCTGTCAGCCGGTCTCTTAATGAGTGCGCTCCAAAAGCTCCCAGCATCACACGAAACCCGCCCAAGGTAGCTCCCAAGGCAATCCAGTTATATGCAATTTTGGGTGAAGAATTTGTCTCGGTAGTGACTGAAGTTTCTGTGCTCATTTTTTTAAGCCTTGAAGTTATTTGTTGGATTTACTGTGTGGAAATCTGTACTGTCTTCGCGAGCCGCTGTAAGCGGCGTGGCGATCCAGAGGTTTTGGGTTTTGTACCTTTCAGGGAAATAAAGTTTTGAAAATTAAATCCCCCCAGCCCCCTTTACAAAAGGGGGAGAAATTTATCACAAAACCCCTGGATGTATAAGCCCCCTGGCCCCCTTCGGAGAAGGGGGAACTCTGCTACCCCACCATGTTGTAACGTCTGGCGCGGTATTTAGCGCCGAAACGTTTTTCCACAATTTCTTTGCATTGGTCTTCATCCACGCCTTTTTGTTGGGTGACTATAGTCACTTGCACATCCGGGATATATTTCTTTGCTTCATCGATGAAGTCTTTGATCTTATCGTAAATGATGCCGCGGAACATGGGTAATGGGCGGCAGATTTCATCGTAGGCTTCAGAGCTATCGGTATTCAGGCTGACGGACACTTCATCGATCAAACCGGCAAGCTCTGGCAAAATATTGCGTTTGTTGATGACATTGCCATGCCCGTTGGTATTGAGTCGTACACGTCCACCTGCGTCTTTGATTTTCTTCGCCACTTCTTTGATTGTGTCGAGACGCAAAGTAGGTTCGCCGAATCCACAAAATACGATCTCTTCGTATTTTAAGGGATCATCGATTGATTGCCAGACTTCCTCGTTCGTCGGTTCGCGGTCGAGTTTGAGGTTATAGCCTTGCACGACCGGATGGGTCAGGCGCGAGCAGAAGGTGCAATCGTCGGTGCATCGATTGGTCAGGTTTAGGTACAGGGAGTTACGTATTTGATAGGATACGATTCCCGTTTGCGCTTCTTTACCGATGCCGAACAGCTCAAAGAAATTGACTTCCATCGTGCGCAATACGTCTTCGATCCTCAAGCCTCTGACTTCGGCTAATAAGGCCGCGGTGTGATGGACATTAGCCGGTTCGTTGCGTTTGCCGCGATTAGGCACCGGGGCCAGATAGGGGCAATCGGTCTCGGCGAATAAGCGATCCGCCGGAACAATCTTCGCGACGGCGCGCAATTCTTCAGATTTTTTGAAGGTGACCGATCCGGAAAATGAAATATAGAATCCCATCGCCAGCGCTTTTTCGGCCAGAGTTTGATCGCCGGAAAAACAATGGAAAATTCCTGGCCGGGCTTTGTCATTCTGCGGATAATACTCAGACAGGATGGCGATCATATCTTCGTTGGCATCGCGGCAATGGATGATGATTGGTTTATCCAGCTTGCGCGCCAGTTCAATCTGTTTGCGAAAATGCGTCCGTTGCTGATCCTGCGGCGAGTAGTTCTTGAAATAATCCAGTCCAGTTTCGCCCAGTGCAATCACGCGTGGATGCGCCAGCAGAGTTTCCAGTTCGCCATACGTGCTTTCGTCGATGTCTTTGACATCGTGCGGATGCACTCCGGCGGAGGAGTATATAAAATCGTATTGCTCTGCAAGTTCCAGTGAACGTCGACTGCTTTCGATATCGCAACCAATATTAATGATATAGCCCACTCCAGAATCTCTGGCGCGTTGGATCACGTCTTCGCGGTCCTCGGCGAATTGATCCATATCAATGTGGGCATGGGTGTCGATAATCATCTGACGCGTGTTCCTTTTTCTGGCTCTACGCTGAAACCTGCCAACTCAATAATACCGTTGGAGCTTGCGGCGAGAATCATTCCCTGGGATTCGATGCCCATCAATTTTGCCGGTTTTAAATTGGCAACCAGAATAATGGTTTGGCCAATCAGGTCCTCGGGTTCATGACATTCGGCGATGCCTGCCACGACCTGACGGACTTCGGAACCGATATCGACTTTCAGTTTGAGCAGTTTTTTGGATTTTTTAATCTTTTCCGCTTCGATGATTTTCCCGGTCCTGAGATCCATCTTCATAAAATCGTCGAAGGTTATCGTCACGGAATCCTCTTCCGTTGGTTTTTCTTCTGCGGGTTTATCTGCAGATGCTCCAGAAGTAATTTCACTGAGTATTTTTTCTGCTTGTTTTTCCTCGATGCGAGGAAAAAGCTGTTCACCTTTTTGCATTAGACTCCCTGATTTAATACCGCCCCATTGTTGGACAGAGGACATTCCCTGATTTTCAATTTTCGTTTCGACCCCGATTTGTCCCATCATTTTTTCAGCGCTCGTTGGCATGAATGGATAAACTAGAATGGCGATGGTTCGTAGTGCTTCAGCGGAGTTATACATCACCGCTTTAAGCCGCTCTTTGCCTTCATCTGTTTTGACCAGGTTCCATGGAGCGGTGTGGTCGATATATTTATTGGTCGCGTCGACCAGTTCCCAAATCACCATCAAGATTTTATTGTAGGCCAGGTCATCGTAATGACCGGCGACGTCCTCGACCACTTGTTTCGCTTTGGCTATGAGGTTTTTATCTTCCTCATTATATTCAACTGGCTCTGGAACTTTATAATCGAAGTACCGCTTCATCATGCTGACGGTGCGATTGAGCAGGTTGCCGAGATTATTGGCCAGATCACTGTTCTGCCGACCGATGAGTGCTTTGTGGGAAAAATCACCGTCCAGCCCAAAGGGAACTTCGCGCAGAAGAAAGTAACGGATGACATCCACACCGAACTGGTCGATCAGCTTATTGGGTTCGACAACGTTGCTAAGCGATTTAGACATTTTCTGACCGTTCACTGTCCACCAGCCGTGAGCGAATAAATTTTTTGGCGGTTCCAAGCCGATGGCTTTCAGCATGGTCATCCAGTAGACGGCGTGAGTGGTCAAAATATCTTTACCGACCAAATGATGATCCGCAGGCCAAAAACCAGAGGCCTTGATTTCATCCAGGTTGCCGTGAATGGAGATGTAGTTGATCAATGCATCGAACCAGACGTAAGTGACGTATTTGTCATCGAAGGGCAGGGGGATGCCCCAGGAGAGTCGCTCTTTTGGCCTTGAGATGCACAGGTCTTCCAACGGTTTGTCGAGAAATCCTAAAACTTCGTTGCGTCTGGAAAGCGGCTTTATAAAATTTTCATCATTGCGAATAGCATCAACCAGCCAGTCGCGGTATTGTCCCATTTTGAAAAAATAATTGTACTCTTTGATTTTATCGACTGGGCGTCCGCATTCCGGGCAGTTGCCGTCCTTCAGATCTTTTTCTGTCCAGAAGCGTTCATCCGGGGTGCAATACCAACCTTCGTAACTGCCGCGATAGATTTCCTTTTTGTCATAGAGCGATTGCAGGATGTCGCGAACGAGAACTTTGTGTCTCTCTTCTGTGGTGCGGATGAAATCGCTGTTGGTGATATTGAAGCGAGTCCATAGTTCCATGAAGCGCTTGTGTAGTCTGTCGACATGCTCTTGTGGCTCGATGCCCAGTTTATTCGCCGCTTCCTGGACTTTTTGCCCATGCTCATCGGTGCCAGTGAGAAAAAATACCTCGTAGCCATCGAGTCGTTTGTAACGCGAGATAACGTCAGCCGCGATGGTGGTGTAAGCGTGCCCAATATGCGGCACATCATTGACGTAATAAATAGGCGTAGTGATATAAAACTTTTTTTTAGCTACGTTCATGTGTGATTGTGAGAGATTGAGATTTTGAAGGACTTTTAATAATTGAGAGGACCTCTAATAAATCAATATTTTCACTACCGGCAACGCCCATATTTCATAAGGGCCGCTCATGGCCAATAAAATTTTTCAGAGGTGCCCTTGATATTTTACTGCAAAAAAACAAAATTTACAGGCACCCTCATGAAGGAGAACCCTGAGTTTTGTCGGGAGTCTTTATTTCATTCCGGGGAAAGGTCGTGATGTTTTCATCATCCAGCCGCACGATAATCCGTTGTTGCAGGATGTCAACTTTCAGGACTTTGCCTGGACCATCCGGGGTTTCCACTCTGCTGTTGTGCTTGGGCAGACCTTTTGCCATTACTTTATAATTTTGATGCTCATATTGCAGACAACACATCAAGCGTCCGCAAACGCCGGAAATTTTGCTGGGGTTGAGCGCCAGGCCCTGGTCCTTTGCCATGCGAATGGTGACGGGGGTGAACTCTTTTAGAAATGTAGAGCAACAAAGCGATTCTCCGCACATCCCATATCCGGAGATGACCTTGGCTTCGTCCCGTACTCCCACCTGTTTCATTTCGATCCGGTGGCGAAGATTCGAGGCCAGGTCTTTAATCAATTGGCGGAAATCAACTCTTCCTTCGGCTGTGAAAAAGAAGATTGTTTTGTTGGCCTGCGGCACGTGTAGCACCCGGCTGAGATTCATGGGCAGAGTGAGCTCAGCAATTTTATTCAAACAGATATCCTTGGCTCGGGCCTCTAATGATTCCCGGCGGCTCTCTGCTTGCAAATCATTGTCATTGGCGATGCGCAGGACTTTAAGAGTTCGGCTTTTTTCATGGCTCTTGAAATTGGGAATTTTATTGGATGCCACCATTCCCATGGAGGTCCCGTTGTCCGCCTGGACTACAACCTTGGCACCGACCCGTAGTTTCAGGTTGGCTGGATCGAATAATTCCGATTTATCACGGCCTTTGATACGTATACCAATGAGGAAGCGCGAGCCTGAAGTATTTCTGGCGTCACAAGGCTTTTCTTGTGCGGTATTACTTTCCATGATTATTTATATCCCACCAGCGGGTTTTATTCTTCGTGGCTTGCCACGCCTTTCAAATGAAAATCCTTGTTTAATACCCTGCTTGCTTGCGACGAGGATCGTTCATTCCACCATAAACCTGAACCGGGTTTTTATATTGGTCAGATACAGGGTTATGCGGCCTGGCAAAATTGTATGAGCATTGATTCCAGCGAAAGCTGGGCGTTCGCATTTCCCGACAAAGCGATTTTAGTCTGGCGGGTGGAATCAAACATTTTTAATAGAGTATCGATTTGCTTGTTTGCGGCAACCTGTTGGAGCTCTGCCTGCAAATCCTTATTATGTACTATATCACGATTACCCGTGGTTTTGAGGATCACCAAGTCACGTAACAGGTCCATCATTTCATCGAGGATCGTTTGCAGGTGTTCCGTTCGTCTGGCCCAGGTTTTGCTCCAGGTAAACAGGACATCCATTCTATCAAAAGATAAGACGTCAATCAGGCTGAGCAATTCGCTGCGATATTGACTCATTTGCAAGTGATCGTCATCCAGAGCAGATGAAATCTGGCCCATTGAGCGGTTTGCCCGCGATTGTAATTCTTCCTGCGGGAAAAGTTCAGGATCGGCAAGCAATTTTTTCTGCAAAACGTCCTTCACCTGATTGGTCGTGAGTGGATGAAACTTGATCGCCTGACAACGAGAATTGATGGTTGGGAGCATTTGATTGGGGTTGCTGGCGATCAGGATGATGATCGTCTTACCCGGTGGTTCCTCCAGAGTTTTGAGGAACGTGTTCGCCGCTTGTAAATTCATACTTTCCGCGCCGTCGATGATCGCTACCTTGTATCGGCCTTCGTAGGGTAGATAGGACAGTTTTCTTTGCAGTTCGCGAATGGGATCGATCTTGATCAGGCTTTCCCTGGCTGTTGGTGTCGATTTGACCGGCTCCACAATAAAAATATCCGGGTGTAAGCCTCGGCTGATTTTATGACAGGAAGTGCAGTCATTGCAGGCCGATTGCGGCCCGCTTTCTGTGCAATTGAGTGCCTTGGCAAATTGCAGGGCAATCAGTCGTTTGCCGATGCCTTGTGGTCCATAAAACAGATAGGCATGGGCAACGTTCCCGTTCTCAAGGGCTTTGGATAGGATCTGCTTGGGCAGGTCTTGCCCAAGAATGGAGTCAAATGACATTATAGATTAAATGAACTTATGTATTCTAAATAGTTGATTATAAATAAAAATTTAAGCTGGTAATGGGGTTAACCACTGTTTGAAGCAAGGGGTCGTTCAAACATTCAACGGCTAGATGTCTGTATTATCTGTGTAAAGGAAGAAAGTGCATATCCGCCAAGAATCATAATAATACATAATTTTGCAGGCTGTAAATGAAAATCCCCGTAACTTGCCAATTTAAAAGGAAGTGAATTGTAACGGAAAGGATAATCAGCTTCAAACAGAACCCTCAGTTACCGTATGTTCGCTACATGAGTTGGCTGGTAGACGGAAAAAAAATTGTTTATATGGACGCTAAGCATTGAAATTAACTTTGATTTCTGCTATTAATCTCGTTCAATCTGGTAGAATGGTTGTTTGGTAATATGTTTTTTGAACGCTTGATAATCTCTAAAAATGGAACCAGTTCATGGCTGTTAAAGAACAAGTAAAGCGCTCTGTTCAGAGAAAACGAAAACCCAAATTAATGGCCGTAATAAACGATGCTTGCACCGGTTGTGGCGGAGCTCCAATTTGCATTACGGAATGTCCTGTAGACAATTGTATGTATGAAGTGGAAAACCCGGACGCGCCGATTTTTAATCGGGTGGAAGTCGACGCGCTGTTGTGCATCGGTTGCAAAAAGTGTGTTACCAAAGGCCCGATGGATACCTTGCTCGAAGGTTGCCCCTGGGACGCAATCGATATGATCCCGATTGATCAATTCGAGGCTGAGTACGGCGAACTTCCGTACTAATTTCCTTATCTGATTAAGGCGTGCCAGCGCCTTTCAATACCGACAAGTCGAGATTTCATTGAACCCGCCCATGTACTTTAGTCTGCATGGGTTTTCTGGGACAATATTTCTGACCTCGATTCCTCCCTCGGCGGCTGATATAGGGCCGTGATGTCTACGTGATGAGAGTTTGTCATGCTTGTACTCTTTAGTTTATAGACCTTGCGTTCAGTGCATTTCTTTCCGAAATTGCCCATCACGTTTTATAACGACCCAGCAGTTCCATCAGCAATGTCTTGATGGCCCTCTCTTACAACTCGTAACCTATAAAAGGTCTTAAACGTAAATGGAATAGGGGTAATCTTTTGATTCACGAAGTTGCAATTCTTCATGTGTCGGGGATAAGCCATTGATGACCGCAAACTGACAGGGACAATCGTAACCTTTGCTCTTCTTTTCTTTGCCGGTGAAGGAATTGTATTTATCGGCGTCGAGCAGAAATACCGTATTAAAAAAATAATTGCGGATGAAAAGGTCGAGCATAATCGGTTTGCCGTTTAACTTTGGCAGCAGGCTATGCTTTTCTGCCTCGGAATCGTGGTTGTAGTTAAAAATAAACCGCACCAGCACGTCGTAGAGATAGCAAAAGTGATAGGTGTTCATGTGGTACCAGGTTTGCTGACATTCAAGTCCAGTCGTCAATATTTCCTGCAATTGACGCAAGACTCGCAAATCACCTGATTTATACGCGTAGGGGTAAAACTTTTGGGTGTCAAGACCCCAATATTCAGAGGGTTGCCTGCCAATAAAATCCAAGACCTCTTGCTCTTCTTTCAAGGCCGCGGTCAGCAAGTCTTTTGGGCTAAAATTAGCGTCATAGTCCGGGTCCGGAGATTTGGGGGCTCCGGGGAACGCGAGTTCGCTTTGGTCGTAGATATTATTTTTAAATATCAGCATTGGAGAGTAGCCAACATTGGGATTGGTATATTTGGAAATGTACCAGTGGTGTTGCGGTTGCAGGAGGTCCTGATGAGTCCATTTCCTTCTGAATTGCATTATACTGCAATCTGTAAAAGAGTCCATCGTCAATAGAACTATATAGTGGATTGGAGATAATTATGAGCAGTGAGAAATCAATAGCGGATATGTCTGTGCGGAACTTGCAGGGCGAGGAGATAAGCGAATATGTTGGGCAGGTACTACTGATCGTTAATGTGGCATCCAAATGCGGTTTCACTCCGCAGTATGAAGGCTTGCAAGTGCTACATAAACGTTATCATGATAAAGGATTGAAAATCCTGGCTTTTCCTTGCAACGATTTCATGAATCAGGAGCCTGGGGCTATCGATGAAATCCGCGATTTCTGCCACAATAAATACGCGGTCGCTTTTGATATCTTTGAAAAAGTAAAAATTACGGGAGACCAGCCGCACCCGATTTATCAATGGCTGCAAGAGGCTGGATTGGACTCTATTGAGCCTGATAACTTCAAAGCCTGGGCCTTCAAATGGTTTAAAAAGATTGCTTCAATTTTTGGCGGAACTCAAGGACCAAAACGCAATCAGGTGCAGTGGAATTTTCATAAGTTTCTGATCGACAGGCAGGGAAAACCGGTGGCACATTTTTCCTGCGTCATGGAACCTCTGGACCCGCAATTACTGCAATCGATAGAAAACGAATTGGAGAAACAATGAAAGCCGTGGGGGAGTTTACTGATAAGGTTCGTTCATAACTATCTGCAACTGAATTTCATTTTCTGCCGGAATCAGTTTATTGATCACTCCAAAAAGGCAAGGATCGGAAAACATTTTGCTGGCTTTATCTTTAGCAGTTAAATCGTTGAATCGGTCCTGATCCATCAAGAAGGCTGTGTCGTAAAAATAATCCAGAATAAAGCCTTCAAAATCGATATCTTCGCTGTTCAAACTCGGCAAAAGGTTCAAGCGTTCTTCCCCGTTTTCATAGCTATACTCCTCCATCAGGCTATAAAGGCAGTCGTATAAATAACAGAAATGGTAGGCATTCATTTGGTACCAGTCATCGGGATGAACCAATGCTTCGAGAAGCCGTTTTGAGATTGTATTCAGAACAACTGCCGAGCCAAAGTTTGTGGCATGGGGGAAAAGGGTCGACAGACGATCCCGGTCGTCCTGGCCCTCTAACTGTTTCAGGGACATGAACAGTTCACGGTCGGCCATTAAAGCGCTTAAAAGGAAACTGTAAGGATCCAATTGCTCTGAGGTAGCGGTGGGGCTATTGGACTCAGAAGGGGGCTGGTAAATATTTTTTTTGAATATCAACATGGCCAGATATCAGGGCGCGAGTAAACTAAATGCTTCCGGGACGGGCTTGATTTTCCATATATGTTCAACGTATTCGGTGATAGCCCGGTCGCCGGAAAACCGGCCCATTGCTGATGCGTTAAGAATGGTTTTTTGTGTCCACAGGTTTTCATTTTGGTAATCCAATTCGATCTGCTTTTGTATATCGCAATAGGATTGAAAGTCTGCCAAAACCATATAATAGTCGCCATATTTAATCAATGAATCGATGATGGGGCAAAAAAGCTTAGAATCCTCGGGTGAAAAATACCCTTCCTGAACCATATCCAGGACCTGCTTCAATTCACGGTTGTTTAAATAATACTTCTTTGGGTCGTAGCCTTTTTGCCTGAAACTCTGGACTTCCTTGGCCGTTAATCCAAAGCGGTAAAAATTCTCTTCCCCAACTTGTTGGCGTATCTCAATATTAGCGCCATCAAGAGTGCCGACGGTCAAGGCTCCATTAAGCGCCAATTTCATATTGCCGGTTCCCGATGCTTCCATACCGGCGGTTGAAATTTGTTCTGAAATATCTGCCGCCGGAATGATTTTCTCAGCAATGGAAACGGAATAGTTGGGAATAAAGATGACTTTAAGGCGATCCCTCACGTCCGCATCATTATTGACTTTGTCCGCCACGCTGGTGATCAGTTTGATAATCAGTTTCGCGTTGTAATAACCCGGAGCGGCCTTGCCAGAGAATATGATGGTTCGGGCAAGGTGTTTTTTCTGTGGTGCCTTTTTAATACGGTTAAACAAGACAACCGCGTGCAGGATGTTGAGCAATTGCCGCTTGTATTCGTGGATCCTTTTAATCTGTACGTCAAATACAGATTCGGGATTGATGACAATGTCGAGGTTGTCGGCAACATACCGTGCAAGGTTGATTTTATTAGTTTGTTTCGCTTCCCGCCAGTGCTTGCAAAATCCCCGATTATCGATAAGTGGCTGAAGCTGTTTTAAATGGTCCAATTTGGTAATCCAGCTGTCCCCGATATGTTTTGTGATCAAACCGGCCAACTTGGGATTGCAGGCTTTCAGCCAATGGCGCTGTGAAATGCCATTTGTGATATTGATAAATCGGTCCGGATACATTTCGTGAAAATCCTTAAATATCTGCGATCGAACTATGTTGGAATGCAATTCAGAAACGCCGTTGACACGATGGCTTCCGACTATGGCCAGGTTAGCCATGCAGACGGATTTCTGAGGATCTTCTTCAACGATAGACATCCGTCGCAGGCGTTCACGGTCATTAGGAAATAATTTTTCAACTTCCTTTAAAAAACGATAGTTAATTTCATAAACGATTTGCAAGTGTCGTGGCAATAAAGTTCCGAATAGTTTGACGGGCCATTTTTCCAGCGCCTCTGGGAGGATGGTATGGTTGGTATAGCTCATCGTTTTTACCGTCAGGTCCCAGGCGTCTTCCCACTGGAGGCCTTCCTGATCGACCATGATGCGCATCAACTCGGGAATGGCCAGGGCAGGGTGAGTATCGTTCAACTGGATGGCGACCTTCTCTGGAAAACCGAGTAGGCTGGAGTTATTTTTTTTGTATTGCCTGACGATATCCTGGAGCGATGCGGAAACGAAAAAATATTCCTGTTTTAATCGCAAAGTTTTGCCTTCTGCAGGGGTATCGTTGGGATAGAGGACTTTGGAAATGGTTTCTGTTTCCTGTTTGCTCCACACAGCACCGAGATAATCTCCAGCGTTAAAATCCTTGAAGTCCAATTCGCGGGTAGACCGTGCGCCCCAGAGACGAAGGTTATTGACTGTACCGTTTTTATAACCGGGAACGGGGATGTCGTATGCCATGGCCAGGACGTCGTCATGGCTATCCACCCAGGAATACACTTCCCGCCCCTCCGCCTCGGTGATATGCTTGACATGGCCGTAGAACTTGATGGGGTAAATTTCCTGAGGCCGCGGGATTTCCCATGGGTTTCCCCGGTGCAACCAGTTGTCAACCATTTCTGTTTGGTAACCGTTTTGAATCTTTTGGTGAAATATACCAAACTCGTAGCGAATCCCATAACCTTGTGCGGGCATTCCCAGGGATGCCAGGGACTCCATAAAACAGACCGCCAGCCTGCCTAAACCGCCGTTGCCTAAACCCGGCTCGACATCCATTTCTTCCAGTTCTTCTAATTTGTGACCAATCTCGCGGATGGTTTGGCGACATTCTTTTTGTAGGTCCAGGTTGATCATGTTGTGAGTCAATGAACGGCCGATGAGATACTCCATCGATAAGTAGTAAACTTTTTTGACGTTGTTGACGTAGTAAGATTCTTGTGTTCTGATCCACTTTTCCACCAGGTGATCTCTCACCGTCAAGGCGATACTCAAATACTGGTCCAGCTTGCTGGCGGAAAATTTGTCCTTGACCAGAGAATATTTGAGGTGAGCCATAAATGACTCCTTTAAGTCGGTAACCAGATTTTTATCGGGAGATGAATTCATATTGTGTGGCAGTGGGGTGACAAGTTTTAGAAGCCGAACAATTACTTCGGTAATCGGCCCAACAGAGTTATAATTTTTATAGATGCCCCGAAATAGTTTCAGGGCTTAATAAATGGGGACCTCTAGTTATTGAGGGGACCTCTAATAATGCAATATTTTTATTCCCGGCAACTCGCAGGCCATTTCATAAGGCCTGCTCATGGCCAATAGCAAGAATTTAGAGGTGCCCTTGATATTTACCCGTGTTTACTCTCGCTTCACCTTTATAAGTCAAAGGCGGTCAGGAGCAAACCTGAATTTTTTGTGGAGAAAAAATCGTCAAAAAGATGATGGTGATGAATCAAATTATAAAAGATCTTGAGCGTTTGGGAATGAGTCCTGCTGGGATTCAGAACTTTTCATATCTAATTCAAAAATATCATTCAGGACCGGCAAAAATCAGTGATTGGAAATCGGTGCAATCCCCTTCTACTGACAGTCTTTTGCAATACGACTCTCTGGATGCTCCTGATGAGTCCAACTTGCAAAATCAGTTGTCTCGACTGGTGGTATGCAAATTGAATGGTGGCCTGGGAACCAGTATGGGTTGCAAGGGGCCAAAATCTGCCATTCCTGTATGTGGCGACAAATCTTTCCTGGATCTGATTGTCGACCAAATTGCTCATTTCAACCATCAGTATAATACACAAGTTCCTCTTTTGTTGATGAACAGTTTTTATACGCACGACGATACCCTGAAGATGGTTCGGCGCTATGGCAAGCGTTTGGCTGTCCAGTCTTTTTGTCAAAATCAGTTTCCGCGCCTGAACGCAAAAACAGGGCATCCCATTGGAGAAGAATTTGGCCGGGAAGCCTGGTACCCACCTGGGCACGGAGACTTTTATTCCTGCATCCAGGAACAAGGAATACTGGATCAATTTCTTCAGCAGGGCAGGGATATCTTGTTTGTTTCTAATGCAGATAATCTGGGAGCTGAAATTGATCGCAAAATTCTCAATTTAATGGCATCCAGACCCATTCCTTTCTTGATGGAAATGACTCCAAAAACGTCCGCTGACGTCAAAGGTGGAACGCTTTACCAGCAGGGTGAAAAACTAAAACTGTTAGAAATTGCCCGAGTCCCGGATGAGCACTTGAATGAGTTTTGCGGCCAGGAAAAATTTAAGGTATTTAACACCAATAATATCTGGATCAACCTGGCTCAGTTGAAAGCCAAGCTGGAGGAAGGGCCAATGGATTTGGGGGTGATCGTCAATAAAAAAAGTGTTGGTGATCTTCCTGTGGTGCAACTGGAAACGGCCATCGGTTCGGCATTGGATAGTTTTGCTTCGGCCGTTGGGTTGACGGTTTCCAGAGACCGTTTTCGTCCGGTAAAAACCACCAGCGATCTCTTTCTCATTCAGTCCGATCTATTTGTGCGCGAAAAAGGAGTTCTTCGGATCAATCCGGAAAGACAAACAAAGAACCTGCCTTTGATTCAGTTTGGTGAGACTTTAAAGAATCTGGAGGATTATAACTCTCGTATTCCAGAAGTTCCTTCACTGCATAAGCTTAAGTCTTTGGAGATAAGAGGTGATGTACGCTTTTCGGGGCGGGCAACTCTGGAAGGCGATATCCGTCTGATAGCGAATGATAAGCCCCTGGTTATTGAGGAAGGTTCTTTCCTGCATAATACAGTCATAGAGCAGTAATTCCTCCCAAGCTTTATATTTTGGCAGAACATCCTACCCCTCGCCATTCAGTGGTGTAAGAAAATATCTTATAAGATACTGATTTTATTCTTACTTTTCTTTACAAAATGTAAGATAATAGTTTTCCAATTGATCGCTTTTCATTTCTAAAACTATCAAATAAGCTATATAAAACAACGTAACTATGGATATAGGTTTTATTTACCCGGTTTGTAGGAAAATTGAGTTGACATCAGTGGGTGGATGAGTATACTTTGCCTAACTCCCGGAGTGGGAATCATTATTTTTATGGTGTTTTTTTAAGTCTCAATATAGAAAACGATATCCCGTAAATGGGGTTTTAAGTTTTATCGTAAACCTTTGTTGCTGGAAGGGGGTGGCTCTGTACAAAGCTATATGTGTACTTCTTGCATAATCCTTTTTGCATAGACCATTTTTTTTAAACTAGGGTAAGGGAGGAAAATTATGAAAAAATTCGCACTTGTTTCATTGACTTTGATTTTTTGTATCAGCCTGGCGGCTTCCGCATTCGCCGGCACCATCAAACCTGGTGGAAAGACTTCTTGTAAGGATGCCAGTTCCATTACTTTGGAAGCTGTAGGTACTTCAACTGCTGGAGATCGTACCAACGCTAATGCAGTTATCTGGAAGTCTTCTAATTTCACCACTATACCAATAACATTAGGACCTGGAGCAGATCAAGGATTTGCTGGGGCAAGAGGTGTTGGAATTATGAACAAACACTCTATGGGCAAAAGCAAAGTGGTTTTGACCGGTCAGAATAACTTCAGCCGTGGCGACTCTATTGGCGACATCAGTGGCGAAGTTCGAATCACTAACACAGGTACTATCGATATTAACGTTTCTTGCGGTTAATACGACGGACCTTTAAGTCAAAAATTGAACCGGCCTGGTTTTCCAGGTCGGTTTTTTTTGCTTATTTTTTGGTTTGGATATTTATGAAGGGTAAAACAAGAGTATGGCTGTAGCCAAGATCAATCTGTATACAACGAATGGTAAGAGTCCCGCCTTGGCGACAATCTTGAAGAGTATCGGAATTGAAGCATAACCCACGATAAAAACCACCGCGAAACTCGTCATCAGTTGGCTGCCATCGTAATTGAAATTACCATCCGGTAGAGCAAGAAACTTTGCCAACTGATACATCCCCGCCGCAAAAATAATTGGCGTGCCAAGAAGGAAAGAAAATCGGGCCGCGTCCTTATGAGATAAGTTATGCGTCAGACCTGCCGCGATCGTGACTCCCGACCGCGAAGTTCCGGGTAGGAGCGCCATTGCCTGTGCAAACCCTACAAATAATACCTGACCAAAACTTAAATCCTGAATAGAAATATGGTTTGATTTCTTCTTCCAGGCTCGCCTGTCTGCTACTAAAAACACCAGTGACCAGAAAATCAGGTTGCCCGCAACAAAGACATGACTGCGCAATTGGTGCTCGACCCAATCAGCAAAAAGCAAACCTGCCACACCTGCAGGAATAGAAGCGTAAATAATGTTCCACGCCAGCCGTCGCATTTTAGGGTCGGCTTCCTTTTGGAAAATGCTAGAGAAGATTTCAAAAAGATCCTTACGGAAATAAATAAGGATAGCCAGAAGAGTTCCCAGATGCATGATTGCGTCCAGGGCCAATCCTTGATCCTCAAAATTGAAAATCAGTGGCGCTAATATCAGGTGACCAGAGCTGGAGATTGGTAGAAACTCCGACAAGCCCTGAATGATGCTCAATAAAATGATGTTCCAGAAATCCATAAACTGTTGGGAATAGGTTAAACCTGATTAATTAGGAAGGAATGAGCCTGAGTAATAAATGTTGGCAATAATAAGATCATCTTTGGGAAAGATAGGTGGTTTGTGGCTAAATAGATACTTGCAGATAATAGTTTAATAGATTTTCCCTATATATTTGCAAAATAAAGACGGTTAGGTGAAATATAACCAAATTATACTATTTATTTCCTCGTAGAAATTTTTATACGCTAGAATTTGTAAAAGCCCGGTGATTTTTGTCGCCGGGTTATTTTTTTGGGGATTTTGGGACTTAACCTATAAAATTTGCCGCCCCGTTTGATTTATGATATCTTAGCCTCGAGTCGGCAGGAGTCTTTGAAATTAAGTAGTTGTCCCGCCTTTTTTGATGTTTGCAGTAGTTCTCTGCTATGACCTCAGGGTCTTGGCCATCCAAAACCATATCATTTGATTGAACCGGTATTTTCGGCCCATTATCGGTATCCGGGCTGGGTTTTTTGAAACCTCAAAAACCTGGTTTTGGTCATGAATGGTCCTTGTGAAATTAAAGGCCAGCAAGTTGCATGGATAGAAAATATTAATTATTAGGGGCGCATTTTAATTTTCCTTTGTTAGTGTAGAAAAATGAGAGAATTTCCCAGAATCAAGCGTTTGCCACCGTATGTATTCGGCATTGTGCAAGAGCTCAAATATAATGCCAGAAGGCGCGGCGAAGATATCATCGATTTTGGCATGGGCAATCCAGACCAGCCGACGCCTCGCCATATTGTTGACAAGCTTTGTGAAGCCGCCAGAAAAAGTCCCAACCATCGATATTCGCTTTCCAAAGGTATTCCCAAGCTTCGCTTGGCGATCACTGACTGGTATAAGCGCAATTATGACATTGATCTTGATCCTGAAACCGAGGCCATCGCGACCATTGGTTCGAAAGAGGGCATCTCGCACCTGGCCATGGCCCTTGTCGGACCAGGGGACTCTGTCCTGGTGCCAACGCCGACTTATCCGATTCATACCTATGCTTTCATCCTGTCAAACTGTGATGTCATTCAGGTGCCGCTGAATAAAGATGTGGATTTTTTTGAAGGCTTGTTGAATGCTTTTAAAAGCAATTGGCCGCGGCCCAAGGTTATCGTCATAAATTTTCCCCATAACCCCACGACGACAGTGGTGGAAATGGAGTTCTTTGAAAAAATAGTAGCTTTTGCCAAAGAACATGACCTCATGGTGATTCATGATTTCGCCTATGCGGATCTGACTTTCGATGGATATAAGGCGCCTAGCTTTTTACAGGTTCCCGGCGCAAAAGATGTTGGAGTCGAGTGTTTTACGCTCTCGAAGAGTTATAATATGCCAGGCTGGCGGGTTGGTTTCGTGGTTGGTAATTCAGAACTGATTCATGCCCTGGCGCGGATAAAGAGTTATCAGGATTATGGTATGTTTCAACCGATCCAGATAGCCGGGATCATTGCCCTCAACGGGCCACAGGAATGTGTTGCTGAAATCAGGGATATGTATAAGGTTCGACGAGACGTTCTTTGTTCCGGTTTGAACCGCATCGGGTGGCAGGTTGAAGTCCCCAAGGCAACGATGTTTGTCTGGGCGGAAATTCCTGATAAGTACAAGGAGATGGGGTCTCTCAATTTTAGCAAACTCCTGCTCGACAAAGCCAAAGTTGCGGTTTCACCGGGCATTGGGTTTGGCGAAGGCGGGGACCATTATGTCCGCATATCTCTTGTGGAAAACGAGCATCGAATTCGCCAGGCCATACGTGGAATTCGCGAACTTTTTTAAGTGCAATTCAATCAAAATTAGCAAGCAATTATGGATACTGTAAAAGTAGGTTTGATCGGATTCGGAATTATCGGGGCCGGTGTCGTAAAAATATTGACCTCTAATGCCGAACAAATTCAGCAGAGGTTAGGGGCTTCCCTGCAATTGGTGAAAATTGCGGATCTGGATATTACCACTGACCGTGGAGTCGAGGTCGATTCATCAATATTGACCACGTCTGCCGATGAAGTGATCAACCACCCGGATGTTGATATTGTCATCGAATTGATTGGCGGCTATGAACCGGCGCGAACGTTTATCCTGAAGGCCATTGCAAACGGCAAACATGTCGTCACCGCAAATAAAGCTTGCTCGCCAAACATGGCGATGAGATTTTCGCAGCTGTCCAGGAAAAGTCGTTGTCGATCGGATTTGAAGCGGCTGTTGGCGGGGCCATTCCTATCATTCGGTCCATCAAGGAAGCCTTTGTTGCGAATAAGATCAATTCGATTGAAGGTATCGTCAATGGCACGGCAAACTATATTCTAAGCAAAATGTCGGATGAACAATGCGATTTCGATGTCGCGCTCAAGGAAGCGCAGGAGAAGGGCTTCGCCGAAGCCGATCCTACCTTCGATATCGAAGGCATCGATTCAGCGCATAAAATTGCCATACTCACTCGTTTGGCTTACGGCACCCCGGTGAACATTGATGATATAGCGGTGGAAGGCATCACCCGTATCACTCAGGAAGACATCCAATGCGCGCGCGAATTTGGTTATCGCATTAAATTGTTGGCCATTTCAAAATATGATGGCAAAGCCATTGATATTCGAGTGCATCCGGCGATGATTCCCTGCACCCATCCAATGGCAAACGTGAATGGAGTTTTGAACGCTATCCGGGTTGGCGATGACTTGATGGAAGAAAATATTCTGGTGGGACATGGTGCCGGTTCTCTTCCTACCGGAAGCGCTGTGGTGGGAGATGTAGTTGAAATTGCCAGGAGTATTGCCATGGGACCGGGATGCCGGGTGCCAGCGCAATCGTTTATGCAGGCGAAGCCTATTCCTATACAGGATATGGCTGAAATAGAAACTGAGTATTTCCTGCGTTTTAGCGTCCGCGATGACCCAGGAGTGTTGTCTAAAATTTCCGGTATCGTAGGCAATCATGCGATCAGTATCGAGTCGGTGATTAAAAAAGGACGGAGTCAGCAGGACAACGGCGTGTCCTTGGTCATCATGGTGTATCGTGCTTTGGAGCGCAACATGCAACAAGCCTTGAAGGAAATTGATCAACTGGATGTGGTTTGTGAAAAAACCAATTTGATTCGGGTGGAAAACTGATTATGAAATTAAGCGCATGGTTTCAGTGCATCAATGGGTGCCCTGAACATTACGAACTGACGGATATTATTTACAAGTGTCCTAAATGCGATGAACTCCTTGAGGTTCAGCACGATACCAAAGCCCTGCAAACCCGTAGTGGAAGTGATTGGCGGGAATTATTTGAAGACCGTTACAGGCGGCATGACTGGCCCTATGGCAGTTCGGTCTGGGGCAAAAAAGAACTCGTTTGCCCGAACCTCGATAACGAAAACATTGTTTCCACCTATGAAGGCGGTACTAATTTGTTCTGGGCGGATCGCCTGGGTAAGCAGATTGGCTTGGACGATCTTTGGGTGAAACAATGCGGAATGGCGCATACCGGATCATTCAAGGATTTAGGCATGACCGTGCTGGTTTCCATGGTCAAACAAATTATGTCCCAGGGAAAGAAAATCCGCGCCGTTGCCTGTGCCTCTACAGGTGACACCTCTGCCGCATTGGCGGCCTATTGCGCCGTCGCTGGAATTCCGGCTATAGTTTTTCTACCGAAGGATAAAGTTTCGCTCACTCAATTGATTCAGCCCATCACACATGGGGTGTTGACCCTGTCTCTTGAAACGGATTTTGACGGGTGCATGAAGCTGGTGAAGGAAATTTGTTCGGACAACGATATTTATCTTGCCAACTCAATGAACTCATTGCGTATCGAAGGGCAAAAAACTATCGCATTCGAGCTGGTTCAACAATTTCATTGGGAAGTTCCCGACTGGGTCGTGGTGCCGGGTGGAAACCTGGGTAATGTCAGTGCCGTGGGTAAAGGGTTCCAGATTGTCGACCCACAGACGAGCGGCGAAGTGGTCTCATAACCGCTTCGCCCAAATTTCATATTGGGCAGAGATTTTGGCCCTCAGAAGACACGGAACGGCAATTTCTGCAGATGGTACAAGTACCGTCAAAGGAGTGTCACACTAGACGAACATTATCTGATGTTGGATTTCAAGACTATCCGGAAAGCAGGCTGTCTGGCAATCGGCCTAATCGTAGCGATCACTCCGCTCGCGACGACATCTTTGGCTCAAAACGTTGCGGCTGCGTACGATCAGGGTGTAGCCTCGTTCAGAACCGGCAACT
>PVMS01012367.1_pt1 | contig 20005 bp, 19 predicted proteins | sample 1853461 | NCBI WGS metagenome assembly PVMS01 (sample SAMN08582032, study PRJNA380276) | Marine sediment metagenome, whole genome shotgun sequencing project. | isolation source: ocean sediment barecode stripped | collected 2017 | reverse complement strand
GAATGGAACCATTTTCAGTTCAATATATAATTAAATGGGTCGTTTTGGCCATAGTAGTAATAGCATTTGCCATTTTGGCAATTTTTGCTGCCAAGATATCAACAGAACAGAGAAGTCAACAGAAATATTTTCATTATTGAAGGAATGCTTGGTCGCATTAGCCTAGATTTAACTAAAATATATTTACAATTTCCGGATGGCTATATAAAGAAAGCTCTTTCTGACTAGCTATCGCAAGTAAAAAGTAAGGTGGATTCTGAAACTATGAAAATACCTAAAATAGGGGATGAATAAATGACTAAACAAATTATCCTTGTTATGTTTGGCTTTATATTATTGTTTTTATCCGGATGTGAAGATAAACCATTGCTTATTGAACAAACAGATAGTGTAAATAAAAATATTACTTTTTCAGATTCACAGAAAAAGCTTAATCAATTAGCTTCAAACCTCATAGTACAAGCACAAGAGAAAATCGATAAAGCTGAATATAAATATAATAAAGCATTACGTCAGGCTGGTAAAGTAACAGTAGAATTAGAATTAGTACGGGTAAAGATTGATGATGCAATAATTGCTCAAAGTACAGCAAAACATTTAAAGAGTCTTAATCAATTTAAATTATCGACTATTTACTCTAAACAATCGAAAAATTTGGCCAGTGTAGCACTTCAATTGTGTATTTTAGCATATTAATCAATAATCTAGCATTTCCAAATATATATTGTCATTTATTTATTAATAACATCAATAATTGAGTAATACTTTTGTAATACCTCTTTTTGCAAATATCTCTAAGTACAGCAATAATAGCATATAGCTGACCAACACAAAGTACTTAAAATCCCTCGAGTGATGAACTCGTGCCGGTTCGAGTCCGGCCCCGGGTACTAACACGTTATTGATATATTTACAGGTAGAGAGATAAAGGAAAGTGTAAAAACTTCCCTTTTTCATTTTCCCAATTTGGCCAAAATATGCCATAATATAACATTAAATGACATGTTTGTGGTACAACTGCGTGTATAAGTAAAAACAAAGGACTTTCCATTTTTACGTATCAATTCCAGTCCACCGGTGGACTGTCAAATCCAAAGTAATACCATATATTATTATGTAGCTATATTTATCCCATGTAGGAATAAAAAGGCTAAAATCTATAAGATGATATTGTCCTTTATAGTAGTGACACATTAGGATTAAATTGTTGATATAATTATTGATTTGATATGTCGCATTGTTAGACGTAAAAAGTAAATTTCGCATAACCCTTTTTTTACGAACTATCTTTGAAATAATTCCTAGAGGGGATTACTCTCATTGTACAATTTCATCGGCAATTTTACTACGCTGTGACTACGCTAACCTGTAAACCTATATATTATTGGTAGTAAGTTGGGCTTCATACCAAACGACGATATATTCTCCATGTAATACAATCTTCTTATGCCAATTATTTGTAGGAAACGAGAGCATCAAAAAGGGTACATTAGTTTAGTTTTGGTACTTTGATTTTGAGAAGAGTTTTGAGACATTATATTGAGGTTTTGAGATGACTTATGAGAAAATTTGAAAAGTCTCATAAACGTAGGTTTTTGAAACCTCAAATTCAATGGATAGGCAATAATCAAAACAACCTCAGTGTGGAAATGTAATTTAAAATTGAAATTATGAAAATATTAAAGTAGATTGGATGATCAATACATCTTCTTAATCATAATTGTATCATTAAAAGCCAGGATGTTTATGAGGAATTCAATAAAAATCACATTTTTGACAAAATGGCGTAGTCGTATAAGAATTTTCAGACGCAAGTATCTACGAATTTGGTGGCAAGCATATCAGTGGCCTGTTTTTGGAATGGTTGCATTTATAGCTTTAGTTTTGGGCTATATCGGATTCAATAAATACTTTGTTGCTCTTGGTCAGTCCAAATCAACTTTTGATATTATTTACCTCACTGTTCAACTTTTTGTAATGGAATCGGGTTCGATGTCTAATCCCATAAGTTGGGAACTGGAGTTAGCTAGGTGGCTTACTCCAGCATTGGCGGCATACACTGTTGTGAGGGCAATTGCGGTTATTTTTCATGAACAACTTCAATTACTTCGAGTGCGATTTATTAGTGATCATATAATTATCTGTGGATTGGGACGAAAGGGTTTACTTCTTGTCCAAAGGTTTTGCGCATTAGGTTATAAGGTACTGGTGATTGAGAAGAATGAGGGCAATAACATGATCAGCCAATGTGGAGATGAGGGTGCAATAGTATTAATTGGTAGTGCAACGGATCCGAATCTTCTGAGGAAGGCGCGAGTTTCTGTAGCGAATCACCTCATATCAGTCTGTTGTGATGATGGAGTGAATGCAGAAGTTGCAGTTCGCGCCCGAGAACTGGTTAGGGATAGAAAAGGAAAAGTATTAACATGTATTATCCATATTGTGGATCCTCAACTTTATCTATTACTAGGAGAACAGGAGATTGGAACGGGGAGTGTTGATACTTTCAGATTAGAGTTTTTCAATAACTTCAATAGCGGAGCGAGAGCATGGCTTAAAGAATATCCCGCCTTCGACGAAGTGACGGGAAAGGCTAAGGATGCTTGGCCACATCTGCTTATTGTAGGTGTTGGACGAATGGGTGAAAGTCTAATAGTGCATTTGGCAAAAAAATGGAAGGACCTATCTCCTTCAATCAAAGAAAAACTTCATATCACTATAATAGACAACACCGCTGCCGGTAAACTTGAATCATTGTGTCTCCGATACCCACGATTGAAAAATGTTTGTGATCTTATCCCGTTACAAATGAATATAGAATCCCCAGATTTTCAACGGGCTGATTTTCTTTTTGATAATCAAAAAAAATGTAATATCAGTAGTATTTTTGTTTGTTTGGATAACGATTCCTCTGCGCTGTCAGCAGCTTTGGTACTTTATAATCGTCTGAGGAAATATAAAATACCCATCGTTTTAAGGATGGCCCATGATGCAGGTTTGGCGTCTTTATTGAGAAGCAATATAGATAATGGTGGTAGTTTTGAGGGGCTGTCCGCATTCGGTCTTTTGGATAAAACATTTAAACCTGAGTTGCTATTTGACGGGACTCATGAAATTCTCGCTCGTGCAATTCATGAAAGCTATAGGTTTGGGCAAGAAGAAAAAGGAGAGACATTTGAAACTAATGTGTCGATGGTTGCTTGGGATGAATTGCAGGAAAATCTTAAAGAATCTAACCGCCGTCAGGCCGACCATATTGGAGTAAAATTGAAAGCGATAGGTTGTACAATCGTACCAATGACTGATTGGGATACTGAACCGTTTAAGTTTTCGGAGAAGGAAATTGAGCTTATAGCTAGAATGGAACACGAACGCTGGATGTCTGAACGTTTGCAAGATGGTTGGACTTTTAAGGAAGGCAAAAAAAATGTCAAGAGAAAAACAAGCCCTGATCTAGTCCCAACAGAAAGATTAACTAAGGATGCATTCGAATTGGATCAAAATCCTGTTAAATATCTCCCACGTTATCTAGCCAAAGTTGGGTTTCAGATATACCGGATAGGAAAAGAGTAAATTGAGTAGCGCTAATTATTGACAACGTGCTCGTTTCAAATATTACCAAATCCTAACTTATGATTTGGGACTAATTTCGGGTGTAGGTCAAATTAGTACTATATTATTTGGAAGATACTTAAAGTTTGTATAATATAAACTGATAATTGGATATGGTAATCGGCAATTTTGTTATAACCATGCTGTGGAAAATATAACTTGAATCAATACAACGACTGAATTATTCCGTATCTTTTTAGTACTAAACAAGCTCTTCCGATTATTAATAGTTTAAATAAACTGAGGAGGAATATATGAAGTATCTAATTTATATTTTATTACTTATTTCAATAGTAATTTTTTCCCAATTTACGGAAGACCTATCTGGGAATACATTGCCTGTTGTAAAAAAACTATATACGAAGGGATCATTTGTATTTGGTTCAGGATTCGACATATATTGTGTGAAAGATAAATGATCAGAGGGAAGGTAATGTCAAAACAGGTATTTATTAGCCATTCACATTCAGACGCAGACGTTGCAAATAGCATATGCGAAATAATCGAGAAACAGGGTATATCATGTTGGATTGCACCAAGAGATGTAAGACCTGGAAAAATTTGGGATGATGAAATTGTTGATGGAATTGAAAGTTGTAAAGCTATGATAATTCTTGTCTCAAATCACTCCAACAATTCTATGCACGTCAGAAAGGAGATTGAGCTTGCGCTCAATCAGAAAAATTCAATCTTTCCAGTTCTAATTCAGGATGTTGAACCAGAAAAGAAACTGAAATTTATACTGACAGGTATACATTGGGTTAATGCATGGAAACCACCTCTTGAAGAACATCTTAACGAACTCATTCAAGCGTTGCAGGAATTACTTGATGGAAAAAAGGATGATGGGAAAGTAAAAACGGTTAAAGTTGAAGATAAGATTAAGAAAACACCGAAGTTTGAAGGAGTGGGAATAAAGTACCCCTCAATGAATATAGCTCAGCCAATGGAGGATGTAAAAACTGGTAACAAAAGTATTCCTGCAAAAACAACAGCCCAAGAGGAATTGGCACAAACAAAAAAAGGTATATTCCAAAATCCTTTTACTGCTGGATTACGTATTCCTGTGTATATCTTTAGCGTGGTTCTCATTCTAATATTTCTCTATCCTAAATTAATCAAAAAAGACGCATCGCCATCTTTTCAATCAATTGGGTTAAAGTCTATTGCGGTATTGCCGTTTAAATCTATCGATAGGACTGAAGAAGGGGAAATCTTCAGCGATGGTATACATGAGGATATTCTTACCCAAATCGCAAAGATCCATGATTTAAAGGTTATCGCAAGAACAAGCGTCATTCGTTACAGAAATACTGATAAAAGTATTAGGGAAATTGCTGAAGAATTGGGTGTTAGTTCAGTATTAGAAGGTAGTGTACGGCGTGTTGGAAACAGGATTAGAATAGTAGCGCAATTAATAGATTCAGAAACTGAAGATCATTTATGGGCTGAAACATATGATAGGGATTATGCGGATATTTTTGCAATACAAAGTGATGTAGCCCAAAAGATTGCTTTAGCGCTTAAGGCAACGTTAACACTCCAAGAGAAACAATCAATTGAAGAAATACCAACTGATAACCTTAAAGCATACGAATATTATCTCCAAGCTAAAATTACTTGGGACGAACGCTATGATCTTAAAGACCTTGAATCTGCTGTAGAACTATTTGAAAAAGCAATTGATTTAGACCCTGGATTTACTGCTGCCTATGCCAAGTTAAGCAGGGTTCATTTGTTCGTAGGATGGAAGTTAAATTATAATGTTTCGGAAGAATTAATTCAGCAAGCAAAATTAGCACTTGATAAAGCAATTGAATTAGATCCTACACATCCCGAGGTACTAATAGCTGAAGGATACTATTATTATTGGGGTTTCCGGGATTACAAAAAGGCACTTGAAAAATTCTCTGTTGCACTGCAAGTCAATCCAAATGATAGTGATTTATTATATGCTATTGGTCTTGTCAATCGACGCTACGGTAAATGGGATGAAGCCCTAAAACTATTAATAATGGCAGCAGAAATTGATCCACGGTCTTATCTTATAGCAACAACGGCAGGTTGGACAGCTCGCTATATGCGTAAATGGGAAATTGCTGAAGAATTTTCTAATAGTGCTATATCGATTAATCCATCAAACAAAAATGCTTATATTGAAAAGGTCAATTTAGCAATCTACAATAAGGGAGATCTAAAAGAAGCGCAAATTATTATTAACGAGGCTTTAAATCATATTCACACAAATGAACTATTATATATACAATCCGAAATAGAATATTTGAGCAGGAATTACATAGAAGCGCTACAGTTCTGCCAAGATTATCAGGATAAAGGAGGAGGCTCAGACATTCCTAATTTTTGGGATAAGGGGAGATGTTCATTATTGATTGGAAATAGCGAATTAGCCACTTATTATTTTGATTCAATAGTGATACGATGTGAAAAAATACTAAAATCAAATCCAAATGATGGAGTCGGCCATGGTTATTTAGCTATGGCTTATGCACGTCTTGGAATGAAAGAAAAAGCTCTTAGCGAAGCCGAAATCGCCACTAATCTTCAACCAATGAGTTTCGATGCGGTGTTAGGAACTGCTTGGAAAACGAGTTTAGTTGACATTTATATATCAATTGGTGAGTTCGATCGTGCTATTAATGAGATTGAATATTTATTATCCATACCTAGTCCATATTCGATTAATCTGTTGAAACTCGAACCACTTTTCGATCCAATTCGTAATAACCGTCGGTTTCAGAAGCTATTAGCAAAGTATGAATAAACTGCCTAATTTAATAAAGCCAAACATGCAAATATTAAACATAAGTTTAGACACGCTCTAAAGTATTAAAGTTATAAGAGAGTAACGGCAAACAAATTAGTTAGCAAGTAATAAAATATATTAGAGGTTAAATAAACCACATGAATAAATTAAAACAAAGTTTAATATTTCTTCTGTTTTATACATTTTTAGTATGCAATTCTGCCCATGCACAAATAAAACCAACTGTAGCTATTACGGGAGGTAGTGATGAACCCTTCACTACTAAACTTTCAAATAATTTATCTAATATTTTATTAGAATCAAATAGGTTTTCAAAAGGTACTGGGAATATTGGTTTTGTTAAATTATATTTTACTGATATTGGCTTCAAAGATTTTGAAGATATACTAAATACCAATAAACCGTATACCTTGCGGAAAGATTATAATTTAAATCTCAATGAAATTGTCGGCAAAGGTCTGTTTGAAGTTAGAGATATAAAAGTGCGAATAAATGTCGAAGATGGTGATATTAATCCAAATAAGTATCTGGTTTTTACATTCAATAGAGAAGGATTAGTTGTAAATGTTAGATTCTCATTGCCAAAACACAATTATCGTGAAATAATCGATGATGGAGCAACTTTAAAAGATACAGAACAGAGAAAAATTATAGTTGAATTCTTAGAAAACTTTGGTAGTGCTTATAGTAAAAAGGATGTAGAATTTCTGGAGAATGTGTTTAGTAATGATGCTTTAATAATTGTAGGATCAGTAACATATAGAAAACCTGAGTTCAACGATATGGCTAAGACTGTTAATATTTATCCCCAAAAAATTGTTAGTTACCGGCAATATAACAAATTTGATTATATAAATAAATTGAGGACATATGTTTTTCCTTCAAACAAATATATTAATATCAAATTTGATGATATACAAATTAATAAGCACCGGAAAATGGAAAATGTATTTGGAATAAAATTAAAACAGCATTGGAAAGCCGAAAAATACGAAGATGAGGGATTTTTGTTTTTAACAATCTACTTTTGGGAAGAAATCAATCCAATGATATTAGTGCGTGTATGGCAAGATGTTGATTTTACCGGTGACTTTGATGTATCAATATACGATTTTGATATAATTGAATAAATAGAGTAATTGCATAAAGAAACAACTATGCGAAAAGTACTCATATTATTCATTTTATTGATATCTATTTTAGTATCGCAGGAAATATATTATGAAGGTATAGGTGAATCAAAAGATTTAAATGAAGCTCGTAAAAATGCTTTGGCAAATTTGTCTGAAAGCATCCAGGATTCAATAAATTCTTTATTTAATAGAATTATAACTGAAGAGAACATTGCAATCACAAAAGATTATACAAAAAATCAAGTTGAGAGTTATTCTGCCATTTCTCTAAGAAACGTAGTATATATTGAAAATATACAAAAGGAACTATGGATTGTTAAATCTAGGGTTCTAAAAATTGAAATTGACAGAATATTTCTTGAAAGGAAATCGGAAATAAGATCATTAATTAATACTGCAAAACAATCAGAAAAAGATGGCGATATATCGGGTGCTCTTAAAAAATTCTATTGGGCTTATCTTCTTAGCTGCTCAATTCCTGACACCTTATATGTCTTTTTTCCTGATGAAGCAATTGAGGGTAATGCAAGGACTTTATTAATTCCTAAAATTGAGAGTATCATTAATAATATTGACCTTAAAATTGAGAAGTCGTTTATTGACGAGGGAGAGCTTATTTTAAAGTTAAATGTCGTCTATATGAAGAAATCCATTCAAAACTTAAGCTTAAGTTATTATGATGGAAAATTTATAGATTGGGTTGAAGTACATGATGGTTTTTGTTATCTTACCCAAGGTAGTGATTTCAATTCTCATGAGGATTCTGTTAACATTTTAGTTGAGTATCAGTTTAACGAAGAAATGGAACAAAATAGCACTGTTTTACTCATTAGCAAAGGAATTGCGATACCCAATATCAACAATAATATATCGATCAGCTTAGACTTATTGAATGATTCACAATATAATTTTAACTCACAAAAAAAGGAAGTAAATACAATAAAAGAAAGTATTGTAAAGAATGAATCAGTTTTATCCAAAAGTGATATAGTAACCAAAACCAGTACAAATGAAATTGACGAATCACAATCCATATTAAAAGAACTTATGAAGTTAAAAGATTTAACTGAGCTAAGTGAATTCTTAAGAGAGTCTCTTCGTCAAGATATGCTAATCTATGGTAATTCTGATGATTTTGAAGATAAGGAAGGACTATATACAGTTGTTCTTGACATTGATACAAATAACATTTTAGATGTAATGCATTATAAAAACAGCAATTATGTTAACATGAAAGATAATGGTAAAAGCAATTCCTTGGCAGATACTTATGGTAAACATAAAATTGCTGTGATATGGATAGAATTATTTAATTAATTATAACAAATAAATGAGAAAATTAAAATATGAATAAATCTATAAATATAATATTTTTATTTTGTTTGACCGGGTTATTGATAGCTCAGGATGTACTAAAAGAAATGGAAGTTACTGTTCAATTGATGGATCAGGGTGTATCTGCTCAGCCAAATACATCTAAGCTCGTTGTGAAATCAAATATTATCAATCCTAGTTTTGAAAGTAATAGAGGTATAACAAAAGTAGTAGATCAAGGCAACGGTCTATACACCATTACACTATCTCCCGGGAATCAGAGAATAGGTATAAAGGCAAATGGATACTTGGCATATAATGAAAGATACACATTTGAAAGGCAAAAAGTGTATGAATGCATAATTAAAGATAAAAGTGAATTCGCATTACGCAATATTGAAGAAGATCTATATGAGACTTCCTTTGTTTTTAATGTTCCCGATGTTTATTGTTCGTTTAATGATAATGCTCCCAATCAATCTGTAGGGAAAAGAACAATATTTAAATTACCTGAGGATAAATACACATTCCATTTTAAAAAAGATGGTTTTAAGCCGTTTTCCCGAACTATTGTAGTGGATAAAGATAATGTCATTAATATAGAACTTATTAAAGATTCGTCCCAAAGGGTAGGGTATCAATCACCGGGTATAATAGTATTAACATCATTGCCAGAAGGGGCAGAAATCATCTTGGACGGTCAAAAATATGGATATACAAATAAGACACTTACTGGCATAATGCCTGGTAAACATCAATTAACAATCGGAAAAAATAAGTATTTTGCTGATTTTAGTACATTTGATATGAGCAGTGGAGAGATAAAGAATATTAATGTTAATCTTAAACAAAATTATGGGTATTTGAATGTTAAGAGTCATCCTAATAATGTTGAAATATTCATTGATAATAACTTGCTGGGTTACACTCCTTTAAATAATCATGAAATTGAGAGTGGAAAATATAGATTTAGTGCAAATATGGAGTTGTATCATTCATACTCTTCCGAAGAATTCGAAATAAATGATAGCGAGACCACCTTTGTTGAATTTGAATTAAAACCTGCTTTTGGTGGATTAGAAATAAATTCAGTTCCTGTAGATGGTGCGGAAGTCTTAATAAATGGAAATGTTGTCGGCAAAACTCCCTTTCTATCAAACAAATTCCCCTCAGGTGAATATACAATTGAAGTAAGTAAGGAGTATTACTCATCTGTAACGGAAAATATAACCGTAACTGATGAAATGATTGCTAAAAAGACAATTATATTAAATCCTACTGTTGGAAATTTGGTAGTTAACAGTGAACAGGCCGAAATTTATTTGAATGATATATTTATGTCTAAAGATCGTTTGGAGACAAAACTTTCACCGGGTACCTATAGGATTAAATTGGGGAGGGATAATTATTATACTCAAGAGCAAGAGATATCAATTTACACAGGTAGGAGCGATACACTAAATGTTGAACTGATTCCGATACAAGGTTCCATATCGGTTGTTATCGAACCAGCCCATTTACAACCTAATACTGAAATACTAATTAATGGTATATCATTTGGCAATCCACCTCTAATAAGAACACTTACAGTAGGGTCTTATCTAATTACAGCCAAGGTAAAACGTAAGGTATATAATCAATCCGTAAATATTATGGAAAATCAGGATTTGCCAGTACAGTTTGTAGTGTCGGGAGATAAACAATTAGCTGCTACACAAAAGAAGGTTAATATTGCACCCAAACAACAAAAATCAGATACACCTAAAGCTGTGGAGAAAGAAAAAAAGAATATTAAACCAATATATTATATTTCTGCCGCAGCTGTTGCAGTTGCAGTTGCTGGTGGAGCATATTACTATTATTTAATAAACCGACCGGGTACAATTAAAATAGATATTGACCTTTCAGGACTTTAGAGGATTAATTGTGATGAAAAAAACATTAATAGTATTAATTATAATAATTGCAATAGGGACAATTCTATCATGCAAACTATTTGATAGAGTTGTAGAAGACAAAGCAAATGTCATTATAACATTTGATTATAGCCAGATAAGTGCTGAATATAGATTGAATAAATTAAAATCAGATGCTTTTGATGTTAAAAGCATAGATGAAGTTAAATTAGTAATTTATGATATCGATTATTCATACTCGACTGTTAACAATAATTATTCTGGCATGAATATACAGTCTGATTGGCCAGAAACTAATTTTGAAAAATATTGGGTGAATGGCGTTGAGAATGAATTGGATGATATCTCAAGTGATAATTGTCAAGCTGAACGTAGTGAGGACCTAACCATATCAAATAACAAAGCAAGCGGCGAATTTGAGTTAGAAGCTGGTGTTAAATATTTTTTAGCAGGATTATTTGAAAATGGCAATCTAAAGTATAGAGGACTATCTAACATAGTTGAATTAAATCCTGGAGATTCAAAAAAAGTTAGTATGCCAATACGTCGGGTAGCGGGTTATAACTTAAAACCATATAACCCCTCCGGGAGGCTGGGATCATCCGTTTGTATTGACCAAGAATACAAGCAGCAAGACTCATACGAGCAGTTATACCACCAATGATAACGTCTATGCCAGCAGTTTTTATAAAAACGAGGGTCCGTCCAACATCACTGCGATATTTGATAGCGGTATATATGTAGGGTCATTGAGACTAAAGCAATTTATTAGTAATGGATTGAGGGTCGATTTCTTTGTAAGGGCGGAATACATAGACCTGGGCAAGTTTACAGAAGGTAATCACACTTTGACTTTTATAGTTGATTACAATGAAAATGTATCTGAGACCAATGAAAGTGATAACACCCATCCCCAGTCAATAAGTATTCAGTAAATATTTTCTCTTACTGGTGTAACAACAGGTAAAAGGGAAAACAAAGAACTTTTATTTTTTCGGATAAATCAAAAGTCTACATCGCATACTATCAAAACGAACAAAACCATAAGAACAATATGTAAAAACCTCAAAATTATAATATTTGTTCTCATCCGTTAATATTAAATAAACTTCTTAATACTAATTTATACGTATTCTAAACTTTAGGTTGATATTATAAAGATATTTAAAGTAAATTTTGGCGTAAATCAATCGAGGAGTCAATATGAGAAAATATATTCTATATTTAATCACCATTCCAATTGTATTATTAATATTTTTAACTTGTAAAGGTCCTACTGGATCACAAGGTTCACAAGGAGAACAAGGTATCTCCGGAACAGATGGAACAGCTGGAACAGCTGGAACAGCTGGAACAGATGGAACAGCTGGAACAGATGGAACAGATGGAACAGATGGAACAGATGGGTTAGATGGATTAGATGGGTTAGATGGATTAGATGGAGTAGCTAACATTCAGGTGATTCAATTTAGTTTCAATACAAGCGCTATTACTATTGACGGGAATTTCGCATCTTATGCAGTGTCAATACCCGAAATTACATCTGATGTGATGGTTGGAGGCGTAGTGTTAGTATATAGCTATGATGAGGATTCTGATATTTGGTTGGCTTTACCTATGACTAATGATGATGATAGTAATGCTGATGGAAATATTGATTGGATATACGAAGAAAGGTATGCATACACTGAAGGTGTGGTAATAATATATTGGACTATGACGGAGGATAGCTCTATTGCTTTCAGTGATTTCGTAATGTCTTATAAAGTGGTAATTATACCTCCAAATTAAACGCTTAGTAAAATTGGTTATAAATCGGAAGAGTTTAAGATATATATTAAGAACGAATATATTTGATTTGGGATATTGATTTTTAGTCCAAAATATTATCCAAATCCATTTAATCAGTAGACTAAAATATATTATTTGCTCCCTAATGAGTGCATTGTTTTAATTACTGCATATAATCTGCTCGGGAAAGATATAAATCAACTTGTTTCGTAAAAGAAACGGTCTGGTAAATATTCAATGCAATTGAATGGTCTGACGAATTTAACGCAATTATATATATGGCATAATAATATCAGTAACATAGGTGCATTGAGTGGTCTAACGAACCTATAATATCTTGGAGTATCTTATAATCAGATAATTAACATAAGTACATTGAGTAGTCTAACTAATTTAGTAACTCTTTCTTTAAATAATAATCTGATCAGTGATATCTTTCCTCTGATCCAAAATAGTGGTATTAATAATGGTGATGTAGTAGATCTAAGCGATAACCCATTGAATACAATATCAATTAACACTAACATCCCACAATTAGAAGCTCGTGGTGTAACAGTATATAACCGTACTGGGAAGATTCGTCGTAAGATTATTGATGATCCAAATTATTTCGAAATATTTAATGAATACCGAAAAATAATTAAATAACGAAATAATGAAATTCATGCAAAACGATATTAAATTTTCAAATTAATGAAATTGTATCATTAATCTATATATGCTAATGAGTTGTTTGTTTTAATAATTACTGGTGTAACCACAGGTAAAGAAAAAACAAAGGACTTTTCATTTTTTTAAGGTCAATGCTAGTTTACAACTAGAACCTACAATTTCACATTTTGCCACACAGAAACATAATTTATTTAAACTATTACATAAAACTAGACTAGGTAGACAATCAAAAATATTATTGATAAAATGATCGCCATATCGTATAATGGTTAACTAATATATACGAATTATGGTGCATTACGCTCTATTGAGACTCGGTTAACGGTCATTTTATTACATAAAATACGCAGTGAGGTTTTCTATGAGAAAATTATTTGTATTAATAATAATGTTTCTTATCCTAAGTTGTGGTAAAGACGGGAAAGATGGAAATGCATATTTGTCATTTGAATGGGACGTGTATGTAGATAGTTACTGGGATAATAATCCGGATATACCTGATCCATTTTATGCATCTCTTGATTATCTAGTTCAGCCGGGAACCTATGAATATGAATATTATTGTTCGGATGGAACTGGAGAGGAATGGTACTGGGATGGTACATATACTATTGTAATCGATAAAGGTGAGAAGGGTGGATTTTTTAGTACTGGCCCAGATGGTAGTGATAATTATTTTAGATTGGACATGATAGGGTTGACTGGTCCAGAATTTTATTATATGAAGATTAAAGCAAATTTTGAAGTAAAGGAATCTCTAACAACTCCAACAATTGACTTATCATTATATAATAAAATACCAATTGGTTTTCCGGAAACAACAGTGCAATACTCAAACAATGGAAGCATGACAATTACTGGACAATGGTTTAAACTGGAAATAAAATAAAATTAGACTCATAATTGTAATTATTAATAATATATTAAAGAAGACAACTATTTGGGTTTAGCAGCAGGCTGAGGATAGGTCCTTGGATGCCTGATGGTGGCTGGCGTGTCAGATGTATAAAGGATTGAAAAATAACATTTATCCAATTATCAATTATTCCGATGGATGAATATGGGATTCGTTTCAGAGAATAATATGAATATTAAAACTAATAATATCGATAGAGGATCAAATGAAGCCTAAATATTTATTAAGTTTAATATTGTTAGTAATAGCGATAACTAAATTAGGTTTTTCCCAAAGTTTGAAATCTCCAAGCGAGTTTGATAATACTGTTTACAATGCAGAGGATACTAACCAATTAGCAATACCGACATTGCCACTCTCAAGTATTATAAAATTTTATCAAGAAACATTATCACAGATAAAAGGGGAAAACTGTAGAATGTATCCGACTTGTTCATATTATGGATTAGAAGCAATTCAGGAATATGGACTGAAGGGAATTTTATTGTCAGCTGATAGGCTTCATAGATGTGGTCACGATTTAAACTTTTACAACAAAGTAATTGTTAATAACAAAATTAGGTTTCTTGATAAGGTTCCTCAAAAAAATCACAGATGAAAATATATTTTAAATACGTTATATATACTTTTATTTTAATTAGCAGCCTAAAAGCGCAAGATTATAATCAACTTATATCATTTGCTGAACAATTAAAAAGTGATGGTGATTATTATCGAGCAATTACAGAATATAAAAGGGTAATTAGTTATTATCCTCAGAGTCTAAATCGGTTATCAATTGTTAAAATAATAGCCGATTGCTACAATTTGGCAGGTCACAAATTGGAGGCAATAAATGAGTATAAAAGAGTGGTTAAAATCGACAAAACAGATAAATTTGCCAATCTTAGAATAGCAAGTCTATTCCACGAAATTGGCTACTACTATGAGTCCAATGATTATATCTTAAATCACATTAATAACTTTAGCGACTCTTTTAGAGATACACTATGGTTAATATCAGGAATAAATTGTGTTTACTTAAAAGACTTTGCTGAGGCAAAGAGAAGTTTTGAACATATTTCAGATAATAACTCGCTGTATGAAACAAAAATATTATATAATGATTATTTGTCTACGGTTCCAAAAACTAAAAATAGAAAACTTGCAGGTACATTAAACTTTTTTATTCCTGGGAGTGGATATATTTATTCTGGAAAACTGGAAACAGGTATTGCAACATTTATTACTAATACTCTATTTGGAACGCTTTTCTATAATAGCATAAAAAATGGTGAAAATAATTCGGCTATATTTTCTGGATTAGTATTTACAGGTTTTCATTTGGGATCAGTTTCAGGCGCTAAACAATCTTCAGATAATTGGAATAAGTTGATGCATAAAGAATATGCTTCAAAGTTTAAAATACCAAAAACAAGGAGAAATGAATGAATAAGAGCATTATAACTAATGTTTCAAAAGTTCTATTGATTGTAGTTTTATTGCAATTTACAAGTCCATTAATCGCTAATATTATCACATTAAAAAATGGGACTCTACTGCAAGTATCGCTCTCTCAAACAGTAAAAGGTAAAACTGCACAAATAGGACAAAGAGTGTCATTTAGATTGCTTCACGATGTAAAAATCAATGGTAAAATAGTAATACCTTCAGGTACCAATGCCATAGGAGAAATAGTAGATGCTAATGCACCAGGAATGGTTGGTAAGCCGGGAGCACTCACAATTCAAATAAAGTCAATTCAAGCAATTGATGGTTCAAATGTTCCGTTGTCAGCTTCTAGAGTTATCAAGGGTGAAGATAAAACGATTCTAGCAGTAATATTGACATTATTATGTATTGTTGGATTGTTTACTGAAGGCGGTGACGCATCACTCCAACAAGGTACAATAATTGAAGCATATACAATAGGAGATGTAGATATTGAGTTAGAATAGAATTAGTATTTTTAATTTTGACGCTGCATAACCGTCTGTTATATATTATATAACAGACGGTTATTTTTAAATAAACATACTTTATCAAACGAAAATCAATATTTAATATAGTCGCAAAAACGGTGAGTATTATTATAATTATAGAATATTATGTACAAAATCCGCAAAACATAGTAATTGTAATATATAATAAGTTTATTGTAATGTAATACGATAATTGGATATGCTAATCGGTAAATTTGTTTTCACCAGGTTATGCAAAACATAATTTGAACAACTCTGATTGGTGAATTAAACTATATCCAGAAGGCACAAATAGTACTCTTCCAATTATTTAAGTTATTCATAAATAACTCAAGGAGGAATGTGTGAAACATATAACTTTATTATTTTTGCTCACCCCCATTTTAATTTTTTCGCAATTAACAGAAAATCTATCAACCGAACTACCAACAATTCAAAAAAAACTTTATACTAAAGGATCGTTTATCTTTGGTTCTGGCTCTGATAAAGTATTTATGGAAACAATTCTTTTTGAAGATTCATCTACGGAAGATGTTTATATATATCCAGGCGGTGGAATAGGAGTTGAAGCAGTAATTGGTTATGATCTAATACAAACTTTATCTTGCGAATTAGCTATAGGTATTGCTAATAATGGAGAAACGTATAATGAAGGGGATTGGAAACTCATGTTTAAAAAATCATTTCTAAGAGTATCTATCTTATATAAGATTCCTCTTGGTAAGAAATTCACACCATATATTGGTGCGGGAGTATTAGCCAATTTATCTGTTAAATATGATCAAGAAGCACCCGGATATCCTGATATAAATATTGTATACAACAACCCCATTGGATTTAATTTGCTTGGTGGTGCAGAATTCAAAAATCGACAATCTCCATGGTTTTGGTTTGGGGAACTAAGAGTGATTATGCTTGGAGAATACACGATTGAAAGCTTTAAAGCTGGTGGATTTTCCGTTACAGAATATGTTGAAAACTCTGAGTACGATAATTTGAATGCCAATGGGTTCCAATTCTCTTTTGGAGTAGGTTATTATATAAATTAGAAATAAATAATAACCGGATGTATTTAAAATGAGAACAGTGAATGTTTCAAATTTTGCTCGTCCATTAATAAGAGTTATAATATTAATATTTATTCTTGGTTCTTTAATTTATTCACAAGATTTAACTATCCCAAGACATCAGTCAATAAACTCACAATTTGGTGCAGGTATTGAATTTGCAAAAAATAGTGAACTTGGAATCTTTGGTCAATATAATTTTAATGACAATATTTCTTTTATTGGTAAAACTAGATATTGTGGTCACGATGAAAATATATATATTTCAACGGGAATAATATACTATTTACAAAAAGGGGTTAACCTTTAGATCATTTTATATCAATTAGATTTGAGAAATTGCACTATGATCTAAAATGGTCGAAATATTATTCTTATCAGATGGTTAACGATAATGGGTATTTGCATGCTATACCAATCAGTGGTGACCCAGGTGACCATGGTTCAACATTAGTTAATGCACCGGCTTTGTCTATTGTCGGCGGAGGCGAATATATTTATAACAATTTTGGCATTAATACTTCTCTTGGAATATCACATTACACAAAATTAGAAGATGACGATGATGATCCCGATAATAAAAGAAACAAATTTTTCTTCACGATTAGTGTTTTATACTATTTTAATAAATAAACAGGAGTATCTAAAAATGAAAATAAATAAACTGGTTATTTTATCAGTAATAATGGTTTTATTTTTTGCTGGATGCACTCAAAAAGTGTTTGTCCCTTTAACGCCCGATTATAATACAGGTCTAACTTATGCAGTTGAGCTAGCATCTGTCGATCCTGCTTTGCAATTTATTAAAGGTGATTTTAATGATATGCGGCCTAATACTTCATTGTATGCAACTTTCAAGCAACAGGCATATACTTTTCAATTGATTGCAGAAAGACCTATTGATGAAGTTATTTTTAATGGATTAGCTGTCATGTTAAGAAAAACCGGCCATGTATGGTCAGATTACGGGACAGGACAGATTAAGGTAAATCTTCAATTATTATCTACAACAGCCTCAAGACATTCAGGAATGGTAATGGTTGGAGCAACTTCAGGTATACAAATTAAACTTGATTTCGTTGACAATAATTCAGATAAATTAATTTATAGTCAAATCTATAGTGGGGATGATGAAAGATCTCAGGCTATGATTGGACCGATGGATATGGTAAAAAAATCAGTTGACGCTTCGATAATTAATTGTATTAATAATGTTGCAAACGATAATTTTTTGGCACAGGCTCTAAAAAAATAAAAATATTATTTGATACCAAAGGATCTTCATAGAAAAGTTTTTAAACCATCTGTCATTGTTTATACCTTGATTATCTGGATATGGTTTATACCATCAGGATATTTTTGGGAATTAGCAATAGACCATGATATTCTATTGCCCATATTACCAAGTATAGCTTGGTTCTTGCCTGGATTTCTATGGGCTCATTTGCAGTGGCTGTTTATAGTTGCACTCTTTATTTTACCAATTTTATTTATTTTACTAATTTCTTCGAAAAAAGGTAGATTGAAAAATAGAATAATTAATATTAGTAAAATCTGTATGATTGTTTTTATTACAATAAGTATCGTCTGGGGTATCATTCTGTTAAATGCACTATATTGATTCTATTCAATATTCCTCATATACGCAGAAAGTGGAGTATGTACTTATTGTAAAAAATATTTCGAAACTGAGTAATTTACAATAATAGGAGGTTAAGAATGAAACAATACAATATCTATGAAAATCATGAAGGATTAAAAGAAGCTGTAAAGCAAGGCTGGTCTTGGCCTGGATTCTTTTTTTCTTGGATTTGGTGTTTTACAAAAAAGATAAATGGTTATGGTGCCGGGATTTTAGTAGCTGCTATATTTTTAAATATAATTACTGCCAGTAGTGAGGAAATGAGTATTTTTGTCCTTATTATAGGTTTAGGCATTTCTAGCTGGATGGGATATTCAGGTAACAAATTACGTGGAGAGAACTTGGTGAGACGCGGTTTTATGAATAACTCAACAGTTACTGCAGCAACTCCTGAAGGGGCAATCGCAATTTATGTGAAAGAAAAAAAGAATAATTAGTGCATTCTTCGCACAACAGAGCTCTAATTTATGGTACATCCACGGGATAAGGCAAATCACAGATTACTCTATATTCATCTATATAAAGAGATACACTATCAACCCATAGTACTTAAAATTCCTCGGATGATGAGCTCGTGCCGGTTTGAGTCCGGCCCCGGGTACTAACAAGTACCTGATATATTTACATGTAGAGAGATGAAGGGAAGTGTAATAACTTCCCTTTTTCATTTTTCCAATTTGGTCAAAATATGCCCTAATATGCAATTAAATGACACATTTCTGGTGTAACCACCGGTAAAGAAAAAATAAACAACTTTTAAAATTTGATGCGTTTATTAAAACTCTACTACATAAACTATCAATTCGAACATTTTTTCTACGGTTGACAGATTTTTCACAGAATCATTTTAAAAAATGGGAATATATTCGGGATTTATAAGAGATGAGGAAAGATTTTGTTAATACAAAAAATCCTGAAGAATTGACTCGCAAATGGTTTACGAGTGATTTAATATAGACTTAGAAAAATAATTCAATAGTATTTTACTTAGTAATTTGTAAAATATTCTTCGATTTTCAGGTATATGTACTATGGAAACCCCTAACACTTTGTTGGGGGTTTTGTTTAATAAGGAGTACCTATGAATGATAAAATGAAAACTATGCAGCTGAGGAAGTTAAATCATGATTATCCGGTAATGCTAACCTACGATCAATGCAAATCAGGTGCGAGCCAATACGGACCATGGAATCTGT
>PVMS01012439.1_pt1 | contig 20009 bp, 7 predicted proteins | sample 1853461 | NCBI WGS metagenome assembly PVMS01 (sample SAMN08582032, study PRJNA380276) | Marine sediment metagenome, whole genome shotgun sequencing project. | isolation source: ocean sediment barecode stripped | collected 2017 | reverse complement strand
TGAGGTCTTATCATGTTTTATCAACGTTTTAATCCATCCCGAGGGGAAGGAGGCCAAGGATTAGTCGAATACGCGCTCATTCTTTCATTAGTTGCCATCGTCGTTGTTATATCCCTGATCGTTCTCGGCGAGTCTCTGAAAAATCAGTTTTGTATCATAACAAACGAGCTTTCGCTATCGGACAATCCGTCCCAAAACTGTGACCAGGCCGTGGCAATCCTAATGATCAATGATCAAGGACCAAACACTATTAATGTCGAGGCCGAGGTCCACGATCCAAATGGCGATCCCGACGATCCGTACGCCACCATCAGCAGAGTTGAATTTTATATTGATGACACCAGCGGTGGTCCTGTACAGACCGAGTATTTCTACCGTTATTGTCTCAGCGGTAACCCAAGTGACCAACCCTGTGGAAACTACGACATAAGTGGACTGTCACCAGGTGGACACACTGTTATTGTTAAGGTTTACCTTGATGACGGCACCGTCGGTACAAGTCAGATAAATTTCACGAAGTAGGTCTCTGGATAATAAAAGATAGATTCGTAAATCCTTCTTGCAGGTTAGCTATTTTCTCTCTCTGCATCATCACTTTCTGGAAGACTGGGTACGATTACCCAGATTTGCCCAATCGTCGGGAGTTCGAAAGCTGATTCGGATCAGCTAGAGAATTCTATCATCGCAAGATTCTGGCCAACTGATCAAGTTATCGATCGCCACCATCGCCGAGGTCTGATATTGATCGAACGGGGCCAATTTACCATCCCTGCAAATCTTAACTGTGCCCATTCTCTGGTTCTAAGCAATCTAGTTGGTTCAAAAAATGATCCTCTTCCCACTGGAGACGATGTTAATCTTCATGCATAATCCGTGGCCGAACCACAGATTGGGCCAAGTAAAGGTCCAATTGCCTCGTTCGGTGGGTAGCTAATCTAACATCCAAAGCCAGGCATTATCATAGTTGCAGGTTGTGTCGCCTGACTCATTAAGCGCGACAAAGGCAATGAAGCCGCGAGGAAAGGCCACCGAAGGGGTCACTTCGCCAATTTTGGTACCGTTTGTGTAAATGGTGAAGGTGTTGCCGCGACCGACGACCACCATACGATTGGTGGTATCGTTCTGCCACTCAAACAAAGGATCTATTCCGTTGGCGAATATGTCGGTTACTTCATCATCCAATACTTCACCGTCTTGCATGATGATGAAGCCGACATGACCAGTTGCACCTCGCGTGGCGATGACAAAATATTGGTTGAAGGCTTCTTCGTTTCCATCGGAGCGAATGACATATCCACAGGCGGTGCTGCCAAAACGTGTGTTCCAGGTGATGTCAGCGGCCAATACAAAGTCGCCCGTGACCGTAGATAAGAATTCGCCACCATATTCGTATTGTAAATAACCTTCTGTCTGAATCGTAAGCGGCGGATGCATCCAGCCAAGTTTTCCTTCGAATGGATCTACATTGTAGAGTGGCAATTCGGCCCTGATAGGTGCCAGGGCATCTTCCGTTGAAGCTGCCTCGACGGCAATTTCGGTAGCCCGGACAACCTCGGTGGCCTCTAAATCCAGGACTTGTTCTGTGGCCGCTTCCTGGACGGCCGCAACGGTCGCTCCTGAATCGATTGCTGTCGGGCTGCCAATAGCCACTTCGGCCGTTGAGGTTTGGGCGATTGAAAGGCCCAAGGCATCGATCGTTGCCTGCTGCTCGTTGGCCCCACCAAATATCCCACAAGCTAGCGTGGTGAGTGTCAAACACATAAAACTAAGGGCGGATTTGTATCGATTCATTTGGAATAGTTTCCATTGCTTAGACATTTTACCCTACGAATGATGCCCTCTACTTGACCTGCCCACAACATTTGTTGCGGTGATCAGGTCACATCTTTACGTTTTTGGAGAATTAAGATTACCACGAACAACAAAACGATTATGAAACCTTGCGCCAGCCAGGTGGTAGCAATTGTCGACCAATAAGCTCCCGTATCATCCTTATCAACAAACAACCAACCAAAATCGCGATTTGATTGAGCGATGATCTGCTCGGCCGGACCTGATGCCCTCAATCGCTCCGCCTCCCAACGAGCGAGATCGGTTTGGTAACCGACTACCTCGGCCTGGTATGCCTCTAACTGTGCTTGATAAATCTCAACTTCCACCTCATAGTCTGCAATTTCAGCCCTGTAGGCGTCTTGGACTTGCTGAACCTCGTCCCGCCAGACCCTAATCGCTGCTTGGTAATCTGACAAGGCCACTATGTCTGTATCATCGGCTGGTTCCTCTGGTTCCGGTGGTAACTCGGGTTCGGCTGGCCTGTCACCAGGTGGTTGGGGTGGTTCACCTGGCTCCGAGGGTGGTGGTTCGTCTATGGCCGGGGTGTAAAAAGTTCCGTTTCCCGGGAAGTTGCAGGATTCTTCATAGAGCGTATTTGTACCCATACAGCGGCAGTTGGCATTCTTTTCCTCGATCGATGAATCCAGCAACAGCTTCACCTGTTCGTCGGGTAGTTGCCAGCATGCATCAGCCGCCACATGTGATCCCGATCCCGTCGTAGCCATAAAAGCTTGAAAAGCCCAACGAGTCGACGTGGGTGCGCTTACAAATTCTGGCAGCGGTACCAGTGCTCCTCCCAACACAATCTGGGGCAGCATCAAGAGAATAACAATCAACGGTGCGGAATTTGCATTTGGGGACACAGCAGAAGCGAACAACCCTAGCATCATTCCGGCCATCGTTGCCATGGCAAGGGAAATATATATGGTGCCGAATTCAACCAGGCCTCCAGGCATATCAAAGGCCAAATAATGGACAACTACATAAACGGTCGTGATGTAGATAGCCAACACTGCTGCAAACCATGTTTTAGAAAGAACATAGGGCACGATCTTTAAGTTGACCAATCGCTCCCGCTTGTAAACCTCTTGCTCCTTAACAATCTCGCGCATCTGGGCGAGTCCACCTACCATGACGCCATATACTGTTAACAGGAAAAGCGTAATGAGCACGTTAGGCATGAATCCTTCAAAGAAATCAAAGGGTTGCCGGCCTAATACGAGCGCCAGGATGACATCAAGCATGGCTACAAGCGGAGCGGCAGCTAGCATAAGACCCAAACTAAACCTATCGCGAGTGAGAATCTTTAAATTACGCGCCGATAAGATTGTGAATTGGCGGACAGACGAGACACGCTTGGAGGATTTTTGCCCGGTTATAGAAACCGGTGCACTGGCTACTGCTTCGCCAGCGACAGGGGTCTGGACTTTGTCCTGCAGCGGTACGGAAATATACTTTTGATAGGTTGAATGCTGCTGAAACCTTTCCCCCCATTTTTCCGGTTCCCCCTTTTCCGGATCACCCAAGATGGCATAGATTTCATCAAACTCGATATCGAGGGCTCTCCGGTCTCGGTCGCTACGAAACTGGTCGAAATATACCAACGCCTCATCAGGCGGCCCAAACCAGGCTAGGTAGCCCCCTCGGGCAAGAAAGACTACTTTATCTGCGAGCATTACGTTCTTAGTGGCGTGGGTGATCAAAACGATAGTTCGGCCTTGGTCGGCAAGCCTGCGCATCAGTTGCATCAATGCCGTTTCCGTTCCCGGGTCTAGGCCAGAGGTTGGCTCGTCGAGGAAGAAAAGACCTGGCTTGGTCAATAATTCGACACCGATCGACACCCGTTTTTGTTGCCCACCGCTCAAGCCACTAATGGCGACGTCTATCCTGTGAGCTAAGTCAAGATCTTGCAATACCTCCTCGACTCGCTTATGTCGTTCCTCCTTGGTCGTATCAGCGGGCATGCGTAACTGGGCTGCATAATCCAGTGCTTGGAATACGGTCAGCTCTGTGTGGATGATGTCACGTTGAGGCACATAGCCGATGTCATTGCGGATCGCATTGAAATTACGGTAAACGTCAATGTTATTAACAAATACCTTGCCATGCGTTGCCGGACGGTAGCCGGCAATAGCATCAATTAGTGTTGACTTGCCACCACCACTTTGGCCGACCACTACAATGAACTCGCGCGGCTTGAAGACAAGCGAAATGTTTTGCAGGATATTCAGATCTTTCCGAACCCACTTATTCAGACCGATGGCGTCCACTCGGAGGCCGCCAGTTTCGTCATACTGAGCTAGCTGATCTTGGCCCATTACAAAGCAGTAGGGGCCAATACGGATGTTATCTTCGGGCTTTAGCCAGACTTCACCTTCAATTTGCTCATCATCAACAAATGTGCCATTGGCACTGCGTAGATCGCGAACGCGGTAGCGTTGCCCAACCCTTTCGATCCGGGCGTGGAATCGAGATACGATCGGCGAGTCAAGCACCACATCATTCGTAGCGTCCCGGCCAATGGTAATCATGGTGTTTTCACCGAATTCGACCGTCTGGGCTTCTACCTCAGCCACGGCCGAGGCTGGTGAACGGTAAATCATTGTGACCATTGTTCCCGGACTCTGACCGCCGATCCGCAACTTATCATTGTGTTTCAGCTTTCGTGAATCACCCAGAGATCGCCCTTCTACATAGATGGCATTCATGGTATCGGCCAAGGGAACTACCTGGTAGTCTCCGTTTGCACGTTCAAGCCGGGCATGATATCGGGAGACGATCTTAGAGTCTAGGACAATGTCATTGTCCGGAGCGCGTCCAATAGTTATGCTGGCCTCGGTCAGGGTGTAAGTCTGAGGTGACTCTCCCGCGAATATTACCTGAAACGTTGGCGGTGGGGAGTCTGAAGGCATGGCGTAATCTTGAGCCAGCATGGTGCCTGCCCCGCGTTCGACCTCTCCCATGGCAACTTCAGAAGCTACCGCTGCTGGTCTTTCGGCTCGATTGACATAAGCTAAGTCAACTTGATTTTCCGGGTCAACACGGCCGATACGAAGCTCATCTCCATTGTTTAAACGATGGGGTTGGGTAAGTGGCTGATCTTTGAAGTAGACCGGATTTCCTGCTTGAGGCTCAACTTCCAACTGGTAATCAACACCAACCCGGACCAAGCGGGCGTGATAGCGGGAAATAATGGGTGAATTTACGGTAATGTCGTTGTCCCCAGCCCGACCGATAGTTATCTGAGGTTTTGTCAGGATGTATGGTGTTGGCTGAGCGCCGGCTACTGACACAATCAAAGTGGGCGGTTCAACCATTCGTTCTTCAGGTGCGTGTTGGTCGAGCGCGGTTGGTGCACCAGCTGTAGCGACAACATCCTTCTGTTCGATCCTTGTTTCGCCAGCAGCGAGCACCTCAAAGTGGAAAGAGATATTTTGACCAAACCCTATTTCGTCACCTGGGTTTATTTGTTGGGCTTCCATCACCCGCTGGCCATTGAGAAAAGTACCATTGCTACTACCCAGGTCTTCAAGGTAGAATAGGTTACCTTTGCGCGTTATAAGAGCATGCTGGCGAGATATCCCTGGGGCTGTCATGACCACACCCCCTCCTGGATCCCGCCCAACGAGCGTTGTCAATTCAGTCAGTTCGAATTCGCTATCAGCCGATAGCCCTTTCAGAATGGTAAGTTTGCCTATTACTGCAGGATTCACAGAATCCTCCTGTACAATACGTGATTTTCAGTCCAAGTACACCTAAAGTTGTGTATTGCTAGAATCGAGTTCTGGCGAAATTGTTGATGCAAAGTAATCGGTGACTAGCGGGTCTGAGAACAGCTGTTCAATGAAAGGTTTTGCTTAATGCGACAAATCTCCAAAAGAGTTTACCAAAGAACGCCCATATATGGAATAGGCGTTCAGCACTGTTTTGCCGATGCTGGTAAGCTTAAATTTCGGTGGGGCTAGTGTCTAGTGAAAAAGGAAATATTAACGAGGTTAGAGGGAAGTGCTTATGAAACCTAATCACGATCCTGGATTTTCTGCTTCTAGCTTGGTAGATCTTCTACGCACGCGAACATTGCAACAGCCAGACTCTCTTGTCTATACATTCTTGGCCGATGGCGAGAAGGATGAAGCTAATATAACTTATAGCCAATTGGACCGGCGAGCTCGAGCCATAGCTGCATTATTGGCCGACATGGATGTGGTCGACGAGCGAGCGTTGCTTCTGTATCCTCCAGGACTCGAATTTATTGAAGCTTTCTTTGGCTGTTTGTATGCAGGCGTAATTGCCGTTCCTGTATATCCACCACGACTGAACCGACCTTCCCAGCGCATTCAGGCCATAGTCGCCGATGCTCAAGCTACAGTTGCCTTAACGACTGGGCAGATTCTTGAAAAGATTGAACGCCGTTTTGAGCATATGCCCAACCTAGCATCTCTGCGATGGTCCAATACCGATCAGGTAACCGACAATCAAGCCGATGAGTGGCGGGATCCGGATACCTCAAGTGAGGATCTGGCTTTTTTGCAATACACGTCTGGCTCAACCAATTCGCCGAAAGGCGTCAAGGTAAGCCATGGCAACCTGCTTCATAACCTGGCCATGATCAACCAAGGATTCCAGCTTGGCCCACAGGATAAGGGCGTATTTTGGCTCCCCAGTTATCACGATATGGGGCTTATTGGTGGCATTCTTGAGCCGATGTACACTGCTTGTACCTCTATTCTGATGTCGCCGACTGCCTTCTTGCAGCAACCGATTCGCTGGCTTCAGGCAATCACCCGCTATGAAGGAACGATAACCGGCGGACCCAATTTCGCTTATCAATTGTGCGTGGACAAGGTATCTCCGGAACAGTTAGAGACGCTCAATTTGTCAAGCCTGCAAGTTGCTTTTTGTGGTGCAGAACCTATTCGTAAAGAAACCTTAGAAGCCTTCGCCGACAAGTTTGAACCAATAGGCTTTAGCCGCTCCGCATTCTACCCTTGTTATGGCCTCGCCGAAGCAACCTTGCTTGTCTCCGGCGGTGAAGGCCCTTCATCGCTGGTGTCACAATCATTTCAGAAGGAAGCGTTGTCAGACAATCTTGCCGTTGCAGCAGACTCAAACGAAGACTCTGCTTTAACGATCGTTAGTTGTGGACGCACTTTACTGGATCAAAAAATCGCCATTGCAAATCCTGATAGCCTTGTTAGCTGCAAGGGAGGTGAAATTGGTGAAATCTGGCTCTCGAGCCCCAGCGTCGCTCAAGGATATTGGAACCGTCCAGAACTAAGCAAATCAACGTTTCAAGCCTATCTGACTGATACTGGTGAAGGCCCTTTTCTTCGTACCGGAGACCTTGGCTTCTTACGGGCAGGTGAGCTCTATGTGACCGGCCGGGTCAAGGATTTAATAATCATTCGCGGCCGCAATCATTATCCACATGATATTGAATTGACGGTCGAACGCTGCCACCCTGCCATACAGCCAGGATCGGGGGCCGCATTTTCAATAGACATCCAGGGGGAAGAGCACTTAGTTATAGCCTACGAGCTGGCCCGAAGTCACCGAAGGGCAAATGCTCAGGAAGTCATATCGGCCGCACGCCGGGCGGTGTCTGAAGACCATAATCTACAGCTTCAGGCGATGATTTTGCTCAAGCCATTTAGCATACCTAAAACCTCAAGCGGTAAAATCAGACGGCATGCCTGCCGGGAAGCATTTTTGGCGGATACCTTAAACGTGCTGGGAGAGTGGCGGGTAACAAAAAAGAGCCGGTCTTTGGTGAGTGTCAAAGAAGCGAACGAGAAACCTAGACACAGAGACATGGGGTATAAGTCAAGTCGAAGCAAAAAAGAAATCGAGGATTGGTTGATCACCCATCTGGCCCTAGAGTCGAATATCACTCTTGACGACATCAGCGTTCAGGAGCCCTTCGCTTCCTATGGTCTGGATTCCTTGCAGGCCGTAAGCATTACCGGCGACTTAGAGAGTTGGCTTGAGAGAAAATTGTCTCCAACGCTGGCCTGGGATTATCCAACAATTGCTGTGTTGGCTGGACATCTGGCGAATCATAAAGAAGAACATGCCTCAGGCACACGGATAGAAATGGAGCGCGATAATGAGCCGATTGCTATCATCGGCTTAGCTTGCCGCTTTCCAGGTGCGAGTAATATCGAAGCGTTCTGGGAGCTACTTCATGACGGAGTTGACGCAATACGCGAAGTACCCCCTGAGCGCTGGGATATAGAGGCCCTGTATGACTCCGAAGGCGATTCGGGCAAGATGACTACTCGCTGGGGTGGATTTATTGATGATGTTGGTGAGTTTGATGCTCAATTCTTTGGAATCTCGCCCCGAGAAGCGGCGAGGATGGATCCGCAACAGCGGTTATTGCTGGAGTCCGCTTGGACAGCGCTGGAAAATGCGGCCGTCGTGCCCGATAGTCTTTCGGGAAGCTCGACCGGGGTTTTTGTTGGAATAAGCAGCTATGATTACTCACGCCTGCAGTTTAGCAGCTTAAATACCATTGACGCTTATGCCGGAACTGGCAATGCTCATAGCGTCGCGGCCAATCGGCTTTCCTACACGCTCGATTTACGCGGCCCAAGTTTTGCTGTGGATACAGCCTGTTCCTCTTCTCTGGTGGCCGTTCACCTGGCTATGCGGAGTCTGCGCGATGGTGAATCTGATCTGGCCCTTGCGGGTGGTGTGAATCTTTTGTTAGGGCCAGAACTAACAATCGCCTTCTCGCAAGCAAGAATGATGTCTGCGGATGGCCGTTGTAAAACTTTTGATGCCCAGGCTGATGGCTACGTTCGGGGCGAAGGGTGTGGGATGATCGTGCTAAAGCGGCTCTCTGATGCTGTCCGCGATGGCGATAATATCGTTGCTTTGCTACGGGGGTCGGCTGTTAATCAAGATGGAAAGAGCAATGGACTGACCGCGCCAAATGGGCTCGCTCAGCAGGCTGTTATCCGGGAAGCGCTGGCTAACGCAAGACTTGAGGCAAGCGACATCGATTATGTGGAGACTCACGGTACGGGCACACCTTTAGGTGATCCGATAGAAGTGCACTCATTGCGAGCAGTGATTGACGAGGACGGTTTAAGGAAGCAACCGTGTTATATTGGATCGGTCAAAACCAATTTTGGTCATCTTGAGGCTGCGGCAGGAATGGCGGGGTTGATAAAGGTAATCTTGGCCCTGGACAATCAGGAGATTCCTGCGCATTTACACTTTAATGAACTCAACCCTTATATTGATCTGGCCGATTCGTCACTTATCATTGCTAACGATCGCCAACCATGGCCACGAAATGACAAGACACGGCTCGCAGGAGTTAGTTCTTTTGGATTTGGCGGCACTAATGCTCATCTGATTGTAAGCGATTGGCAAACCCAAAGCGCGAAAGGACCCGAGGATGAACTGCCGTCGGAATCTTCGCATAAGCAACAGGCGCCTAAATTTGAGCGACCGCTTCATTTATTGGCCTTGTCCGCTAAGAGTGAACCGGCCTTGCGCGAGCTGGCCAGTCACTATGTTAGCTTCCTGCAGAAACCAAACGATGAGTCTGTAACCCCCATTAAGAAGTCTCGCCTAACGAAACCGATGTTAGCCAATATTTGTTTTACGGCCGCTCACGGCCGTTCCCATTTTAAGCATCGATTAGCCATAGCTGCAGACAACATTGATCAAATTCAACATGATCTTAGTAAGTTCATTTCTAGCTCGGAACTTTCATCCCCAGATAATCGAGTTAATGATCAACGTCTCGCCTTCCTTTTCACCGGACAGGGGTCTCAATACGAGAATATGGGCCGGCAGCTGTATGAAAGCCAATCGACGTTTCGTATTGCCATTGATCGTTGTGCAGAGATATTGGAAGATTTCTTAGATCAACCCTTGCTGTCTGTACTGTATCCCACTTCATCGAATGGGAGTGGCTTACAAGCGAGAGCTACATATGAGATGTTGGCGAAATCTATTCCCCAGGATGGGCAGATTGGTCATGAAATCCGCCTGAATGAAACAATCTACACGCAGCCGGCCCTATTTGCCGTGGAGTACGCATTGGCTGAACTATGGCGTTCCTGGGGTATCGAACCAGACCTAGTAATGGGTCATAGTGTTGGAGAGTATGTGGCTGCCTTTATCGCTGGAATTTTTACTTTGGAAGATGCGCTCAGGTTAGTAGCTGCCCGTGGTCGTCTGATGCAGGCACTAGCCAAAAATGGCCAAATGGCTGTTGTTTTTGCATCTGAGTCCCAAGTTGCAGCGACGTTAGAGCCTTTCAAAGCTCAGGTAAATATAGCCAGCATCAATGGCCCTGAAAATGTTGTGATCTCTGGCGAAGTTAATGCAACCAAGGAAGTTTTGGACAGGTTGGCCAAGGAGGAGATTGAAAGCAGACCACTTGACGTCTCCCATGCTTTCCATTCTCCATTGATGGAGCCGATGCTTGACGAATTCGAACGAATTGCCGGGCAGATTCAGTACAACACACCTCGTATACCAATCGTATCCAATGTTGCCGGACGCTTGTTAACCGAAGAGGAGATCCAAGACGCATCTTATTGGCGACGACACGCACGCAATCCGGTGCAGTTTGCCGGTGGAATAAGGGAACTGGACGCACAAGAGGTGACGACCTATCTTGAAATTGGACCTCAGCCCCACCTGACAGCAATGGGGAGACGCTCTTTGCCCAAAAGCAAGGCAGCCTGGTTGCCGTCTTTGCGAAGAGGGCAGGACGATTGGCAGGCAATGCTCAGCAGTCTTGGTGTTCTCTATATAAATGGCGCATCCATCGATTGGGCCGGCTTCGACAAGGATTATCCAAGGCGAAAAGTGACCTTACCCACTTATCCATTCGAGCGTCAACGTCACTGGTTAGACGTCACTCCTTCTAGCCCAGTCTCGCCCCAAGCAATGATCGCCTCTGATACTGAGGTTAATCCCTACTTGGGTCGCCGCCTTCGAGTTGCCATTCCCATATATGAGTCACAGTTTGATCCGGCTGATGTGGCAGATTTGCAAGAGATTTACAAAGAAATGGCCTTAGCTGCGGCAGTAGATCTGTTCGGGCCTGGTAAGCATCAGCTTCAGGATATGAGCTTCGTAAATTCACGCCAAGCTTCAGGTAGGGCGACCTGGCAGACGATCGCGACGGCCGAAAGCGAGCTTGAGCTTACTCTGCAGATCCTTTCTAAAACAGAAAAGCAATCTAGTTGGAAACTACGGGCTAATAGCCGGATTCAGAAGGGAGAACCCCTGAAAGATTCTATGCTTGAGGTTGAGCCCGAGCCCGTGGGCCATGAAGAGATGCTGGCCAAGTTGCCTAACGTTGAATCGCCACAGAATTACCTAAAAAACGAGGCAGCACGTATCTTGGGTCTGGAGGTGTCCAAGATGGATGTCGACACCCCATTGGACTCCCTTGGCATGGATTCGCTAATGGCCATCGAATTCCGCAATAGTATTGAGAGCGATCTCAGGGTTACTTTGCCAGTGGTCAACTTTCTGCAAGGACCGACAATTTCCGACCTAACTGAGCAATTAAAAAATCACCCTTCCGAAACAGAGTTAAGCGATGCTGTGATCCGTCCAATTTCTGGTTCTAAGGAGATGCACCCGCTCCCTCATGGACAACAGGCAATGTGGTTCCTGCAACAGCTGATGCCTCAAAATGCGGCTCTCAATGTATCTGGTGCAGTTAACTTGTTTGGTGCCCTGGACACACCGGGATTACGGGAGGCACTTCGAAAACTGATCGAGCGCCATTCGGCATTACGGACAGTTTTTACTACCGTAAATGGCCAACCCATGTTCATTGTTAGGGATCAAATCGATACACCGTTTTATGAAATAGACGCGACCACGTGGGCTGAAACGCAAGTGCAGGCGTATTTGGAAGAGCAGGCACATTCCCCATTTGATCTGGAAAAAGGTCCCTTGTTGCGATTGGTTATACTTCAGAGGTCTTCGACGAAAAGCGTTCTTTTGCTATCAATTAACCACACCATCGCCGATTTTTGGTCGATGTCCCTTATTGCGCAGGAGTTATATCTGTTATATGAAGCTGAGCGCAGTGGCACCCCAGCTCTGTTGCCACAACTGGACCTCGAGTACAGTGATTTTGCCTATTGGCAAGAAAAGATGCTGTCTAATCCTGAAGGCAAGCGACTACGCGAATATTGGCTTTCGTTATTATCTGGCGAACTGCCTTTGCTAAATCTGCCTACGGATCGTTCTAGACCCCCAATGCAAACTTTTCGTGGGGATGCAATCACCCGTCTAATTGACTCCGACCTCACAGTAAGATTGTCGGAACTTGGCCAGGAAAACGGCGCGACCCTGTACATGACTTTGCTAGCTGCATTCCAGCTGTTGCTCCATCGCTTCACGAGCCAGGAGGATTTTTTGACGGGATCGGTGCTTTCCGGGCGCGATCGCGCGGAGTTGGCGGGATTAGTCGGGTACTTCCTGAACCCAGTCGTCATTCGGGCGGATTTCTCGGGCGACCCATCCTTCAACGAACACCTTGAGCGCGTTCGTTTGGTGATGCTAAAAACCTTCGAAAATCAAAATTACCCGCTGTCGTTGCTGGCAGAACACTTGCGGTTCGAGCGTGACCCGAGCCGGCCGCCTCTATTCGAAACGATGTTTATTATGCAGAAAGCTCAATTAATGCAGGAACATGGGCTAAGTGCCTTTGCCTTAGGTATACCCGGTGCGCACCTGGAATTGGGTGAATTGGTGGCCGAGTCCAGAACTCTAGGTAATGTGCCAGCTCAATTCGACTTGACTCTCATGATGGCCGAATTGGACGATGGGCTGGCGGCCTCGTTTCACTACAATATGGACCTGTTCGATTCGGCAACGGTTGAGCGGATGTTAGACCACTTTAATGTCCTACTAAGAAGCATTGTCAACAGTCCAAACAAATCAGTCTCGTCGATTCACATGTTGACCGAGGGGGAAAAGCAACGGTTACTGCTAGATTGGAATAAGACCACAATTGACTATCCCCGAGAGATATTGGTCCATCAGGCGATCGAGGCGCAGGCCGGTCGCAGGCCCGATGAGGTCGCTGTGATCCACGATGGCCAAACGCTTACTTACCGGCAGTTGAATGAGCGGGCAAACAAGCTTGCTCACTATCTGCGCGAACTGGGTATTGGACCTGAAGTATTGGTCGGAATTGGTCTCGAACGGTCGGCCGATATGTTGGTGGCCCTATTAGGCGTGCTAAAGGCCGGCGGGGCTTACATCCCGTTGGACCCGGATTTTCCAAACAAGCGCCTGTCACTCATGCTTTCAGATGCTCAGCCTGCGGTTTTGCTGACCCACGAGCATTTGTTGCAGAGTGGAAAATGGAACATCCCCAATGAGCGATGGTCGTTAATTTCCTTAGATAAAGAGTGGCCTACCATCTCCCAATACAGTTCTGAGAACCCCAAGAGCCTCGCTGAACACGAAAATCTGGCTTATATAATCTATACTTCTGGTTCAACCGGCCGGCCAAAAGGTGTACAGATTTCGCATGGGGCACTGAACAATTTCTTAACATCGATGGCTGAGCGTCCGGGTATGGACTCTGGCGACACGCTGCTCGCCGTGACCACATTGTCATTTGATATTGCGGCTTTGGAATTGTTTCTCCCTCTTACGCTTGGCGCGCGAGTAGAAGTCGCCAGCCATGAGGTGGGGACAGATGGGATACAGTTGCGCAAGTTGTTGAGTGACTCTGGTGCAACTGTGATGCAGGCCACCCCATCAACCTGGCAAATGCTGTTGGATGTGGGTTGGTCAGGGGATAACCACCTAAAAATACTTTGTGGTGGCGAAGCCTTAGGGCGTGATTTAGCCAATAAATTGTTGGCCCGTTGTGCAGAGTTGTGGAACATGTATGGGCCGACTGAGACAACGATTTGGTCAACCATATACCGGGTAAGTGAAGGAGAGGGACCAGTTTCAATAGGCCGACCGATCAGCAATACCCAGCTCTACATTCTCGATAACCAGCTGCAACCTGTTCCGGTTGGTGTTGCCGGTGACCTTTACATCGGAGGGGATGGTGTGAGTCGTGGCTATCTAAATCGACCGCGTCTTACTGCTGAACGTTTTCTCAATGATTCATACGTTGGTCACCAAGCAGGTATGCAAGGATTAGTGCCGCCAACCCGTTTATATAAGACTGGCGATCTAGCAAAGTATCGTGCCGACGGTAACGTGATATTCCTCGGCCGCGACGATCATCAAGTGAAAGTTAATGGCTACCGAATTGAACTGGGTGACATTGAAGCAATGCTTAGCCAACACCCTGCTGTACGGCAAAAAGTCGTCATCGTCAGGGACGACGCAACTGGGGACAAGCGTCTTATTGCCTATCTCCTGTTTGATCCCGAACAGTTGAAACCTTCAGTGAGCGAGCTACGAGACTTTCTGCGAGCATTATTACCCGATTACATGATTCCCTCGATATTTGTCGAGTTAGATTCCTTACCGTTAACGCCAAACGGGAAAGTTGATCGCAAAAGGCTTCCGCCACCATCGCAGGATCATCTCGTCCTTACTGGTAACTATGTTGAACCCCGCTCGGAATTAGAACGGGAGCTGGCAGAGTTGTGCGCCAGTGTTTTGGGCTTAGAGCGGGTAGGGGTGCTAGACAGTTTCTTTGAGCTGGGGGCGAACTCGCTGCTGGCGGTAAGGTTGCTTTACCAAGTACAAGAGAAATATCAAGTACGAATGCCTCTTCGTCGTCTTTTTGCTGCGCCGACGGTATCTGGATTGGCTGCCGCCGTCGAACTGGCTCGCCGGGCTGATGACACCCAATCGCGTCTTGCCCTTTTCGAGACAATGACCCTTGAGGAACTCGAGGCAGAAGCAGAACTAGATCCAAGCATCGGTGCTGGCAACCTCACCTATACACCGCAAGAAAATCCAAAACATGTTTTGCTGACCGGAGCTACTGGATTCGTTGGAGCTTTCATGCTTCATGATTTGCTCAAGTACACAGGGGCTACCATCCACTGTCTCATTAGATCATCCAACCAGACTGAGGCCACTAAGAGGTTACAACGGAACATGGCTCGATATGGTCTTTGGTTGGATTCGTTTAGCTCACGCCTTCGGATTGTTCCTGGAGATCTGTCACAGTCCCGCCTGGGTCAGACCGAATCGAATTTTAGTAATTTGGCTGAGACGGTTGAAGCCATTTACCATGTTGGGGCAAATGTTAACTTTGTATATCCCTATGAAGCTCTCAAAGCTGCCAATGTTTCGGGCACTCAAGAGATTCTGCGCTTGGCCAGCCAGGGCGAGCTAAAGCCTGTCCACTTCGTTTCAACTCTGGCTGTGCATCATACTGGAGGCAGCAGTAACGGCCGTGTATTCTTTGAAGACGAAGATCTTGTAGGGGTTGGCACTCCATTTGGGGGCTATGCCCAGAGCAAGTGGGTTGCTGAGAGGATGGTATTGACTGCCCTTGAGCGAGGATTACCAGTCGCTATTTACCGTCCAGGATTGGTTACAGGTCACAGCGTAACAGGGGCCTGGAATACCGATGATATGATATCCACGCTGGTTATAGCTTCTCAGGCCATGGGCGCTCTTCCCAAGCTGGACGTGAAAGTGGATCTGGTGCCTGTTAATTATGTCAGCCGGGCGATCATTACCATTTCCCAGCAACCAGGATCCCTGAATCAAATCTTTCACCTTGCCAACCCACGGCCAATGGCTTATCGAGACCTGTTAGCCTGGCTCAATGGGTCAGGAAATGTGGTAAAAGCTGTCTCTTTTAAAGTATGGCGGGAAAAACTGATAGATATGGTGTCCGAGCTAGGAGCAGACGCTTATATACACCTTCTTGAAGAGGTGGTGGAAGATCAGGTTTATATGCCTTCGGTCGATTGTAGTAATACGCTTGCCGCGCTTAGAGAAACTGGCGTCAGGTGCCCTCCTGTTGATGGAGAACTATTGGATGTCTATCAAGCTTTCCTCGCTAGCCTGGGAGTTGAAGGACAAGAAATTCACTGACCTAAGCACCTTGGGTAGCTGCTCTGCTCCATGATAAAAGCAGGGTCAGACTTTTCTGACTGCTGTTAATTTCATACTGTTCACTTTAGGGGATACACATTTGAATTATGTCAACTAACGATGCCTGGTTTGTAATTCCTCAACCGAAACCTCTGGCTAAAATGCGTTTGATTTGTTTTCCGCATGCTGGCGGCGGATTGCCCACCTTTTACCCTTGGATATCTGAAATGCCCGCAGAGGTCGAGCTTTGTGTGGTCCAGCTTCCCGGCCGGGGTGCTCGTTTCAACGAACATCCGTATGTTCAAATGGCGTCGCTCATTGAAGTGCTATCTGAACTCCTGCCTGCTATATTGGACAGATCGTATGCGTTCTTCGGCCATAGTCTAGGAGCATTGATCTGTTTTGAACTGGCCAGGACCATGCGAAACGAGGGACTTAGGCAGCCTGGGCTCCTATTTGTGTCCGCATGTAATGCGCCAAACAAACTTCCCATGGTGCCCACTATTCATACCTTACCGGATCAAGCGTTCATCTCCGAGTTGCGACGTTTTAACGGTACGCCAAGCAGCGTGCTTGAGAACAATGAATTAATGACCCTGATGTTGCCAGCATTAAGAGCTGATTTCGCCCTTATCGATAGTTACGTTTATGCTGAAGACTTTCCCCTCACTTGCCCTATCATAGCCTTTGGCGGCCGCGATGATGAAATGATTGACCCGGATTCAATATCGGCCTGGCAAAACCAAACAACCGGCGAATTTACTTTGCAGTTACTCCCTGGCGACCATTTCTACATCAATTCTTCTTGGCAAACTTTGCTCACTTACATAAGGGATGGACTGGAACAAGAAGTGTCTGGCCGTTCTAGTAAAAATAAAATCCCAGACTAGCGTCGTAGAATATTCATTTGGAGGTCATCTTGTCTGATAAAAGTTCCATCTCGAGATCCTGGCATTATCGAATTTTGTGGGTTTTAGCTTCCCTGTCGTTGCTGATCAGCGCGATTTTATTAATAGGATTAATCGATTTTCGCAACAAGGCCGGCCGTCAGGTGGCGGCGGCAGCAGCCCTGCTGAACGAGGTCGAAATGGTAGATTTTGAGTTACCAGTTCATGTTGATGAAACCTTGCTTATCTCAATGACAGTCCCCTTTAGCGAAACCTATTCAGTGCCGATCAACGCAACAGTGCCTATCTCCATGGTCGTGGAATTTGAAGATAATGTGCAAGTGCCAATCAACACCGTCATCCCAGTCAATACAACTGTCAACGTGCCCATAGAAATTCCGTTTGTCGGTAATTTTAATATTCCCTTCCCGATCTCGACGAACATTCCAGTAAACTTAAACGTCAATGTTCCTATCTCTCAAAGCATCCCAGTGCAGACCAACATTCCTGTCGTTCTGGTGGTAGATGTCCCTATTCAAAGTGATATCCCGATTGAGAATGAAGTACCCGTTCAAATGGACTTTCCGGTGACGATACCAATGGATGAGTTGGGGTTTCAGACGCTGTTAGAACAAGTACAGGAGTCATTAAATTTACTTGCCGAGATATTAGGCCAAAGCCCGAATTGAACAGCGAAAACCAGTTAAGGTATGATGCTCCTTAGAACTTCGCAGCTTGTCTAAGATCTCACTTCTTGGCTGAAATTATTTTACTGATGTTGGCAATGAAATATTGAAAATGCCCAAACCTGTGGCCTCCTTACCAGCTCACGAACGGATGCTTTTACGTGTCCACAGCGCGGATTAAGCATGTCCGCTCTTTTATTAAGAAACCTTTGTGGTCTAGCTGTAGATGCGCGGGTACTTGACCATCTTTCATAGTGTTAGTCGCCCGCTCTACTGGCATTGTTTTCCATTCGGATTTTGTTCCAGAGTACATGCCCGAAGTATAATCGGCGACGAACAAGTGAGGCAACGGCCACCTCTTGTCATATTGAAAGCTGCAAATAAGAACCTCGAGTAATGAATAAAAGATACCTTCTCGCGGGCATCGTTTTTCTGATAACGATCGTTTTTTATCTGATCACCCTGCAACCGTCATTGGCCTGGGGAGACGGCATCCGACTCCAACGGGAGGCGATCACGGCCGAATCTTACATCTTGGCTGAGATGGTAGATGTAGAGTTCGCCCAGGACCCTTTTCCCTATGCTCGCGTGGGGGTAGCAGCTTGGGATCATCCGCTTTACGTGATCTTGGGGAATATCTTCGTGTGTTTGTTCCCTACGGAATATGCCCGATGCTGGTATTCATCCCCACTCCCAAGTGTTCATGCTCTGTGGTTGGTCAACTTGATTTCGGCCGTCTTTGGGGCGGGGACGGTTGCATTACTGTTCCTATTTACATACCGGCACACTTGTTCCTCGGTGGCATCAGTTTTGGGAGCCCTAACCCTGGCTGTCTCCCACACCTTTTGGTGGCACGCAGTGACGCCGGAGGTGTATACACTCTTTTCTTTCCTGCTTCTACTTTCCATCTACTGGTTTGATACCTACGAACAAAGTGGCAGGTTCATCTATTTAATGGGTGCGGCACTGGCATTAGGACTTGGGATCGCCAATCACTTGATGGCCGGGCTGGCTATCCCTGCGTTAATTCTATATTTGTACCTGTCGCGCAAAACGCGCCCCATCTACCCATTAAGGTTATCGCAGCTTTTCTGGTTAGGCGGTGCATTCTTTTTGGGCCTTATGCCTTATTGGGTGCAATTCCTGCGGATGCTACGTACCTTCCCGCTATCAACACTGCTGGAACCGGCCGCTGGAACCGCATTTCTAAGAGGCTCTCTGGCCCTTTTTCCCGCCGAGCTGTTACAGAGCTTTACCAGTTATTTGATGTTTCTCGCTTACCAGTTTTTGTTAATTGGCGTTTTCCTCGGCCTGTATGGTTGGTGGGCTGGCCGTCGTCCTTATATGGCCCTGTGGCACAAAGCCTTGTCGCTATATTTGGTTTACCTGGTCTTCGGCTTGGTATATCGTGTTTCCGACCAATTCGCCTTTTTCCTTGGTGCCCATCTTTTCTGGACTTTGGCCATAGTCATGGGTATCGCCCGCCTGGAAACCAAGGTAAGGCCAATGCGCCGTCGCATGTTGATCTCCGTTTTGGTTTTACCTATTTTGCTAGCACCCCTACTCTATCACTTTACCCCTGACCTGCTGCGAGCTGCAAGCATTTCCCGAGAGGAAATTAGCATTCCCCAAATCGGCACCGACAAACGAGATGGCCTAGCATACTACTTGAATCCCAATAAGTGGGGCGATATGACCGCCTATGAATTTGGCCAGGATACGCTAGATAGCTTGGCCGAGAATGCGGTAGTCATCGCACAATACTATATTGATACCGACGAGTATTTCATCTTCCGTTACTTCGCCGTGGTGCATGGACGGCGCCCGGATTTGACTGTCGTTGGCTGGCCCACCACGGATCCATTCAACTTCGATCCAGGCAATGTTCTCGAAGTGATTGACGCGGAATTGCCGAACCGTCCCGTATACCTAGCCTCGTTGAGCAAAGGATTTTATGCAGCCCCATCGCTTCTGGGTGCTTATTGTATCGTGGAGGAGGGCAATCTATATCGTGTTTATGAGCGGACGGACACGGCGGAGCTATCCTGCTTGCCCCCGACAGCCGACTTCCTTGAACCATAAGCCAGCTGGCCTGGAGGAGCTTAAAGCAGGTATTATTACTCTTAAATGACACGCCTAAATCGAGAGTAGAATCAGAGCTAAATAAAATTTTTCCAGTGCGTTCGCATGGCCAACGGCCTAAGTCTTAGGCCGTCGGCGATACCTTGCAAGGTGTTTGACGGAGCGAAGACGTTCAATTTCCCTCTTCTTATGCTGCGGGCACGATTATATTTACAGCCTGAGGGATGATTTGGATGCGGATGGGTGTCTGACCACCAATGTCACCATCAATGTGCATAAGTTGTGGCGGCTCTGCCTCAATAAAGATGTCCGTAGCTTGCCAGTGATCCAGCGGTCGTATATCTAATGATTCCCCCGCATCTTTCTTGTTCCGGCGAATAGAGGCAGTTAACATCGAGCGAATCATTTTCCAATGAGTCTTTTGGAAGACAATCACGTCCAGCAACCCGTCGCTGACATCCATGTTCTTGAAAGTCTTCAAATCGGAGATTCCGAT
>PVMS01169317.1_pt1 | contig 20015 bp, 17 predicted proteins | sample 1853461 | NCBI WGS metagenome assembly PVMS01 (sample SAMN08582032, study PRJNA380276) | Marine sediment metagenome, whole genome shotgun sequencing project. | isolation source: ocean sediment barecode stripped | collected 2017 | reverse complement strand
TCATGAAAACTGATATGTCCGTTTTTGCGCCAAACATAATCGGAATAAAAACTATGACCGTTGCCTTGCTGGCCTCGCTCCTGATCGCACAGACCCTGGTGCCCATGCTCGCAGCGCGCATTCCGCCGCCGCCGGAGCCAAAGGCTGGCGCATTAATTACACGGCTGACCAGACGTTACGTCGCAAGCCTGGGCTGGATTCTTACGCGCCCATGGAAAACTTTCGCTGGCATCCTGCTGATCTGCGTGATCGGCATCGCGCCGCTGGTGCTCGATCTGGTCAAGTTCGATGCGTTCCCGCAAGATTCCGGGCGGCGCCTGTACATGCCGCTACACATTGAAGGCCAACACCCGTTGGAGCGCGTCGAAGCGGCTGTCGACACTATCGAGGAGTACCTGTTCGAACACCAGGAAGAATTTAACATTCGATCGGTTTACAGCTACTTCGAGAGAGACAATGCAGGCACAACAATTTTGCTGACAGAGGATGACGAGGCGACACTATCCACATCTGATATTGTCAAAAGAATAGAAGAAAACCTGCCGGTACTCGCAATTGGTAAACCGAGTTTTTCGTTCGACCAGCAAGGTGGTGGCGATGGCTTCAGCCTGCAGATTTCCGGAGATTCGACCGCACGCCTGAACGAGATTGGCGCAGACGTCTTGCGGCTGTTGTCATCTGTTGAAGGCTTGCAGGATGTTCGCTCCGATGCGGAACTGGGCGATCGTGAAGTACGCGTCAGCATCGACCGAGAGCGGGCTGCGGCCAATGGCCTGACGGCGAAGCAGATCGCTGATGCTATCGGCATTGCGATGCGTGGCCAGAACCTGCGTGAGTTTCGCGGTGACATGGGCGAAGTTGCAGTACGCCTGGCGTTCCGCGAAAGCGACAAACAAAGTATCGATCAGCTAGCCGATTTGCCACTTTACGCGCCGGACGGGCGACGCGTTACGCTCGGCACGGTTGCTAACTTCCATATCAGCACATCACCTGCTTCAATCCGGCGGACCGACCGCCAGACCGCTGTCATTTTGTCGGCGAACCTGGCGGAAGATGAAAGTCTCGATTCAGTACGGCCGGAAATCGAAAGCCTGATGAATGAATTTGATCTCCCGCCGGGCTACAGCTGGAAATTTGGCCGCGGATTCGATCGCGAGGACGAAACTCAGCAAATGATGGCAACCAACATTATGTTGGGCATCGCCTGTATCTTTCTGGTTATGGCAGCACTTTTCGAATCCCTGCTGTTCCCGTTCTCGATTATTCTCGGCTCGATCGTCTTTTCTGTATTCGGCGTCTTCCTGTTCTTCGCTGCGACCGGCACGACCTTCTCTTTCATGGCCTCCATCGGCATCATGATTCTGATCGGCGTGGTCGTAAACAACGGCATCGTGCTCGTAGACCACATCAATAACCTGCGCCAGGATGGTGTGCCGCGTAACAAGGCGATTATCGAGGCGGGTCGTGATCGACTGCGACCCATTCTCATGACGGTTGCGACAACAATCGTTGGCCTGGCACCGCTGGCTGTCAGCACGACACAGATCGGTGGTGATGGACCACCCTACTTCCCGATGGCACGTGCCATTATCGGTGGCCTGGCATTCTCGACGGTTGTGTCGCTGCTGGTCGTCCCAGCCCTGTACGCCTACTTCGATACGCTTGCTGCATGGGGTCGCCAGGTCATGCGGACTGCACGACGAGAGGGTTCAGAAGCTGACGCAGCAAAAACCGTTGCATAGCTGTTTGCTCTGAAGACGTTGGCGTCTAGTTCAACTGAGCGGTATATCAGTGCCCTCTTTCGAGTGCTGATAAATATCAGACAAACCGGCATAAAGTTCCACCAATTGGTCAACCTGACCGAGCAAACGTGTCCTCGGCTCTGCAGCCAGCTCCGAAATCATGTCGATGACACTGTAGCTCTTCCAAAACGCATTCTCCCGCACGTAATTGCCATTTTGAACGGCGAATACTTCCTGCAGGATTTTAAGGTCATGTGGAATATTGAAAGTCTCTGATGTGTCTGCATAGCGGAACAGGTAGTAAAAATTGTCGAACCCTGCCCAGGTAATAGCAGACAGGCACAAAGAGCACGGTTCGTGAGTAGACAGGAATATGCAGTCTGTTGTTGCCGGTCGCTCGTCGGCTGGAATCTCATAAAAGTTTTTCAGCGTGTGAACCTCACCGTGCCACAACGGATTTTCGGTTTCGTTATTGGTGCCGGCCAATACCGTCGAAAGATCGCTCTTACACAATATTGCGGCACCGAATACCTTGTTGCCGTGACTTACACCAACGCGAGTTAACGGTGCAATTTCATCGGCTATGACGTCCAGTAGGCGCCCGATGACACATGAATCAGACATAAGTTGCTCATAATCGAGTCGAAACTGCCTGCATCATAGTAAGACAACTATCCAAAAGGAAATCCGGCCATGATCAGGCGATTACCGATGCGATTCGTGGCTCGCTCGCCAGATCGGTGCCGGTGAGTCGATCCTGACCAGCGAATCATTCCTGCGCCGCCAGAGTTTTCTGCCCGCGCTGACCAGCAAAAGCAGAATCAGGACGCTTAGCAACCAGCCATCGAAGGACCCGCCTCCGCCGCCGTGACTCTCGATAATCACTACTTCTGCAATTGGCGCATCCCGGTTGAAGTCTTCAAGTGGCAGGAAACTAAGCGCGGATGTTTCATCCGGTCCGAAGCTTGCAAGGTACGCACCATCGAATACATCGAAAAGCTCGATAAGCAAATCGTAGTCGCCTGTCGGGTAGCCCGACATCAACTCTGTAACCAGCACGTATTCATCGGAACCGCTGCTGCCGAAAATTGTGAAATCTTCGGTCACCGCATATTCGTTCCAGGGGCCGCCCTCAAAACTCAGGTATAAAACAGCATAGACATCAGCCTCACTGTAGATCGTGTCAGCGTCAAACAGCAGATCAACACCGTAAAAATAGCCATCGATGTCATCGTCACCAAACAGCTGCACATCGGCGTCGTAAATCCAGAAATCGAAACTCGTACTTTGCGCCAAACTCGAGCCCGCACCAGGTTTCGCGAAACCGGCCCGCGTACCGGACCTGCTTCTTTCACCAGCGGTTTTGAGTGCGCCGTATTCCTCCGTAGTCTCGCTTTTGACCAGCGGATTGTCGCGACCTCCCTGGATGGTGTGGCTCGATACAGAAGATCGCTCTTCTCCACCCGAGGTGTCGACAGCAGCGCCTGGCGATGCCAGGCTGGCAGCAGAAATCGCGAATATAAGCAGACTGGCAAACAGCAGCTTCGACCTAAACAGACCTGTAATACTTTGTTCGAATTTTGTAGACATCCCGATCACCTCTGACGCACAATATTCGTGCTTGGTGCTATTAGAGAACAATTACGATGAATCGAAGCTGAACCTTCGGCGCAGTTTTCTGAACCCTTGCTGAACACTTTATGACTATCGCTGCGCGCTAATGCGCGGCGATTTATCCGCAGAACAATGTGAAAAAATTAGAACAATTGCAGGACGACAATTTCGGCACTGCCATATCCTATTTGTTGTTTGGCGTCGTAGCCGGCCTCAGCCTCGATATTTGTGCGAAGTGGTTGTTGGCTGACTATCCGCTGCAGCAATTCGTATTCCTGCGCAGCGTTTTTGGCGTGATGTTTTTCCTGTTGTCCGCACGTTGGTATGGCGGATACGGCGCACTGCTAACCAAGCGCTGGAAATGGCACCTGCTGCGTACCGCCCTTGCGACCGGGGCAATGTTTGGCTTCTTTTATGGCCTGTCCCGGATGCCACTGGTCAACGCTCTGACAATCGCGTTTACGGCACCACTGATGGTCACCGCGCTGTCGGTGCCCTTTCTTGGCGAACATGTCGGATGGCGTCGCTGGCTAGCAGTAATCGTTGGCTTTGCGGGCGTTCTGATCGTCTTGCGCCCGGGTCAGGGAATGATTACGCCGGCCGCAATCGGGCTCCTCATCGCGGCATTCTGCTACTCCGGACTCGCCCTTACCGCCCGCAAACTTGCGGCGACGGAATCAAGCTTCTCACTTGCCATCTACGTCGTTAGCGGACCCTTGCTGGTTTCTGCATTCATGCTGCCCGGCCATTACATTGCGCCGACGACTAATGGCTGGCTGTTGTTTTTACTCGCAGGTTTATGCTCATCGCTTGCATGGGTTGGCATCGTCGGCGGTTACCGGCGGGCCCCGCCGGCGCTGCTTGCTCCCTTCGAATACACGGCACTCATTGGCGCCGCAGCTGCCGGCTACTGGATCTGGGATGAGGTGCCTGATAAATGGGTAATTACCGGCGGGCTGATCATCATAGGCAGTGGACTCTTTATCGTTTATCGCGAAGTCGGCAACGTGATGACGAATCGGTACCTGCGTGTGTTTACGGCCAGCGGTGCTGCGGCACTGGTGCGGCGGGTGCGCCGTGGTCGGTCAAGAAGTTAATTTGAGTAATCTCGCAAGTTCTGCCTGCATTGCTCGCAGTGCTTCCTCGTAACGCTCATCATTGATGACGTTTTTCAATTCGAACGGATCATCTGCCAGATCGTAGAGCTCGTCCATACCTTCCAGATCGACGTACTGAATATATTTGTATTGATCCGTACGGACGGCTTTATAACCCATGGTCACGATACGCTCGAAGACAGTGTCGCTGTAATACTCGACCAAGAACGACGAGCGCCAGTCAGTTACGGTACTGTCAATAACAGGTAGCAGCGACCTGCCGTGCAGGTTGTCGGGCACCGGCGCACCGGCAAATTCCAGCAACGTCGGTGCAATATCGAGACTTAATACCGTCTCGTCCGGGCGCGTCCCCGCGGTAATTTTTGCCGGATAGCGGATCATCATGGGAATTCGCAATGCTTCCTCGTAGGCCAGTCGCCTCTCATTCGACAAGCCATGTTCGCCATACCAAAAGCCATGATCGCTGGTGACGACGACAACGGTATTGTCCAGTTCTCCCAAAGCGTCGATCGCTGCAACAATCTGGCCCAGACCCTCGTCCACCGCCATCAACATTTCCTGACGTTGATGAATAGTTTCCTCGCTGGTGATTGTTGCATCGCCGAGCGGTGGCATGTCGCCGATCTGCCGCATCAGGGCGGGCTTGTCGGTCGGTGCAATTCCGGAATTCGGTCGTCGTGGCACGACGGCCTCGCTGTACATGCCCTTATGCCGGTCGGCAGCAATAAACCCTGGTATGCCGCTCGGTGATGCTACCGAGCTGCCATCGTCACGTTGCGTGATATTCGGATGCAATCCTTTATGCGACAAATACAAAAGAAACGGTGCATCGCGTGGTTTGTTGACGAAGTCCAGCGCCATGTCTGTGAGGATGTCGGTGACGTAACCCTGAAACTGGCGTCGTTCACCGTCAATATTAAATTCCGGATTTATTGCCTCACCCTGCCCCTTCATCACGGCCCAGGTATTGAATCCGGGACGCGGACTATCATCATTGCCCATGTGCCACTTGCCGATGAACGCCGTGTCGTAACCGCGTTGATTGAGCATTTTCGGAAACGTTTCTAGCCGGTGGCTTTGCTCATTACGCGCAAGATTGTCAGTTATGCCACTGGTGTGTGGGTAGAGACCCGTCAGAAATGTTGCCCGCGCGGGTGAGCACAATGGCGTAGTCGTAAATGCGTTGGTGAAATACACACCCTCATTTGCAATGCGGTCGATGTTGGGCGTCTTTACGTACGGGTGTCCTGCCACGCCAATCTCGTCCCAACGAAGATCATCCACCAGCACGAACACAATGTTGGGTCGGACGATTGTGGCTTCCGGCGATACGGTCGCCAGCTCTGCCGCCTTCTTGTTGCAGGCCGCGAAGCTTAGTACGAAAAAACAGACAAGTATTGTCCGGTACACTGATATTCTCATCGTCCACATTTTCACTCGCCCCAATCAATAAATTACCTGGCAGACAGATCCGCCTCCGCTGCGATATAACCAAATGCCGACCAGCTGTCAGTTGCCAGTAATGACTCCAGGCGTGCTTGCGCCTGCTCGTCATCACCGTTATAGAAATACCAGTTGGCGATACCGTATGCCGCTGCCGCTCCAGTTGGACTGTCTGCATCGTCCCCCAGCATCTGATCGAGAGTTATTTCCCCTTTATAAAAGAGGCAAAGGTTGTGATACACGGTGTTTTCGACGACATTCATATCGGCATTAATAACGTCGAGAACCTCATCCGCGGCTTCGTTCTCGCCCATGCGGCGCAATATCATGTACAGCCAATGCGTGGTTGATACGCGATTGTCATCATTGCGGCCGGCGTTAAAACCGGCAAGGTACGCACGATGGGCATTCTTCCAGTCGTGCTTCAGATAATAGGCCAGTCCGAGGTGATACCAGATATTGCCATGCAGGCTGCTTATAGGAATATTCTGTGCATTTGGCAGTCCGTCCGGTTCGATTTCGTTTTCGGTACCCTCTATAAGCGTCGCAGCATTCTCGAGATCCGCAATTGCACGATCGAACTCGCGAATCGATATATAGCGATGTCCCCGGTGCCGGTACATTCGCGCATCTTGCGGAAACTCCTCGATACCGAGCGAAAATATTTCGATCGCGCCGCGATAGTCACCTGTATATGCAGTTCTTCTGCCGTACCAGATGATGTTATCCGCATCGTGAGGATTATCGTCATAGTCTTTTTTAGCCGCCGCAAGACGATCCAGTGCTTCCTGTCCAGGCGCAGCTGCAAACAACGCATCACCGGTCAGAGAAACTGCCTGGGCGCCTTTAGCAATATTGGGCAGATTGTCGGCGAATGATGCTGGAGCGACTATTAACAGAAATATCAGAATCGAAACTTTTCCACCGACCATATTTACTCTCCGCCGATTTTGCTGGTCAACAATTCGATCCGTGCAGACATATCGTTCAGCACATTTGCCGCTATCTCTATTTGTGGCGCGACTTTTTCGTATTCGCGTTGCTCGATTGCTTCACGCACGCCCGGAATCGTCTTCACGCCATAGCCGGTGTAAAAGCCGGGAGCATAAATATGGTGCTTGTACCAGGTGCGACCGTCGAGACCGGCATCTCGGGTCAATAATCGTTCGCTGGTAAACAGCAAATTATTGATTTCTTCCGAGGTCGTCGCATGCGCTGCTGCCGTAGCGTCAAACGCCGTCGCTGCCGCCTCCAGCCGGCCCAAGGCATTCCTGAGCGGCGCAAAATTGAAATATGGAACCTGCGCTTTCCCAATTGGCGGTCCGAACTTGTTATTCGGATTCAACGCGATCGCGTAGATGCCGTCCGCAATCAGCTTATTGGTTTTTTCGGTTGCCGCGCGCATGTCATCGGCAAGCTTCTCTCTTTCGGCAACATATGTGGCCACGTTGTCCACGAATCCCGAAAACTCGAACGGCAATCGCGGTGCATTTGCCAGCCGTAAGGTCGCACGACCGGTAACTTTGGCGAGTGTCGCACCATAGATGAGGCCAGGGTCTTTCCAGGTCGTGAAGTGTTCATAGGTGTCGTAAAGAGTGTGATAACTGCCGCCCGGTGCTTCACCGCCGAAACCCAGGTTCGCTGATGCAATGCCCAGGTGTTGCAGGAATGGTGTGTAGTCAGAACCCGATCCCAGCGGGTATATCCTGAGGTCTGATCTATCCCTGGCTTCCGCTTTCGCCTCGTCATCGGCGCCGTTAAGAATATCGTAAGCACGCCGCCGTTCTTTCAGCGTGACCGCAAAGACCGGGTCATCAACTTCCTCAATAATCTGGTTAAAGAAGCGCTCGAGAACGTGGCTGCCGCCGATACCGATGAAGCCGCGGGCTGAACCGTCCGTATTCAGGTAGGCCACCGTATGTTCTTTCAATTCTGCGGCATGATGCTCCGCCCACTCCGTCGAGCCGATTAAACCCGGTTCTTCGGCATCCCAGGCTGCATAAATAATGGTGCGCAGTGGCCGTTGACCGGCCCTGGCGAGTTCTGCGACTGCTTTGGCTTCGGCAAGCGTCGCAACCAGCCCGGACAGAGGATCAGCTGCGCCATGATTCCAGCCATCATGATGATTGCCGCGAATTACCCACTCGTCCGGGTATTCACTGCCCTCCAGCCGGGCAATGACGTTGTAGGCCGTTACCATGTTCCAGTCGAATTCCGCTTTCAGGCGCACTCGTGCCGGGCCGGGGCCGAGGTGATAGGTAATTGGCAAACCACCGCGCCAGTCACCAGGCACAACCTCACCGCCCATAGCAGCAAGCAATGGCAATGCATCACGATATGACATCGGCAGTACAGGAATCCTGGTTATCGTCGGCGCGTCTTGCCGTTTCAGCCGCTTCGCATTCCTGGTCGCACCATGTCCTGGTGTCAAAACATCGCCGGGGTAAGTCGGCATATCCATGACTGAGCCACGCTGTACTGCGCTTTCGTGTTTGAAAGGCCCCTGCGGATAGACATCTCCGGCACCGTAGCCATCATCGCCCGGGTCAGAGTAGATAATTGTGCCGATCGCGCCTTTTTCCCCAGCCAATTTGGGCTTGATTCCGCGCCACGACCTGCCGTACTTGGCGATCGCGATCTTGCCGGTGACGTCGATGCCGTAGCGCTCGAGAATTTCGTAATCCGCTGGCATGCCATAGTTGACAAACACCAACTCTCCTTCGACTTCACCATCAACAGAGAACGCGTTGTACGGCGGCAGAAGGTTGTCACGGACCGAAGTACTCGCATCTTCGGCAATCGAATCTTCCGTTAACGATGCGCTGAATTGTGTCGGCGAGAGGAGTTCAACTTCCCGGACTTTCGGCGTTGGCAGCAGAATTTCGTATTCCGCAATTTCAACATCATATCCCCATGATTCAAACAGCTCCGCGATAAACTCGGCGTTCTCTTTGCTGGCGAGTGATCCGACGTGATGCGGCGTTGCAGACATCAGCCGCAACCACCCATCCATTTCCTTCGCATCAATTGAGGCATCGAGACGCGCCTCGATTTCACGCTGAACCGCACTGGATGTTTCGTCGTAACCGAGAATGCTGCCATCTGCGGCGCAGACAACGTTGCCAAGCGCCAGCAGCGCGAGAAAAGAAAGCCTCATGAAATTCCCCCGAAGATCAGTTTGTTTTTTCGTTAATGCATCACACCATAATTTCAGGACAACACCAAATCGCGGCGCCCCTCGATTCGTGGCCGTTAGATTTTCGTGACGAGTTGGCGCAGCTCCCGCAACGTCTTTTTGATTCTTGCCATGTGATCGTTACCTGTACGCAACAGTAGTTTCTGCCCGCTGGAAAGACCCTCCAGTTCAGGGTCTGCATATTCGTACAGAACATGCGGCCTGACCAGCGCAACCTGTCCCATTGGTTCAGGCGTCGCTAACAAATGATCTATGACCTCGACCAGGCGGTCATTGAAATAGGCATCCGGATAACCAAGATCCGTGTACGCACCCTGAAACAAAGGATAGAAACGCCGGTACATATCCACAACTTCATTGAGATCGGCACTCGTAACCAGTGCAACCAGCTCGTCGTAACGCCGGTAGTTGTCTGCGCTGATCGAAAAACCGCCGCTACCGTCCTGTCCACCGATTTCAAACTGGCCACCGACACTGCCAACCGGCCGGATTCGCTCTGCAACGTGGTCACGTGGCAGGTTATCTATAGTTGCGACGACTTTTCCTATGGCGCCCGATTCTGCCAGTATTTCTCCCATCAGTGCGCCGTAAATGTCCACCAGCTCAAGTTTGAAATACTCGTCACTCTGCTCCAGCGACGGCAACGGCATGAGATCCGGCTGCTCTGACTGGTCGATCCGGCTATCGGGAATTGGGTGCAATGGCCCGGGCAATACGGCCGGCTCTTGCACAACTGGCTCGGGTGCCGGCACTGCTTCAGGCAGCGGCTTGCTAACATTTATCCAGTAATACCATAGTGCGCCGGCAGCGGCGATGGCCAGCACACCTGGAATTAACCATTGAGTCGTTTGTCTATGCATGGTCTACGTGTCCGTCAATCGTCGGCTGGCCTGGCAACCGGTCAGATCAATATATTGGACCAGCGCAAGAATTGCAGGTTATTTTTTTGGCCAGATTCCGCCTGTCGCTGATATGCTGTCCCGCCGTCCTGTTAATCTATTTTAGCCCGGACCTGCTGCGGAACCCAGCAATGAAACTTCGAATAGCTGTTATTTTTGCCCTGTTTTCGCTCGCTGCCTGTGGAGCCGGGCAATCTTCTGACGAGAAAAGCGTCGCGGCCACAGTCGACCTGGACTCACTCGCGCGTGAGTACCTGTTTCTCGAACTCAGCATGGGCTGGCACGATGAAGGCCATGTAGATGCCTATTTTGGTCCGGCGGAAATTCGCGAGGCCGCTAACGATGCGCAGCTTCCCCTTGACGAGATCGGAGCACGATCCGTCAGGATGAAAACACAGCTGCAAAGTGCCAAAGCAGCTGCAGGAAGTGATGCAACGGAATCTGCTCGAATCGATGGCCTGACAGGCCGCCTTGGGGCGTTGGAAACACGCATAGCTTTGAGCAAGGGAGAGAGGCTGTCATTTGACGAGGAATCCCGGCGATTATTTGGTACCGCTGCGCCGGATCATGATGCCGCCTACTTCAGGGCGATACTGGGTGATATCGATACCTTGCTCGGCGGCGAGGGCGAACTGTCCGTTCGTGTGAACGAATTTCAGGATCAGTTTGTCATTCCGCCAGAGCGCCTCGCAGAAGTATTTGTTGCCGCCATTGCCGAGTGCCGCAGACGAACACTCCTCTATATAGACCTGCCAGCCAACGAGTCATTTAGCCTCGAGTATGTAAACGATAAACCCTGGTCGGCCTACAACTGGTATCAGGGCAATGCGCAAAGCCTGATTCAGATTAATACCGACTTGCCAATTCTCATTGACCGCGCTGTTGATCTGGGTTGTCATGAAGGCTACCCCGGGCATCACACATTCAATGCGCTATTGGAAAAAAACCTGGTGCAGGAGCGTGGCTGGCTTGAGTTTTCACTGTACCCGCTGTTCAGCCCGCAATCACTCATTGCCGAGGGCAGCGGCAACTACGGCATCGATCTGGCGTTCCCCGGCGACGAGCGCATCAGCTATGAGCGAGATGTTCTGTTTCCACTTGCCGGGCTTGATCCCGCAGAGGCGGATCGTTACTACGCACTGCAGGAATTGCTTGCCAGGCTCAATTATTCAGGCAATGAGGCTGCCAGGGACTACCTGAATGGTGATATCGATCGCGACCAGGCGGTCCAGTGGTTGGTCGAATACTCGCTAAATTCGCCAGAGCGCGCACGCCAGCGGACTGATTTTTTGGACAGGTACCGGAGTTACGTTATCAACTACAATCTTGGTAAGGATATGGTTCGTGATTACATAGAACGCGACACAGCAGATCAGGCCGAGCGTTGGGAAAAATTCGAGCATTTGTTGTCGTCGCCGAAGACAGCGGCCGATTTACGATAACGGTCGCTGGCCGATTCGAGAATAAAACAGGGGGGAACATCATGAAAAAAGTCATTCCTGTAATTTTGGCCGGACTGTGCCTGGCTATTGGGCTTGAGCTGACTATTGCGCAGGAAAACAGCATGAGCTTTTTTCTGACCAGCAGCGGTCCCGGTAATGGAGCGGATCTCGGCGGACTTGCTGGTGCAGACGCACATTGTGCGGCTCTGGCCGACGCTGCCGGCGCCGGTTCACGCACGTGGAAAGCCTATCTGAGCACGGACTCGGTTAATGCACGGGACCGAATTGGCGCAGGACCGTGGTACAACGCGGAAGGCACGCTCATCGCAGCAAATGTGGACGAATTGCATGGCGATTCCGCCAACGTCAACAAGGAAACCGCACTGGACGAAAATGGTGCAGTGATCAACGGCTCGGGCGACAGCCCGAATCGACATGACATCCTCACCGGTAGCCACGCGGACGGTACTGCCTTCGACGATGGCGAAGACCACACCTGTAGCATCTGGACCAGCAGTAGCGAGGGTTCCGCACATCTTGGACACCATGATCGCCTGTCCCGCGGCAAACCCGGATCACCGTGGAATGATGCGCACCCCAGTCGCGGCTGTAGCCAGGCAAATCTGCAAAGCACTGGTGGCGACGGTTTGTTTTACTGCTTCGCTGCCGACTGATTGCAATACATTCTGCATGGCTAACAAGGCTCGATATGACGCCGGATAAATTTCCTGTCGAGGCGCAATTGCTCTGCGACCTGTGCCGGCTATTTGGTGAACGGGGCTGGTGCCGAGCCACGAGTGGCAATTTTTCGCTCCGAGTCGATGCTCAACATTGTCTGATCACGCAATCCGGCAAGGAGAAATCACATCTGTCACCCGAGGACCTGATGATTTGTGATTTGCGTGGCCAGGCGATTGAAAAGAACTGCAAGCCCTCGGCGGAGACGCCCGTCCATACCTGCTTGTACGGGCTGGATAGCGGAATTGGTGCCGTATTACATACGCATTCTGTTACAGCAACCGTATTGTCGCGCGCTATGGGGTCGGAATTCGAATTGACAGGATTTGAAATGCAAAAAGCATTTTTTGGCATGTCATCACACGAAGAGATTCTTACGATAAGGAACTTCGCAAACGATCAGAATATGGATGCATTGGCGACCACAATTGCACAAGCCTGGGCTGAGGGCCGGTTGCAGGTTCCCGGTTTCCTGATCAAGGGACATGGCCTGTATGCGTGGGGAAAAGATACTGCAGAAGCACGTCGTCATGTCGAGGGCTTCGAATTTCTTTTTGCATGCCTTTGGCAGGAAATTGTGGCGGGGCAACAATGATCGTCAAAGCAATTCTTACAGATATTGAAGGTACGACGAGTTCAATCGATTTCGTGCACCAGGTCTTGTTTCCGTATGCCGCCCGGGAATTGCCCGATTTCGTAAGAGCCAATCAAGGTAACGATGAGATCGAGAAAATTATGCAGGATGTCCGTCAGACTGCCGACGCACATGACGCAGACACTGAACAGACAATCGAGATTCTTCTGGACTGGATCAGGCAAGATCGAAAAATAACAGCGCTTAAATCGCTGCAGGGACATATCTGGAAACATGGCTATGAGAGCGGTGGATTCACTGGTCACATGTACGCTGATGCAGTAAAAAATCTGCGCCGCTGGCAGAAGAACGGAGTTGATCTGTACGTGTATTCCAGCGGCTCAGTCGGTGCACAAAAACTGCTCTTCGGTCATAGTGATGCTGGTGACCTGCGCCCGTTGTTCAAGGGCTATTTTGATACACAGATTGGTGGCAAAATGGAACCCGCCTCGTACAGCAGCATTGCCAACTCAATCAGCCGGCCGGCCGGCGATATTTTGTTCTTATCGGATGTTGCGAATGAGCTGGATGCTGCCGCCCAATCCGGCATGCAAACTATGCAGCTGGTCCGGGACGACAAGGTAGTTTGCGGCTCACACCGCATCGCGGCAGATTTTGACGAGGTCACCGAAAGTTTATGACCATACTGCAACCCTGTAGTTACGCATAAGGAATGACTGCATGAGTCACCTGACCATTTTCGCGGAAGAGGATTCGACCAACGCGCTCCTTCGCACCGATGATTTTGAGAAAATTTCAACAGAACTGGCCGCAGCCGGGATTCGTATCGAGCGCTGGCAAACTGATCAGGAACTGGCTGACGATGCAGACACCGACAGCATCATTGCCGCGTACCGGGCCGAGATTGACCGTCTCGTCAGTGAGCGTGGCTATCAGACTTATGACGTGGTTAGCATGAACCCGGACCACCCGGACAAAGATGAATTTCGCAAGAAGTTTCTCGAAGAACACACGCATGGTGAGGATGAGGTACGGTTTTTTGTACGCGGACACGGACTTTTCGTTATTCACGCGCAGGGCAAGGTGTATTCAATGTTGTGCGAGAAAGACGATCTCGTTTCGGTGCCAGCCAATACGAAGCATTGGTTCGATATGGGGCCGAATCCGACCTTTACTGCCATTCGCCTGTTCAACAACCCGGAAGGCTGGGTTGCGAAGTTTAGTGGTGATGAAATTGCCAGCCGGTTTCCGCTGCTGCAAAACTAGGCATTCGCGGCGTCTTAACGCTCGCGTTCATCTGAGGACCACAACAAGGCACAACAATCTAGACAGCCGCGAATGCCTGCCGAAACTCCCTTTTCAATAATTCTTCTCAGCCAACCCACTAACCGGCGGATTCCACGCCCGCGAACCCGGCAACCTGCGACCCCAGACCCTGCCTCTATAAGCCGGTTGCAGGTGCTTGGTCACAAGCCGTTGTACCAGGTTAATGCGTGGCAAGAGCCCATGCAGACCGCCAAGATTCACCATTAACCGGTCTCGTAATTCCAGCAATCCCAGATCAGCTTCAGTTACACATACGAGTTTCGACGCAGCCAGAAATGGCGGTATTGCACCTGGCAATGGAACGGTGCCGTCGCCAGTGCGCTGCGATCGGTTGTTATCCGCGTCCAGTTCATTGACGAATTGACTCTCGTCAATAATAAACCACGGCCCGCGCCGGTTGCGATCTACCGTCAATTGAATGCGGGTCTTTTGTCCTACACCGATAACGGCGAGCCAGTCCGACTGCGTTAGCGCGGCACTGGATATCTTGAAATTGGTAATCGTCTGTCGATGCTGACGCGCACTGGCAAGCATGTCTTCCAGTATCTTTTTCGCCTGTGAACGACGGTCAGCACTTTTCGTTGACACAGAATACAGTCGAACAAACTCGGTCAGGCTGTCGACGACGCTGCTTTGTATATTAGCGCAATCGAAAATATCTACGTCATCGCCATGCGGATTTTGTGTTGCATCGGCGTAGCTCGGGAACAACTGGTATAAGGCCGGCATAACCCGCGCCGCTTCTCTTTCCCGCTCTTTCGGTTCCGGTCCGGTCAACAAGCTCATTCCGGTTGTAATTTTGACGATGGCTTCGACCGAACCCAGAAAAGGCGTGCCGATGGTGGCGACTTTGCCAATATTCGACCGCCGGCCAAATTGTGCCAGGTATTCGCAGATAACGAGCCCGCCCATCGAGTGGCCGACCAGGTCGACTTGCAGATCGTCCGCATCCGCATAATGTCGCAACAGTTTTGTCCGTGCCAGCACCTCGTCAACGAACGCCCCCAGTTTTGCGGCGCTCGCTCGCACATCCATCCGCCAGTCGTAAGGGAACGCAAAAACTGGTGTTGGCTGATCAGCCCGAGGAGATAACTCATGCCGCAACGCCCTGATCAGATCGTCATAGATCGGAAATGGCTGACCGACCGCGACGTGTGCAGGCTCCACCGCCTCGTAGCGCATATCGTCGGGATGTAACGCGACCCGCTCATATTCCTTGTTGAACACCATCGTCCAGATTTCGTCGACTTTCAACGGATAGTCGTCGACCAGGCTCGTGGCGGTGATGCCGGGTATGACGATGACCGGATTTTGTGGCGACATGCGGTGCCCCTCAACTCTTGACCATCGACAGTATACCGTCCGGAAAAGCCGGAAAATGTATCGCCATACGGAAAGCTTGCGACTGAATGTATTTGCCTGAATCGGGCCCTGAGGTATCCTGCAAATACGGGTTTTCTTGAGCAAAATCACACATAATAGTTATGCCCTGAACTGTCCGGACTGACCACCAGCCCGACCAGAGCCGTGTTCGGAGGCATACATGAGGGGAGCAGAATGAGAGCAGCAAGCGCAGCTGGTAGCAGGCGATCGATCAGGTTTGGCATTGCGATGCTGGCGACTGGAATGATCTTCGCTACGCAGGTATTCGCTGCAGCGCCTGGAACCAAAGATGGCGAATGGCACTTTATTGGCGGCGACTCCGCACATACTCGTTATTCACCCCTGGACCAGATCAACGCCGACAATTTCGGCGATCTCGAAGAAGCCTGGGTTTGGGATGGTGCGAGCTTCAATGCCGCCAGTGGCCGCTCCACACCTGTTTACATCGATGGCATCCTGTATACCGTCGCCGGCCCACGCCGACATGTTGTCGCCATCGATCCCGCCAGCGGCGAGACGATATGGTCTTATCGTGAACCTAACACGCTGCGCTGGGAATACTCGATGCGCCAGGACTACGGCAAGGGTGTCGCGTACGCCGAAATAGACGGCCGTGGCGTTATTTATATTATTTCGCCCGCTTTTTTCCTGACAGCGCTGGACGCGAAAACGGGCCAGCCACTTGAGGGTTTCGGCAAACCCGTACCGGTCGACGGATTTCCGCAGACCGGTGTAGTCGATCTGCTGGCCGATCTTGGCCATGAATACGATCCCTACGATGGCCTGCCGCTTGAGACTGGCTACATAACCTCGTCTTCGCCACCAATCGTCGTGAATGGTGTAATAGTGGTCGGCAACTCCGCAGAGCAGGGTTATAACCAGTCGCGCATAGAGAACATTCCGGGCGACATACTTGGTTACGACGCGAAGACCGGCGAGTTTTTGTGGAAATTTAACGTCCTTCCAGGGCCGGGTGAATTCGGTCACGAGACCTGGGAAAACGATGCCTGGGAGTGGACTGGTGATATCTCATCCTGGGCACCGCTATCGGCCGATCAGGAGCGCGGTATCGTTTATGTGCCCACCAACGGCGCCACGCTCGATTTCTACGGTGGTTTTCGACCCGGTGACAATCTTTTTAGCACCAGCCTGATCGCACTCGATGTCAAAACCGGCAAACGGGTCTGGCACTTCCAGATGGTGCACCATGACATCTGGAACTACGACACGCCAACAGCGCCAGTGCTGCTGGACATCGAAAAGGATGGCAAGACGATTCCAATCGTCGTGCAGGTCACCAAGCAGTCGTTCGCGTATACGTTTAATCGCGAAACCGGTGAGCCCATTTGGCCGATTGAAGAACGGCCGGTGCCCGCATCCTTGATACCGGGTGAAAAATTATCTGAGACCCAACCCTTTCCGACCAAACCGGCACCCTATGACAACCAGGGCCTGACTGAGGATGCCCTGATCGATTTCACGCCCGGGTTACGCGCGCAAATGCTGGAAATCCTGGCAGAGTATGAGATCGGCCCACTTTTCAATCCGCCGCTGCACCGTGACAACGACCTGGGCAAGAAAGCCGCGGTGTGGTGTCCGGGTGACATAGGCGGCGTAAATGTTGATGGCCCGGCGGCGGCCGATCCAACCACCGGAATTTTGTACGTTACCTCACGCAAGAACTGCTCGTATCGGATCCCGGCGCCGGGAGCTGAAAGAGACGCCTTACTGGAATTACCGACCGGCAGCACAATCGCGGATTATGTGGTGATTCCAGGATATGGATCTGTGCAGGGCCCTGACGGGCTCAACATGTTCAAGCCACCATACAGTCGCATTACTGCTATCGACATGAACACCGGTGAGCACCTGTGGTGGATCCCGGTTGGCGAGACGCCAGACAGAGTTCTGAATCACCCCGCCCTGAAAGAGTTGGACATTCCGAATACCGGCAACGGAACACGCGTAGCACCGATGACGGTGACCAGCACAATGCTGATCTACGCCGGGCACGGCAGTGACAACACGCCTTATCTTTATGCGATAGACAAAGCATCTGGCGAACAACTTGGTAAGATTGAAGCGCCGGCGTCGAGCTCCTACGGCATGATGACTTATGTCCACGAAGGCAAACAGTACATCATGTTGTTAACCGGGCCGAAGCTGACAACAATGGCACTCGTAGAGGACTGACAGATAATAAACCTTGCGCGGAATCTGGTAATCGCATTGACCGGTTTGGCGGTTTGCCTCAGCGCGTCTGCAGATCCGCGCACAGTGAACGATGGTGTCTTTACCAAGACACAAGCCAAAATTGGTGAACAGCTTTACGGCGAACATTGCCTGCTTTGTCACGACAAGAAGTACTTTCGCCCGGTACTAAAGCGCTGGGACACACAGCCGCTGGGGATCATGTTTACCGTAATGAGTACGTCAATGCCCGAGAGCAATCCGGGATTTCTGAGCGAAAAAGAATACGTCGATATTCTTGCCTATATACTGTCGCTGAGCCGATATGCACCCGGCGATACCGTGCTGGATTATGAGAATGGCGCGCTGAACGATCTCATCGTCGCGCCACGCCAACGCAAGCAATGAAATAGAAAGGGGAATTTCAATGGCAAATGTGTATGGACTGAATCGTAGAGCGTTTCTGAAGAGTGCTGGTATGACGGCACTCGCTGCCAGTGCCGTTGGAGCCGGGAGCACGGTAGCTACCGCGGGCCCTGCACGCGCGATAGGTGGCAAATTCGATTTCGATGAGATTTATAGTCGTTTCGGCACAGACTGCTACCGCTGGGATGATCAGATCACGCGCTTTGGCGAGGGCAGCATCAAGGCGGGCATGGGTATCGCCGACATGGACTTCAGAGCGGCACCCTGCATCACCGAAGCGCTGGCGGAACGCTGCAAGCACGAGAACTGGGGATATATGGTACCGCGGAAAGCCTATTACGAGGCCATTGCGAAGTGGAACAGAGAACGACACAACACCGACATCGGTACGGATTCGATTGTGTTAACCAGCGGCGTTCACCCCGCCCTGGTATCCGCACTACAAACTTTCGCGCCACCGGGGAGCAAGGTCCTGTTGATGACACCAGTTTACAGCGGCTTTTACTCGGACCTTACCTGGACTCGAACATTGGCTAATGAAAGCCCAATGATTGTGAAAAATGGTCGCTACGAGATTGACTGGGATGATCTGGAAGCGCGAATAACGCCCGATACCCACACTTTCATTTTGTGCAACCCACAGAATCCCACCGGTAATCTATGGTCGCAGGATGATTTGCTCAGGCTGGGCCGACTGTGCCTGGAAAATAACATTGTCGTACTCGCCGACGAGATTCACTGCGATTTCGTCATGAAAGGGCAGAAATATGTACCGTTTGCCACCCTTCCTGACAAGGATGTCGTCAACAACAGCATAACTTTCAAGGCAATAAGCAAGACTTTCAGTCTCGCGGCGATGAAGAACGCATACTTTTTCTCAACCAATCAGGTTTATCTCGAAAGGGTCAAAGCGAACCATCAGGCGTTCCTGAATTCACTCGGGCTGGTGGCCAACGAGGCCGCATACCGACATGGCGGCGAGTGGGTGGACCAGTTGATGCCCTATATCGACGCAAATCACGACTTTGTCGAAACTTATATCAAAGAGCATATGCCGCTTGTCGATTACACGAAGGCGCAGGGGACTTACCTGGCCTGGCTCGACGTTAGCAAAGTCGTTGATGCGATCGACGCCAAGAAAACGGCAGCTGCCAGCATGAAAACGGCTACTCCGAAGACGGCGGAAGAAGTCGTTGAAAAGTGGTTCGTAGATAATTCAGGTATCCAGCTCAATGCAGGAACCAAATACGGTGCCGGGGGCGCCGGCCATATGCGTATGAATCTTGGTTCACCAAGAAGCGTCATCAAAGAGGCACTGGATGGCATGTCAAATGCTTTGGACAAGGTCTAGCTGCGCGCAGGAAACATTAACACGATGACTTCAAGGGACAGCTCAACTGCCGGATGAAGTTAAGAAACAGGGGAGCAAGAATGAAGACTGCAAGTTTGCCGTCGGGACTAATTCGTCTCGGTGCTATCGTTTTAACCTTATCAATTGCCGCCTGTTCTGAAAGACCGGCTCCTGTTGGCGATACAGGAAGTGATTCCGCCGGGATTGTTAAGTCCGCGCCTGGAACTGAAGACGGCCAGTGGGGTTATCTCGGCGGCGACGCGGCACACACGCGCTACTCGCCAGCAGATGAGATCACACTCGACAATTTCGAGGACCTGGAAGAAGCCTGGGTCTGGGATGGCGCCAGTTTCGATGCAGCCAGCGGCCGATCGACACCAAGCTACGTCGACGGCATCCTCTATACCGTCGCCGGTCCACGGCGGCACGTGGTTGCCATTGACCCGGAATCCGGCGAGACCATCTGGTCCTACCGGGAGCCCAACACCCGGCGCTGGGAATATTCCATGCGCAAGGACTATGGCAAGGGCATAGCCTATGCCGAGGTGGACG
>PVMS01026420.1_pt1 | contig 20025 bp, 16 predicted proteins | sample 1853461 | NCBI WGS metagenome assembly PVMS01 (sample SAMN08582032, study PRJNA380276) | Marine sediment metagenome, whole genome shotgun sequencing project. | isolation source: ocean sediment barecode stripped | collected 2017 | reverse complement strand
CCGGAATTGCTTCTGAAAATGAAGCAAATTTTGTCGGTTATCTGGCAGCAATTCACTCTAAAGACAATTATTTTAATTATTCAGGATATGCAATGGCATTGAGGTATTGTTTATTTGAATTATACCGTAAGGATCCTGAAAAATTTGAATTGTTAAAGGATAAACTAAACATAGGTATAAAAAAAGACATGCAACAAAGCCAGGATTTCTGGAAATCTTATCAAAATTGGTCCGAAAAGTATTTCAAAATATTTTATGATTCTTTTTTAAAAGCAAATAAACAAAAAGACGGAATTAAGGGATACAATAAAATGGTTGTTCTTTTACTCAATTATTATAAAACTCATGAATTATAATTAAAAAAAACTATATTTAGTTCCATTTTAAGAAACTTTTACTAATTCTAACCAAATATTAATTCAACCATAAAATGAAAAAATCACTTCTTTTGGTATTATTCCTGTTTTCGCTAACCATTTATGCTCAGGAATACTTTCCAACGAATTCAGGTGTAAAATCAACAAATAGCAGTACCGTTGCTTTTACAAATGCTAAGATTCACATTACTCCAACCCAACTTATAAAAAATGGGACACTTGTTATTAAGGACAGAAAAATTCTAAATGTTGGATCGTCCATAATTATTCCTGTTGATGCTCAGATAATTGATCTTAATGGGAAATCTATTTATCCGTCATTTATAGATCTTTACACAAATTTTGGTATTGAAACACCAAAGAGAGGTCAGCGAACCAATGCCCCTACACAATATGAGTCTGGCAGAAAAGGGTATTATTGGAACGACCACATTCAGCCCGAAACAAATCCAATTTCCCAATTTAAATTTGATAAAAAAATGGCCAAAGAACTGTTGAAAGCTGGTTTTGGAATTGTGAATACGCATTTACAGGATGGAATCATCAGAGGAAATGGGTTATTGGTCTCTCTGAATCCTAATTCATCAAATGGAAATCTAATTATGGACAATAGATCTGCTCAGTATTTATCTTTTAGAAAAGGTGTTCAGTCGAGACAAGCATACCCAAATTCATTAATGGGTGCTATGGCTTTGTTACGTCAGGTATATTTAGATGCTGACTGGTATATGCAAGGAAAAAGTAAAAACATAGACCTTTCATTAAAAGCACTGAATGCAAATAAAAATTTGGTTCAAATTATTGATGCCGGAGGAAAGTTAAATGACTTGCGAGCAGATAAAATAGGAGATCCGTTTGGAATCCAGTATGTAATTCTTGGAGGTGTTGATGAGTATGAAAATATTGCAGAAATTAAAGCAACCAATGCATCTTTTATTTTACCTGTAAACTTTAGAAAAGCATATGATGTAAGCAATCCAAATCACGCCGGCCAAATTAGTTTAAGTGATATGCGAAAATGGAATCAGGAACCCTCAAATTTAAAGGTTTTAGCGGAAAATGGTGTACATTTTTCATTGACAACACATAAATTAAAATCAGTTTCAGAATTCCATAAAAATCTTCAAAAGGCTATCAAATATGGCTTTGATAAAAAAGCAGCATTGGCCGCATTGACAATCAATCCTGCCAAAATATTAGGAAAGGAGAATGAAATTGGAACATTACAAAAAGGGAAGTATGCCAATTTCTTGATTACTTCAGGGGATATATTTGATTCAAAAACAATTATTTATGAAAACTGGGTCCAAGGATTTAAAAATACAATCAATGATATAGATATCAAAGACTTAACCGGAGATTATAAGCTTATATTTAATGATAAAAGCTATGATTTGACTATTTCAGGTAAAGAGAGCAAACCAATTGTCACAATAAAAAATGGTGATAAAAAATTAAAGTCAAAATTTCTATATGATAATAATTGGGTAAACTTAACAATTCAAGAAGGTAAAAATAATTTTAGTCGATTCACAGGAAAAATTCATAAAAGTGGTAATATCCTGGATGGTTTTGTTATTGACTCAAATGGTAATAAATCTAAATGGACTGCTACAAAAAAGAAATCAAAAAAAGATACCTCGAAAAGCAAAAAGATTGAATCGGATAATATTGTAAAATTGATGCCTGTAACCTACCCCAACAAGCCTTTCGGATTTGCTTCAAAACCAAAACAAGAAACTATTTTATTTAAAAATGTTACGATATGGACAAATGAAAGTGAGGGAATTCTAAAAAATTCTGATGTGCTTGTAAAAGATGGTAAAATATCAAAAATAGGAAAAAATTTGCGATCAGGTAGTGCTACAATTGTGGACGGCACAGGTAAACATTTAACTGCAGGGATTGTTGATGAACATTCTCATATTGCTGCAATGGGGATTAATGAAGGGGGGCATAATTCATCAGCTGAAGTAACCATTGAAGATGTTATAAACCCTGACGATATAAGGATCTATCAGAGTTTGTCAGGTGGTGTAACTTCCATTCAAATCCTTCATGGTTCGGCAAATCCAATTGGCGGGAGGTCTGCCATTATCAAATTAAAATGGGGTGAAAACGTACAAAACCTTATCTATAAGGATAGTCCTAAATTTATAAAATTTGCTTTGGGTGAAAACGTAAAACAATCAAGGAGTTCAAATGGCGTACGTTTCCCACAAACCAGAATGGGAGTTGAAGAAGTATTTATAGATTATTTTCAAAGAGCTAAAGAATATGATGCATTAAAAAAAAGTGGGAAACCATATAGAAAAGACATTGAATTAGAAACGTTGGCAGAGATTTTAAATAAAGAAAGATTTATCTCTTGCCACTCTTATGTTCAAAGTGAAATTAATATGCTGATGAAAGTCGCTGAAAAATTCGATTTCAGGATAAACACCTTTACACATATTTTAGAAGGCTATAAAGTAGCTGATAAAATGAAACAACATGGTGTAGGAGGATCTACGTTTTCAGATTGGTGGGCATATAAATTCGAAGTAAATGATGCCATACCTTACAATGCATCTATCATGCATAATTTGGGAATTTTGGTAGCCATTAATTCAGACAATGATGAAATGCAACGAAGATTGAATCAGGAAGCCGCAAAAACTGTAAAATATGGTGACATAAGTGAAGAGGAAGCATGGAAATTTGTAACATTAAATCCCGCCAAACTCTTACATATCGATCATTTAGTTGGAAGTATTAAAGTCGGGAAAGATGCGGATATAGTATTATGGAGTGATAATCCATTATCCATTTATGCAAAAGCTGAAAAAACTCTCATTGAAGGTATTGTTTATTTTGATATTGAAAGAGACCTGCAATTAAGAAATGAAGTACAAAAACAGCGTAACGAATTAATTAACATGATGCTAAAGGAGAAAATTAACGGGGCATCAGTACAAGCTCCACGAAAAAAAACTGAAATTGAATTGCACTGTGATACCGTGTTACAATACTAAAAAATGAAAAAAATGAAAAAACAATATATATATTCGCTAATAGGTCTTTTTATCTTTGGAAATATCTTTGCACAGCAAACACCAGCGTCAAAACAAAGTGCTGATTACAGTATTGAAGGGGCAACAGCTCATTTAGGCAACGGAAAAGTCATAGAGAACTCATTGATCATGTTTTCAATGGGAAAAATACAATTTGTAGGAAGTAACAACGCTAAGATTAATCGATTAGGTATTATAATTAAAGCAGATGGCAAACATGTTTATCCTGGTTTTATTATTGCAAATTCTACCTTAGGGTTAGGAGAAATTGAAGCGGTGAAAGCAAGTATTGATGATGATGAAGTTGGTTCTATGCTACCTCATATTAGAAGCTTAATAGCATATAACGCAGAATCTAAAATTGTTGAGACTATGCGTCCAAATGGTATCCTTATTGGCCAAATAATTCCTCGTGGAGGAGTTATTTCCGGAACTTCATCAGTAGTGCAGTTTGATGCATGGAATTGGGAAGATGCAGCTGTAAATGTGGATGAAGGTATACATTTAATATGGCCAAAAAGTTTTATCTCCGGGGGAAGAAGATTTTCCGGGCCATCTGGTCCCAATAAAAAATATGCGAGCTCCGTTAAAGAAATAACCATTTTTTTGAATGAGGCGAAAGCCTATTTAAAGGGCTCTGGTATTCCCAAAAATTTACCTTTTGATGCTGTTAAAGGATTATTTGAAGGATCAAAAAAATTGTATGTGCATGCAAATAGTGTTATTGAAATAACTGATGTTATCGCTTTTTGTAATGAATTGGGTATACCAAAGTTGGTACTTGTCAATGGAAATGACGCATATAAAATTGCACCGCTTTTGATAGAGAATGATATCCCGGTAATTGTTGAGAAAGCTCATAGAAGACCTTCCAGAGAAGATGACGATTATGACTTACCCTATAGAACGGCAAGTATGCTTGTAAAAAAAGGTATTACAGTAGCGATTGGAATGGAAGACCGAATGAATGCAAGAAACTTACCTTTTTATGCCGGAACATACGCTGCTTATGGATTGGGTAAAGAAGAAGCACTAAAGCTTATTACTTCGAACACTGCCAAAATATTAGGAATTGATGATATAATGGGAACTCTGGAAGTAGGTAAAAGTGCTACTTTATTTATTAGTGAAGGTGATGCCTTAGACATTCGAACAAATAAATTAACACACGCATTTATAGATGGACGAAAGATTAGCCTTGAAACACATCAAACTAAATTATGGAAACGCTATTCAAAAAAATATAGTTCTCACTAGTCAAAAAGCTCTGAGTCTTCTCAGAGCTTTTTTGTTCAAAGTAAACTTACATCAAATTTTATTAATTAGTATCTTTGCAGCATATTTCAATATTCATGCATAAACAAATTACAAGTCCTCATAATTCATTTATAAAAGAGCTTTTCCAGTTAAAGGAAAAATCAAGGATTCGAAAACAGGTCGGTATGTTTTTAATTGAAGGCTTGCGTGAAATTTCATTAGCTATTCAGGGGAATTATCAAATACAATCAATTTTAATTGATACGTCGATTATTTATGAAGATGATGTTGAGACGTTACTGGATTCAGAAAATTACCCTATTGAAATTATTGAAATTTCAAATGATGTTTATAAAAAACTGGCATTACGAGATAGTACTGAAGGTATTTTGGCTGTTGCTAAAAGCAAAGATTTGACTTTGAGCTCCATCAAATTTAAAAATAGTAAACCGTTGATTTTAGTTGCGGAAGCACCTGAAAAACCAGGAAATATTGGGGCATTATTGCGCAGTGCTGATGCCGCCGGTGTTGATGCTGTTCTCATTGCAAACCCTAAAACGGATCTCTACAATCCAAATATTATAAGAGCAAGTGTAGGTTGTGTATTTACATTACAAATTGCAACTGGCAACTCACAAGAGATAATCTCTTTTTTAAAAGAACGTAATATTCAAATTTATGGAGCTGCATTGACCGCATCTGTTGCCTATCAAACAATAGATTATACACAGCCTAGTGCTATTGTGGTTGGAACTGAAGCTACAGGATTGACTGATGAGTGGTTGAAAAATACGACAGCAAACATTGTAATTCCAATGCAAGGTATTATAGATTCACTGAATGTATCTGTGAGCGCTGCAATATTACTGTTTGAGGCTGTTAGGCAGAGGCAATTGATAATGAATGATGAATGATGAATGATGAAGAAATAAATAAAATTGATATGAAAGAAAATTTAATTGTTAATAAAACATACGATTTTGCAATAAAAATTGTACGCTTAAGTCAAAAGTTACAAAAACAAAAAGAATTTATTTTATCAAAACAACTTTTAAGATCAGGTACATCCATTGGAGCAAATGTTGAAGAAGCGATTGGAGGTATATCTAAAAAAGAATTTAGAGCAAAGATGTCAATTTCATATAAAGAAGCAAGGGAAACAAATTATTGGCTAAGAATACTTAAAGATACTGGTTATATTGACTCTCAAGAATTCAACCAACTAACTATTGAAATAACCTGTATTCTGAAAATATTATATAAAATTATTGCTTCATCTAAACAGTAAAATTATTAATTGCACATTATTAATCATTAATCATCACATGAATCCACAGATACTTTTTTTTATATTTATAGCCATTCTCATAACCAAATTCTTATTTGACACAATAATTAATGCACTAAATTCAAAACATTTCAATGATGTGATTCCTGACGAGCTAAAGGGTGTATACAATAAGGATGAATATTTAAAATCTCAAGAATACAAAAAAGTAAACCACAGATTCTCTTTGTTAATAAGTATTTTTTCTATTGTAACAACAATTTTATTTTTTTTATTAGATGGATTTGCATATGTCGATGATTGGGCAAGACAAGTATCGAGTAATACTATTGCTATTACAATTGTTTTCTTTGGCATTATTCTTTTTGCCAACGAAATTATTTCCATTCCCTTCTCATATTACAGAACATTCGTAATTGAAGAAAATTATGGTTTTAATAAAAGTACGTTAAAAACATATGTTTTTGATAAGCTTAAAGGATGGATAATGATGATAGTTATTGGAGGAGGATTGTTAGCACTAATTACTTGGTTTTATCAAATAACAACTACAAATTTTTGGTTGTATACCTGGGGATTGGTTAGTTTCTTCTCACTTTTTATGAATATGTTTTATTCAAAATTGATTGTTCCATTATTTAATAAGCAAACTCCGTTAGAAGATGGTGAATTAAAAATAGCAATTGAAAATTTTGCAAACAAAGTAGGGTTCAAATTGGACAACATATTCGTAATTGATGGATCAAAGCGATCCACAAAAGCAAATGCCTACTTTTCAGGATTTGGAGCGCAAAAAAGAATTACTTTATACGATACCCTTATTAATGACCTGGAAACTAACGAAATAGTCGCAGTTTTAGCGCATGAAATTGGACACTTCAAAAAGAAGCACATTATTTATAATCTTATTTTGTCCATTGTTCTAACAGGATTTACTTTATATATTTTATCACTATTAATTGGAAATTCAATGCTATCACAAGCTTTAGGTGTTGAAACTTCCAGTTTTCATATTGGATTAATAGCATTTGCAATTTTATACAGTCCTATTTCTGAAATTACCAATTTCTTTATGAATGCATTATCAAGAAAATTCGAATACCAGGCTGACGATTATGCTAAAAACAATTTTGAATCTGAAGCACTTATATCTTCATTAAAAAAATTATCAAAGAATAGCTTAAGTAATTTAACGCCAAATAAATTATATGTTAAAATTCATTATTCTCACCCTACTTTATTGCAACGAATTTTAAACTTAAAAAAATAACTCTATCCATTGTCCAGTCAATTTAAAAATGTTATTTTTAAGCGATGACATATAATTTAAGCATAAAAGAAGAAAATAAAGAAATAGCACGACGATATAAAGACTTGCTTAAAGGAGCTTATCAGTCATTTACCGATAAAGATAAAAAAGAAATTAGAAAAGCTTTTGATATAGCAGTGGAAGCTCATATTGGGCAACGGCGAAAAACAGGTGAGCCCTATATTTACCATCCTATTGCAGTAGCGAAAATTGTCGCATATGAAATTGGGTTAGATACGACTTCCATTGTAGCCGCAATACTACACGATGTTGTTGAAGATACCGAATATACCCTTGAGGATATTGAGCGTTTATTTGGTGAAAATGTTGCTAAAATTGTGAATGGACTGACTAAAATTTCTCATTTAAAAAAGGATCAGGATGCTTCTGTTCAGGCTGAGAATTTTAGAAAAATGTTGTTAACTTTAAATGATGATGTAAGAGTTATCTTAATAAAAATTGCTGATAGGTTCCATAATATGCAAACTATGGATGCAATGCCTTCCGACAAACAGGTAAAAATATCTTCTGAAACTTTGTATATCTATGCACCACTTGCACATAGATTGGGCTTGTACAATATCAAGACTTCTCTTGAAAATCTTGGCTTAAAATATACAGAACCGGAAGTTTACAATGATATTGCTGACAAAATAACCCAAAGCAAAGAGGAACAGGATAAATATATAATCTCGTTTTCTGATATTCTCAAATCATCATTAGATAAAGAGGGCTTTAAATATTTTATAAAAGGAAGAAGGAAATCCATTTATTCCATTCGTAAAAAAATGCTTTCGCAAGGAGTAACTTACGAAGAAATTTATGACAAATTTGCTGTTAGAATTATTTATAATTCAACCATAAAGAATGAAAAATTTGATGCCTGGAAAATCTATTCAATTGTAACCGATCACTTTAGACCAAATCCTAGCAGATTGCGCGATTGGATTAGTCAGCCAAAATCTACAGGTTATGAATCCCTGCATATAACAGTTATGGGACCAATAGGTAAATGGGTCGAAGTTCAAATTCGTTCAAAACGAATGAATGAAATTGCCGAAAAAGGATATGCGGCGCATTACAGGTATAAAAATAAGAATGAACGCGAGAGCGGACTGGACGATTGGTTAAATAAAATTAAAGAATCACTTGAAAACCCAGATGTTAATGCCATAGATTTTGTTGAAGATTTCAAACTAAATTTATATGCAAAGGAAATTTTTGTTTTTACACCCAATGGTGATTTAAAAGCTTTACCTAAAAATGCAACAGCCTTGGATTTTGCTTTTTCCATCCATACTCAAGTTGGTATGAGTTGCAGGGTGGCTAAAATAAATGGTAAATTAAAACCTATTAGTCACCAATTAAAAAGTGGTGATCAAGTAGAAATTATTACAGCCAGGAATCAGAAACCGAATGTAGGGTGGCTTGATTTTGTTGTAACTGAGAGAGCACGTACACGTATAAAAAATGCTTTAAAAGAAGGTCAGAAAAAGATTGCTGAAGAAGGCAGAGAAACGTTGACAAGAAAACTAAGACATTTAAAAATTACCCTCAATGAAAAAGTTGTGAATGAGCTTGTGAATCACTTCAAGTTAAAAACAAGTTTAGATCTATTTTTCAGAATGGGTAATGGGTCAATTGATAATACCCAATTAAAAGAATTTATTTCGAAACGAAATAATGCCTTTGTAAACTTCTTTAAAAACAGGATGAAACGTAGTCCGAAAAATCCTGAAATGTTAGCAAAAGAAGAAGTTTTAGACAACTATGATTCTTTAGTATTCGGCAAAGAAGAGGAACATTTAGATTATAATGTATCTCAATGTTGCAACCCCATACCCGGTGACAAAGTATTTGGGTTTGTAACTATAAATGATGGTATTAAAGTTCATAAAAAAGATTGTCCGAATGCCATAAGTTTACAAGCCAATTATGCATATAGAATTATGCCTGCCAAATGGATTGATTCTACAAAACAAGAATTTAAAGCCATTCTAAAAATATATGGCCAGGATCATGTAGGTATGGTCAATGAAATTACACAAATCATATCCATGAATATGAGTGTGAATATTCAAAAGTTAAATATATCAGGAAATGATGGTGTTTTTGAAGGTAAAATTACCGTTACCGTAAAAAATAAATCACAACTTCAAAAATTAAGTGATAACATCAAAAAAATTGAAGGAATTGAAACAGTAGAAAGAATTTATAAGCATTAATTTATTCACAAATAAAATTAATAAATATGCTTATGACTTCTCATAAATTAAAAAATTAGGATTAACTTTGTTGTTTATTTTGCAACTCAAATTTTAGTATTATGAGTAATGAAAATCAAAAAATTGTAAAAAGTGTTTTTGTTAATTTTCTGGAATCTAACAATCATAGAAAAACACCGGAACGCTTTGCTATATTACAAGAAATTTATGATTTAGATGACCATTTCGATATTGAATCGCTGTATATCCAGATGAAAAATAAAAATTATAGAGTAAGTAGAGCTACATTATATAATACTATTGAATTATTATTAGATTCAGGCTTGGTAAGAAAACATCAATTTGGTCAAAATCAAGCTCATTATGAGAAATCATATTTCGATAAACAGCATGATCATGTTATTTTAACTGATTCTGGTGAAGTTATTGAATTTTGTGATCCTCGGGTACAAATAATAAAAAAAACGATTGAAGAAACTATGAATATAGATATTCACCATCACTCGCTATATTTCTACGGAACGAAAAAAAAAACCAACTAACATAGGACAAAACAAATGGCTGTAAATTTATTATTAGGACTACAATGGGGAGACGAAGGAAAAGGTAAAATTGTAGATGTTCTTACCTCTAACTATGATATTATTGCTCGCTTTCAGGGAGGCCCAAATGCCGGGCATACATTAATTTTTGATGGTCATAAACATGTGTTGCATACCATACCATCAGGTATATTTCATGACAAAGCAATGAATGTTGTTGGTAACGGTGTTGTAATTGACCCTGTGATCTTTAAAAAGGAGTTAGACGATTTATCTAAATTCAATTTAGATTTAAACTCTAAAATACTTGTCTCCAGAAAAGCTCATTTAATTCTACCTACACATCGTTTGCTTGATGCGGCAAGTGAAGCATCAAAAGGAAAAGAAAAAATTGGTTCTACTTTAAAAGGTATCGGTCCTACATATATGGATAAAACCGGAAGAAATGGAATGCGTATTGGTGATTTAGAATTGGATGATTGGAAAGACAAATACAAAGCACTTACTGCAAAACATCTCAAATTGATCAACTTCTTTAATGTTGACATCCAATTTAATTTAGAAGAATTAGAAACTGAATTTTATGAAGCAATTGAGGTTTTAAAACAGCTCACTTTTATTGACAGTGAAGAATATTTAAACAAAGCCTTAAAAGACAATAAATCGATTTTGGCCGAAGGTGCCCAGGGATCTTTGTTAGATATAGATTTTGGAACCTATCCTTTTGTGACTTCCTCAAATACAACTGCAGCAGGAGCATGTATCGGATTAGGCGTAGCACCAAACCAAATCGGAGAAGTCTTTGGAATTTTCAAAGCTTACGTCACACGTGTAGGGTCTGGTCCATTCCCTACCGAATTATTTGATGAAAACGGAGAAAGAATGTCTAGAGTTGGTCATGAATTTGGTGCCACTACAGGACGCCCCAGACGCTGTGGTTGGTTGGATTTGGTTGCTTTAAAATATGCTGTACAAATAAATGGTGTGACGCAATTAATGATGATGAAAGGCGATGTTCTTTCAGGTTTTGATACACTTAAAGTATGTACATCCTATAACTATAAAGGAAATAAAGTCAACTACATGCCTTATAATATTGAAGATCATAATGTGAGCCCTATTTATATTGAATTTAAAGGATGGAAAGAAGATTTAACTTCAATGACAGATGCAGACAGTCTTCCGATGGAGCTTAACGAATATATTAGATTTATTGAAGATTTTGTTGAAGTGCCTGTCAAAATTGTTTCAGTGGGTCCTGATAGAAAACAAACAATTATGAGATAAATTAAAAAGCGTCATTACGAACGGAATGAAGCAATCTTTATGAATTAAACAGATTACTTTGTCGATTCTCTCCTTATAATGACGGTTATTTTTTTTAACTCATTTTTATAAGTTACATACTACTTTTTTGTTAGTTTTGTTTTAAAATGAAATATACTTGAAACGAGCATGTTAAAATCATTCTCACCTGAGGAAATGATTAAAAGCGAACCTGACAGAGGCAGGCAGGCGGCATGCTTGTCCCGTAACAAAGTGTACGGGATGACCAAAAAGACAATAAATTTAAACACATGAAAAATTTACTCTTTATTATTTTACTTGCATGCAGCATTTTAGGTTATTCTCAATCAAAAAGAATAAAAATCCTTAGAGCTGATAATACGATGGTTGATCCTAAATATCCGGGTGCGACTATTTCTTTGGGAAATGTATTTGTAGAGCATGATGGTGCTACACTTCGCTGTGACAAATCCTATATCTATCAGGAATTAAACCTGATAAAGGCAATGGGCAATGTGGTAATAAATCAAGGAGATACCATAATGCAGTATAGTAAGTATACTGATTATGACGGCAATACAAAAATTGCTACATCATGGGGTAACGTTCTTTTGAAAGATGAGTTGATGGAATTGAGAACTGATACTTTGTATTTTGATAGGGTGAATCAGCATTTATTTTATAAAAATGGAGGAACTATTAAAGACACTACGAACCTGCTCAAAAGTAAAGTAGGTAATTATTATTTGCGTTCCAATAAATTTCAAGCATTCAATAAAGTTGATGTCACAAACAAAGACAGCAAATTAGTCTCGGACCATCTTGATTATTATACAGCAACAGGGATTGCCGAATTATTCGGTCCCTCAACAATAATAAATACTGAAAATTCAATTTATACTGAAAGAGGTCATCACAATACTAAAACCAAGATTTCTCACTTTTTAAAAAATTCAATAATCTTTTACGGAGATAGAACTATAAGAGGGGATAGTTTGTATTACAATAAGAATATTGGATTTGCTTCTGCAACCAGAAATATTACTGTTACAGATAATGAAAATAAAACTATAATTAGGGGCGGTTATGCTGAGTTTTTCAAACTGAAAGATTCTGTTTATATTGTTGATAAAGCCGTTGCAATTTCAGCTGTTGAAAATGATTCCATTTATATTCATGGTGATACACTTATGGTAACAGGTAAAGTAGATGAACGCCTTCTTAGAGCTTTCAATCATGTAAAAATTTTTAAACCTGATCTGCAGGGAAAATGTGATTCATTGGTTTCGTTTGAAAAAACGGGTTTGACAAAATTGATGACAAACCCTGTATTGTGGACTGAGGGAAATCAAATTACGGGTGATGAAATTCATTTAATTTCAAATCCGGAAACAGAGGAACTTGACTCCTTAAAAATACTGAATAATGCATTGATGATTCAAAAGGATTCAGCCGGATATAGCCAATTGAAAGGTAAAAATATGTATGGAAAGTTTGATAAAAACGCATTGAAAACATTAGATGTTGTTGGAAACAGCGAAGTTATCTTTTTTGGCAGAGACGAATTAAAAATACTTTTAGGTATCACTAAAATGCAGTCCAGTAAGAATATTTTTATCACCTTGGAAAATAATGAAATTATAGCCATCGATTTTTTTGAAATGCCTGAAGGAAAAACATATCCTCCGTCTGAGTTCAATTTATTATCTGAACAAGAAAAATTCTTAAAAGGATTTATTTGGAGAGCTGCTGAAAGACCCCTCTCGAAAGAAGGCATTTTTATTCATGACAAATCAACTTCAGACAAAAAGAAGCAAATAAGTATCAAAGAAATAACAGATCCTATAGAAAATTGAAAGCTGATTTTTTAAGATATCAAGCGCAAACATCTCCTCTGCCCTTGGCAATAGAAATTTCTCATGCCAAAGGGAATTATATATATGATACAAATAATAAAGGTTATTTAGATTTTATGGCCGGTGTATCAGCCAATACCTTGGGACACAATCACCCCAGAATTTCAAAAGCTATCAAAGAGCAGCTCGACAAATATACCCATGTTATGGTTTATGGTGAATTTATTCAGCAACCTCAAGTTGAGTTGACAAAATTGCTTGCTGACTGTTTGCCGGAATCATTGGAAACCACCTATATCACTAATTCTGGAACTGAAGCTACTGAAGGGGCCTTAAAGTTGGCAAAGAGATATACCGGAAGATATGAAATTATTGCTGCTAAAAATGGCTATCATGGCAACACACAAGGTGCAATGAGTGCTTGTGGTGTTGAAGAACAAAATAGTGCGTTTAGACCTTTAATACCGGGAACTATATTTATCGATTTTAATAATTTTTCCGATTTAAATAAAATAACCAGAAATACTGCGGCGGTCCTGTTAGAAACTATTCAGGGTGGAGCTGGATTTATAGAGCCTAAAAATAATTTTCTTAAAAAAGTTAAAGAAAAATGTGATCAAGTTGGTTCACTTCTAATTTTAGATGAAATACAAACTGGTATAGGCAGAACCGGAAAATTATTTGGATTTGAAAACTACGACGTAATTCCTGACATAATTATTATAGGCAAAGGCTTAGGCGGTGGAATGCCTATAGGCGCTTTTATTTCTTCACATAAAATAATGAGTTGCTTAAAAATGCATCCTAAACTAGGTCACATCACTACTTTTGGTGGACACCCGGTAATTGCTGTAGCTGCTCTGGCAACATTGAATGAAGTGTTAAGTTCAACTCTTATTGAACAGACCCTTCACAAAGAAGCTTTGATTAGGAAGTTATTAGTTCACCCGTTAATATCTGAAATTAGAGGTAAAGGATTAATGCTGGCTCTTTTGGTTGAATCCTCAGAAATAGCCTCCAAAATAATTTTAAAAAGTATCGAAAAAGGACTGCTTTTGTTCTGGCTTCTTTTTGAAGATAAAGCAGTTCGAATTACACCCCCACTTACTATTACAGAAGAAGAAATTTTGAAAGGCTGCAACATTATTATTGAGGTTTTAAATGAAATACTAGCCGATTACTAAACTACACTTAACTTAACCTTAACACTAACCCACTACTCTCTAGCTATTTAGTTAAATATTTGTTAATATAGTACTATGTTATACAGTATACTGTAACAAAAGTAATACACGCGCGTCATTTAAGTATATAATAACATACTAAAACTAAATATCATGACACATTTAAGCATTCAATTACCGCAAGAAAGTAAGAAAAAAGTACTGTTTGTAAACTTCACAAACACAAAAAGATTACAATGGAATAGATTTAGAAGATATGGATTCTAAACTAATACTAACTTCTAATAAAAATCTTATGAAAATTTTTTACTAAACCTGTAGATGACACAAATTCCTACAGGTTTTTAATTTTTTATATACTCATTTCTAAAACAATCAATACATTCATCAAACAAAATCAAATTGTTCTCAGAAAAACCAATAGATTGTTTCACTCCATCTTCATAAATAATTAAATAAGTCTCATAATTGGTAATTATGGAGGCTCCAAATTGAATCTCATAATTCAATTCAGATTCTAAAATACCATTTACATATTTTTTTACTGTAGTTGAGCTGATCTCAATATAGATAGAGTTGCCTGTATTTTCCGGCGTATCAGTTCTTCCATCAATTCCACCGGTAGATTCTACCCAAGTCCACTCTCCTTCTAGTTGTTCGTGTACGTCTAAATCATCATTAATTGAACATCCGCTGCATAATATTAATGCACATATTATAATTATTTTTTTCATCTTTTTAAATTTACATTAATAATCCATTTATAATAACCAAGCACTTCTTTTGTTATTTTTGCTTAAAGTAGCTTTGAATGTCTCTTATTTTTAATTTTCAAATTCCTGATGCTGTTTCAACAATATTCTTAAACGCTTCCTTAAAACCGTGTTCATCATTTAAGTGTATTGAATTCAACCAGTTAATTATTTCGTCATAACTACTTGTTCCTTTATATTCAGATTCCGTAAGTAACATAGAGAATGACGCAACACTTGTCATAAACTTCATAAAATCAGTTGATTGCTCAAAGGTATTACCTTCATCAAATATTTCTAATTCCATTGCTACACTGATATCAGAAGCGGGTTCTTTGTATCTAAAATCAATTGTAAATGTAGGAACAGCCTTATAATTTAGAGTAGTTTTTTTGGGAATAACCTCGTATAATGCGGTAATATTTTGATTTGATCCAATTTCTCCGGCATCTTTGCTATCATCTTCAAAATCTTCCTGATTTAACGCTCTGTTTTCATAACCAATTAATCTATATGCTTCAATATTTAAAGGGTTAAACTTTACTTGAATTTTGACATCCTTAGCGACAGTATAGAATTTATTATAGTCATAGATAAAAACTTTTTTTAATTGTTCTAAATTGTCGATATATTCATATGTTCCGTTTCCATGATTCGCTATTTGTTCTAATGTAGCATCATTTAAATTGCCACGCCCCACACCTAACACAGTTAAAAAGATTCCCAAGTCTCTTTTTTCTTCAATCAAACTTACTAATTCTTCCTGGCTGGAAGGGCCTACATTGAAATCTCCATCTGTTCCAATTATTATTCTGTTGTTTCCGTTTGCAACCAGATATTCCTGTGCAATTTCATAAGCCGTTATTATTCCTTCAGCACCTGCCGTACTACCTCCGGAACCTAATTTGTCAATTGCATCTTTTATTACTTGTTTTTTACTTCCGGAAGTTGAATTTAAAACTATTCCGGCAACACCTGCATAGGTTACAATTGCAACCCTGTCCTCATCTGATAATTCATCAACCAAGTATTTAAAACCATTTTTCAAGAGGTCAAGTTTATCTTCACTTCCCATAGAGCCTGAAACATCTATTAAAAAAACAAAATTGGAGACCGGCAATTTGTCTCTTGAGATAGGTTGACCTTTTAAACCAATCCTTATCAATTTATTAGAGATGTTCCACGGACACTCACCAACTTCACCGTTTATTGCAATTGGATGTGTAGTATTGTTATATTCATAATCCAATTGAAAATAGTTAATCAGTTCTTCGGTTCTAACTGCTCCTTTTGGGGGAAGTTGATTTTCCTCCATTATAAATCTCCGCACATTGGAATATGAGGCTCCGTCGGCATCAATCGAGAATGTTGAAACAGGATTATCAGCAGCGTTAACAAATGGATTTTCTTCATATTCTGTATAATTATCACCTCCCAGGCTAATTTCATTAAATCCCACTGGTCCGGATAGGTATAATTCTGAATTTTCCATGTTAAACTTTTCACCGCAAGAAATCAATCCAAGAATTGTAAGGATGGCTAAAATTTTAACTGTTTTCATAGTTCTTTTTTTATATATTTGAGTATTAAAATCAATATCTTCTGAGTAAATTATAATAGAAAATCACAATGCTTACAAAATAGGTAAGCATTGCGATAGACCACTTGTAAAACTAAATTGTAATTAAGAATTAGTCACCTATACCTTCAATACGTAGAAATTTAATAAAACGCTACTGAAGAAATAAAATTAATTTCTTTTAAAAGCAAAATTGTAGCGTAAATAGATCCCTGCACTTGAAAAATCAATTTTCTTTTGGGTAACAGGTGCTAATGAATATTTGAAATAGGGTTCAACAATAATTGATTGCCGCGCTTTATTTATAGGAACTTCCATACCTATAGACAAATTTAAAATACTCGCAAAATTAAAATTATTTGAACCATTTGAAGTCACTACTTTAGTGCTGGTTTGTACCAACTCATATTGAACAATACTATTTCCAAATGTATCTTCCTTACTCGATTGGGTTCTGCTACTGACAATATAATCGGCTTCTATATTTTCTTTAAAATTGGATGTGGCAGAAACTCCAGCTGTTACAAATACGTCTTTTTGGGCTATTGAAAAATTATATTTTATTGCTATCGGTATTTCTATACCTATAACAGTTGCCTCTTCCGCAATGAGTTGATCTTCACCTTTGGCACTAACTTCATCGGCTAAATAAGTTGATTCTTCATGCAAATTAAACTTTTGATTTACGTACATAACACCTGTATAAATATCAAATTTACCAGAAATTGGAATTTCAACTGAAACGCCTCCTGCAAATCCTATAGTAGAATTTTCACTCTCTGTACTATAATTAAATAATGGTGATACATTAAGGCCAATTTTTACAGGTTTTCGTTGTCGCTCCTTAGGAACATTATCTTCTTCAAGTGCTGCAATGAGCTCCTTTTTTATGGTTAGCGAATCATTTTTAAATTTGTCTTCTAAATTTGCAATACCATTATTCTTACTTAGCATATCTCTTTTGCCAACACTAACATTTTGAGCCAACTTCTCATTTTCGAGCAATAAATCATCACCAGAAATAATTTCCGAACCTTTAATTGAATCTTTTAAAACAATTCCCTTATCGGCTAATAGAGTTGTCTTTTTGTTTTCCGTTTTTTGCCTGTTTTGAGTAATACGATTCTCATTTCCTGTTTTTAACGTTTCAAAAGGTACAATTGACTTTGTTTTGAATTTAGTAGTTTTAGTAACGGAATCAATTTGAGTAACTCTTGAATCCATTTTAGTTGTACTATCAATGGCATTTTTGGTAATGATAATACGCTCATCTTCCATCAAATTATTTTTCCTCAATGAATCATTTTTAGCATCAATAATTAGCTGTGGGTCTAACTGATCTTCCGAACCTTTATCATTGATAAAAAACGTAACAAGACTACCAGCAATAAAAAACAACACTAATATTGCCGCCAATCGCCATAAGATAAATGCTCTTCGCTTTTTCTTATTCTTTTTAGCGACTAACATCTCCCAATGCTTCGGATTATAAGGTAAATCCCTGTTTTCAGTAACCTCCTTAATTTTATCGCTTAATATTTTATCAAAATTATCTTTCATAATAAACCTCAAAAGTTTTTTGAAATTAAAAATCTTAATCTCTTTTTTGCTCTACTCAGAAATACCCTGGAAGAACTGGTACCAATAGTAAGTTTCTCGGAAATTTCCTGGTGATTGTACCCTTGAATTTCATATAAATTAAATACAAGTCGATGCATTTCCGGCAATTGGTCCAAAAGTTTCAGGATGTCTTCAGCAGTTAATTCATTTATGATATCAACGTTGATCTGCAATTGCTCAGCCTCTTCAATTTCAAGCTGATGCGCGTGTTTCGCATTTTTTCTATAATTATCTATAGCCGTATTAATCACGATTCTTCTCAACCAATTTTTAAAAGGAATTGATTTATTGTAACCCTTGTTTTGAATGGCGTAAAAAGCCTTTAAAAAGCTGTCATTCAATATACTAACAGCATCATCATTAGAATAAGTATACAGCCTGCTTATGCTCAAAGCGTAGCCATAATAATGTTTGTACAGCTTCTCCTGGTACAATTCATTGCCATCTTTACACCCCGTCAGGAGTTTCTCTATATAGGTATTTACACTTAACGCCTCTTCCAAATCATCTTTAGTAAATCTAATTTTTACAATATTTGCACCTCCTAATTTGTAATTACCACATCTGGAGTCTCCGTTGAATTATAAGTACTAAAAATATTATAGGTACAAGTATCTTTATATGTGACATCGCCGATTAATTCTTTTAAATTTACAAAAATAGTTTCTGTTATTAAAGCTTCACAAGTGTCATTATTTGCTCTATGAACCAATTGTAAATTTATATGACAAGGTGCATCGGTGTATACAAGTCCATCCCATATAATTTCAAAAGAATGTTTTTTACAACCTCCACTATATGATAATTCAATTTGAATAATATCTTCTACTCTTTTTCCATTCTTAATGGAAAAAGGATCACCTTCACTCATATTAGTTAGACTATTAGCTTTGAAGGTGTCAAATAATTCCTGATTAATTCTCAAAACAACATCAGAACCAGCAGTTGAATTATCGGCCTGACTATAATAAACATCTTCAACTACATCTTCACTCTTACCACATGAAATAGTTAAAAAAACAACACAACAAATTGTTACTATTTTATAAAATTTAATTTTCATTACAGGCAGCTTATATATTATTAAAATTACACTTTAATTTTGAGTATTCCAGGTATTCCTATTTCATTTACGAATTCATAGGAATAATTTTCTACACGAATATTTTCAATATAAAAATTTGTATCACATTCTGAAGACCATTCGCTAATATCAAATACAACTTTTGCATTGATTGTTTCCCCTATTTTTATAAAAATGGTATTAGATTCCTCATAAGAATATGGTATTAATTCAATGATATTGTAATCATTGTCTGCTATAAAGTCGAACGAAATAACTTCATTATTCTCGTTAACAACTTGAATTTCACTGGATTGATATGAACCAATGGTAAAAATATTTTCACCGGAATCTACATCAACAAATTCTAAATATAAAATAGGAGGTCCTGTCGAGTAAATTTCGCAAGTATTCAAATCACAGCTATAGATCGCTATCATAGCTATAACTAACGTAAGATATCTATTCATCTTTTTATATTAACAGCAACAATTCTGCTATCAATACGAACAAATACATTAAAACGCTACACTACAGCTTTCTTTTTAGATACTTATAAAGAGTAAAGTCAGGGTAGTTCTATTCTTTGATCAGTTCCTCCAGTAGATTCCTGATCTTAGCACTATTCCAATT
>PVMS01169750.1_pt1 | contig 20030 bp, 22 predicted proteins | sample 1853461 | NCBI WGS metagenome assembly PVMS01 (sample SAMN08582032, study PRJNA380276) | Marine sediment metagenome, whole genome shotgun sequencing project. | isolation source: ocean sediment barecode stripped | collected 2017 | reverse complement strand
TTGCTGTTCGCCAGAGGCCTGACGCTCCTCGTATCCTTCTGAATAAAAATACCTGGAAGAATCTGGTGTATGAATCTCATCGATCAACACTATCTTTCCATCTTTTTTACCAAACTCATACTTGGTATCTACAAGAATCAGTCCCATTTTGGCGGCTATTTCAGTACCTCTTTGAAATAAGGCCCGGGTATAGTCTTCAAGCATAAGATAATCCTTTACAGAAACCAGTTTACTGGCCATAATCTCTTCTCTTGAAATATCCTCATCATGCCCTTCATCTGCCTTGGTGGTAGGCGTAATGATTGGTTCGGGAAAGCGGTCATGTTCTTTCAGACCTTCAGCCATTGGAACACCGCACAGGATTCTCTTTCCATCTCGGTATTCTCTCCAGGCATGACCGGTCACATAACCACGTATCACCATCTCAACCTTGAATGGATCCGCCATTAGGCCTACTGTAACATTGGGATCGGGCGAAGATATCTTCCAGTTGGGAACGATATCGGAGGTGGCATCCAGGAACTTGGCTGCAATCTGATTCAGGACCTGTCCCTTGTAAGGAATCCCCCTGGGCAGAACCACATCAAATGCAGAAATCCTGTCAGAGACTACCATGACCAGGTAGTCGTCCTTAATATTATATACGTCGCGAACCTTACCTGTGTAAAGACTCTTCTGTCCTGTCAGCTCAAACGCTGTTCCCTTTAATGCATTGGCCATAACTGAATCTGTTTTTTTTTAAAGTTATCTTTTTTTCTTCTAGTAGTTGGCACTATTTCCCTAGATACTATTATATGCCTTGACGATGGACTTTACAAGCCTGTGCCTGATAATATCCCTGTCATCGAAGCGTATAATCGAAATCCCCTTGATTCCGTCTAAAATCTGCATAGCCTGCACCAGTCCGGAATCCTCCCTCCTCGGAAGGTCCACCTGTGAATCATCGCCAGTAACAATGAAACGGGCACTGGGTCCCATTCTTGTCAGGAACATCTTAAATTGACTGGCAGTTGCATTCTGAGCCTCATCAAGTATTACAAAGGCTTCATCAAGAGTGCGTCCTCTCATATAGGCCAATGGAGCAATCTGAATGGTTCCATCCTCCATAAACTGGATCAGTCTCCGCGGCTGAATCATATCCCTGAGTGCATCATAGAGCGGTTGAAGATAGGGATCCAGTTTCTCCTTATAGTCTCCCGGCAGGAAGCCCAGTTTCTCGCCAGCCTCCACCGCAGGGCGGGTCAAAATAATCCGTTTGACCTCCCGCTCTTTGAGGGCTTTTACTGCCATGGCAATGGCCGTATAGGTTTTCCCTGTGCCGGCAGGCCCTACTGCAATCAAAAGGTCATTCATTATCCCTTCGTCAACCAGGCGTTTCTGGTTAATGGTAACGGCCCTGATCTTCCTGCCACTCTCTCCATGAAGCAACACTTCTCCTTCCAGGCCGGGTGCCTCCATCTTATTAGCGACAGATCCCTTTAATAAATCATCCAGGTCGGGAAGGGTAACTGTTTCAAATTTCCGCAGGTAGCGCAGGAATAGATCGACTTTTTCTTCAAAATCAAGCAGACGTTCTTTCTTACCTGAAATACGGATCTCGTTTCCTCTGGAAACAATCTTCAGATCAGGAAAAAGTTCAATGAATTTATTGAAGCGGACGTTATTCACACCATAGAAATCAACAGGGTCAACCCCTTCCAAATAGATCAATTTTTCCGCCATAAATTAAATTATAATTACTACTTTTGGATGTGCAAATTAAGTTGTTTTTTCCAACATTCCAATAAGAAATTCACTGGTACAGACCCATGCACATTATTACACTGACGTCCGATTGGAAGGAGCATGATTTTTACGTAGCGTCACTCAAGGGAAAACTTCTTTCGGCCTGTCCCCAGGTACAAATTATCGACATTAACCACCGTATTAAATCATACAACAGTGCACATGCTGCTTATATAGTCCGAAACGCTTATCCCCACTTCCCGGAAAGTACAATCCATATCATTGCGGTCAATTCGGAGCCTGAAAAGGGACATGAGCTGCTGGCAGCAAGGAAGGACAAACATTACTTCCTCTGTGCCGACAATGGAATCCTCGGCTTGCTGGGCGGATCTGAACCGGATGAGGTGATTACCCTGGCCGAGCATTACCAGGAAGAGCCTGATACCTTTATAGCCCTGACAGTCTTTGCTAGAGTAGCATGTGAGTTGACTAAAGGTACGGCTTTGAAGAAACTTGGAGCTCCAGCACAAAAATATGACAGACAGACTCCATTAAGAGCCACCATTGAGGATCAAACTATTACAGGAAGTGTGATTCATATCGACTCCTATCAGAATGCCATCACAAATATCTCCCAGGAGCTATTTAAGCGCATTGGTAAGGGGAGAAGCTTTGAGATTTATGTTCAGAGCAAACACTATATGGTCGACAGAATCAACAAGCGCTACAATGAGACGGAAGCAGGCGAGCTACTGGCCATTTTTAACTCATCGGGCCTGTTGGAAATTGCCATACGGAACGGAAACGCAGCCGGTTTACTCAAATTAAATACAAACTCAACCATCAGGATTGAATTCAAAGAAGGATAGCATGCACAGTACCGAAGAGAAGTTGAAAGCATTTGAACGTCTGCTGGAGGTGATGGACGAATTAAGGGAAAAGTGTCCGTGGGACCGGGAACAAACTCTTGAGAGCCTGAGGAACCTGACCATCGAAGAAACATATGAACTGGCCGATGCCATTATTGACCAGGATCTTGAAGAAATCCGAAAGGAATTGGGCGATCTGATGCTTCATATCGTGTTTTATTCTAAGATTGGATCTGAAAAAGGTGCTTTCGATATTGCCGATGTACTAAATGGTGTCTGCGACAAGCTTGTCTTCCGACACCCACATGTATTCGGGGAAGAGGAAGTAAAAGACTCCGGGGAAGTGCTTGAAAACTGGGAAGAACTGAAGATGAAGGAGGGAAACCGCAGTGTACTTGCCGGTGTTCCGACTTCGCTCCCGGCCATGATCAAAGCACACAGAATCCAGGACAAGGTAAGGGCCATCGGGTTTGACTGGGACCGGCGGGAACAGGTATGGGACAAGGTAAACGAGGAACTCCAGGAGGTAAAATATGAACTAATCAACGGGCAGGAATATGAAAAGATGGAGGAAGAGATCGGGGATCTGCTATTCTCCGTTATAAATGCAGCCCGCCTCTACAAGGTTGAACCGGAAACAGCCCTGGAGAGGACCAACAGGAAATTTATCAAAAGATTTAAATACCTGGAAAGCAAGGCTCGGAAAATGAATCGTAGTTTGAAAGAGATGAGCCTGGAAGAAATGGAAGCTATCTGGCAGGAAGCTAAATCTATTTAGCTTTGTCCTGTTCTTTTTCCTTCTTCTCAGTTGCTTTTTCTGCTTTCTCCTCTGCGTCCTCTTCTTCTTTGTCGATTACCTCTAGAAGCTGGTGCTGGTGTAACTGGTTGTACCACTGAAAGACTTTCTTGATATCAGAAACATAAACACGATCCTCATCGTATTCAGAGACAAGCTCCTTGAACTGGCTTTTTAGCTCTTTCACATCTGCCTTATGGGACAGGGTCTCTTTCCCTTCAGATTTCTCATGGATCATAAAGAAGATATCTGCCAGCGGGACCTCTTCATCAATTGTAAATATGGCAATATCCTCCAGGGAACTCACCCGGGCCGTGGCGGGTGCCACATGCCTTTTTTGATCCTCCAGGGATTCCACAACTATACCATTGCGGGCCTGAGCAATAAATTTAAACAGGCCGCCTTTGCCCGATATGGCAAGAATGTCTTTTAATTGAATCGTCTTCATACCTCTAGATAAAGTGTTGCAAACGTACATATAGTTTTTTATGTATACAATAAATTGCTATCATAAAATAACTATATGGGAGTTCCCTACTATGACTTTCAAGATGAAAGTTTTATAGAGGAATATAATACTTCTATTTCAATCCCCGCTCTTTCTTAATCCGCTCATATGCACTCTGAACCTTCTTGAATTTTTCATTGGCAACCTTCTTGAAATCCTCACCCAGGTGACTCACCTTATCAGGATGATATTTCATGGCCATCAGGCGGTAAGCTTTTTTCACATCCTCATCAGTGCTTGTGGGTTCAATCTCCAATATTTTATAGGACCCATCGGTTACACTCACAAACATGGCTCTGATACTCTGGAAATCTGAGTCAGTGATACTCATGTATGTAGCTATCTTTTGAATCACCTGGTTCTCTGATTCACTTACCGATCCGTCAGCCGATGCAATCCCAAAGAGGAAATGAAGCATCTCCAGGCGATAGGAATATTCGAGTCTCTGTGAGAGCTGGTTGGTTACATCTCTCACAGGGATTTCCTGCTTCAGGATGTCTCTCAACATCACCACCGCTTCATTAGCAGTATCTGCACCAAAGCGGGAAACAAAATAGCGTTTCACATAGTCCAGTTCACTTTTCATCACCCTGCCATCTGCCTTCATCACCGCAGCAATAAGTACCAGCAGTGAAGCTGCATAGTCCCCCCGAAGGGTCTGTGTTCTAGCACTACGAACCTGTCCGGGTGCAGTACTGGTCCCGGTATCAAAAATTGAACCTACGGCCAGGCCAAGGATCCCGCCAATAGGACCTCCCAGGGCCCATCCCAGTCCAAGTCCAACCCATTTTCCAAATTTTGCCATAATCTATACTTTGCTGTTTAAAATCTTGTTATGCAATTCTATCACCTGGGGCAAAAGCATCTGAGCCCCGTCATTGGTGAGAATATGGTCGGCCTTCTTCATTTTTTCTTCTTCGCTCAACTGGTGTCCCATACGCTTCAGTACATCCTCGCGGCTAAGACCATCCCGCTTCATAACGCGACTGATCCTGAGCTCCTCGGGGGCATAAACTAAAACCGTTTGATCCATCTCAACACTGGCTCCGCTTTCGAACAGGATAGCTGCCTCCTCCACCACATAGGGAGCTTCACTATTTTGCGCCGTCCACCCGATAAAATCTCTACGTACAGCCGGATGTACCAGGCTGTTTAATCGGGAGAGCTTTTCATGATCCCCGAATACTGAAGAGGCTACAAATCGCCTGTCCAGACCATCTCTGCCGTAGGCTTGATTTCCAAACATTTGCACAATGCCTTTCTTCAGTTCAGCATTGTTATTCATCAATAAACGTGCAGCTGTATCCGCATAATATACTGGCACCCCCAGTTTTTCGAAAATCTGACAGACCAGGGTCTTGCCGCTGCCTATCCCGCCAGTTAATCCAAGCTTGAACATCACCTTCTTGACTTGAGGAATTCAACAGTCTTGGGATAATATTCATAGCGAAGCAGATAATCCGGCAGGTTCTGAATGCTTACATTCAGAGTCTGAACCCGCTCCTCAATCTTTTCGTAATCAACCACTGCTCTGAAAGGATAGCTCTCAGTTCGGTCATAGTTGCTCAACCCAACCTTGCAAGAAATGCTAATATTGGAAGGAAAGGTCTGTAAAAGGATGCTATCAGGCAAATTCAGCACCTCAATGGGAACTGCTACCTGCAGTTCAGTAAAGCGCTCCAATTCAATGAAGCACTCCACCCTGGTGAAATTGTAAGTCAGATCAGGCTTCTGGCTCAAGCGTACCTTGTCCTCGTAGTTCTTGGTAAGCTCACCCAGCTCCAGTCTTTCGGTATAGATAAAATCCAGTGTATCCAGGATCAGGTCAGGCCCGGTTACCTCCACAGAATCAGGGGTGAGCATGATCCTGTCCTTGATGGTAAACTGATTCACTATGGTATAGTTGAAATCGGCCTGTATCTGCACCATTCTGGTCACCTTACCCGCAAACTGAAAATAGAGCGTATCTGGCTTGATCTCCAGCACTTGCAGTTCTGTATCTAACTGCCTCGAGATATGATCCTTCAAATAGCGGGTCAGGATGTAAGCACTGGAGCTGTCCTGCCCCCTGCTCAGGTTGTAATCCGAAACATCAAAGCTTATGGGAACCGGTTTCCTGAACATCCTGTACCGTAAGAGCGCATAGCCGTGGGCATTGATCTTCAGATCAAGGTGCCCGGGCAATTCACCCACAAATACCTTATCTTCGGGAAAATCTGTGTAGACAAGGGGGTATTCAAGAACGGAAGTATAGTTCTTACTCAATGCATTGAGAAACCAGATAGAAGCCGATATTAAAAGGAACACAGAAAACAACAGAATCCTTTTTTTGGACTGTAATTTTTGCCCTTCCCTTACCTTTGGCCATTTTTTCTGGAGAAAACCGTTTTCCAAAGCTGTCTTTTTACTTCTTGGCAGGAGTCTCTGCCGGTTCGGCAGTTACTGCTGTTTTATCAACCTTCACAAGTACGTTATCAGCAATTTCAAGTGTCACAGTACGATCCTTTACATCGTTGATCTTACCATAAATCCCACCTGTTGTGGTCACTTTATCACCTTTTTTCAGGGCATTCCTGAAACTTGAAGCATCCTTTTGCTTCTTCACCTGTGGACGTATCATAAAAAAATAGAATACCACGATGATCAGCAATAGAAAAATCAGGGATTGCATCCCTGCAGCACCGCCAGGACCGGCTGGTGCAGCTAAAATCTGAAATAAAAAACTCATACCTACTTTATTTATTTAGTTAAACACTATTATTTATTTTCGCTCTAATGGTCAATTGGACCACCTGATTGCTTGCATTTGTCTTCACGGTGATAAGCTTTCGTTGTTCGCCACTCCTGCCCGATGCATCAAATATAATCTCAAGGGTCTCCTTTTTTCCGGGCTCCAGCGGTTCACTACTCCAGTTGGGAGTGGTGCACCCGCAACCAGCCTCTACCGTTGTAATCAATAAATCCCTTCCCCCTTCGTTCCTGTAGTCAAAATAACAGACCACCCTTTCTCCTTCAATCATTGTTCCAAAATCGTGAATCAGGGTGTCAAAAACAATAACAGGCTCATTATGAGCATCTTGATTATTTCCTTCCTGATCCACAGCTCCCAGTTCCTGACTGCCATTTTGTCCGCCACAGGAGATGAGTACCAGAATCAGGCCCGCCAGCATGCTCCCGGGGATCAATCGGTTCAGATCAGTCATTCTCACCAATCAGCCCCCTCCCTTTTTTCAATATTTTCTTCTCCTCCTTCAATTGCATTACCACTTTATCCAGCACCCCGTTGATAAAAATACTACTCTTACTTGTGCTGTAAAACTTGGATATTTCCAGGTACTCATTCAGAGACACCTTTGTTGGAATCGAAGGAAAAGCGACCAGTTCGGCAATGGCGATCTGCATAATCAGGATATCCATAAAAGCAATTCGTTCAAGGTCCCAATTCCGGGTATTCTGCTTAATATACTCCAGATACTCTTCATGGTGCAGGATGGCCTGTCTGTACAACTTCACTACGTAATCACTATCCTCCTCATTCTTATAAAGTTCCATTAGAGGTTTATCTGGTCCGTCATCTTCCTTGAACTTCTTAAAGGTCTTAACAATCATGCTGGTGATAAATTCCAGGTCGTCATTCCAGTATATACTCTGCTCCTCCATGATGGAATCGAGTCTTTCGCTGGAAAAAATGAGGTGCGTATAGATGAAGGTAACCAGGCGTTTATCCTCAGCATATCCATGCTCCTCGGCATTCATATAAGCCTTATATTCCTCTCTCTCTATCAAACGTGTATAGACCTCTTTGATAAGCTCCGGGTGATTGACCCAATTGAGCTTGTGCTGTTCCACAAACCTGAGCAAGTGATCATTATTTCTGAGCTGATCAACCAGGCGATTGTCGATAAAACGTGTGTTGGGATGAAGGTCCTCATGAGTAGGAATGCGCTTATTCCTGGCTAATTCAATTCTGGATTCCGCATAGAGGATCACATCGATCAATAGCAGAAGCAGGTAGTGATATAGCTCGTATGCTTTCTCAATATTAAAATGAAGCTCTTTCTCCGAGCGCCTCATATCCTCTCTGCCAGTGGTGTAGTAAGCGTAGAGGGATTGCAGTGCTTTAATACGTAATTGTCTCCTGCTGATCATTTGTAAAAGAACCTGTAACTGTTTTCATTAACGATGCAAATTTACATTAAATTTTAATCTATAAAACATCTGTTCGACAGCAAGTTTAGTCAGAAGCTAAAATGTAGCAAAATTTGAATATGTTTAAAATATTTTACACTTTTGAGAAAGAACTAAGCAAACCCTAACCAAATCTGAAGTAATGATTGATGAAGGAAATGTTAAATCTGGTGAGTATGGATCAGATGGAGCAGGACGGGAAGAGATTCATTCCAAGGCTGTAAGGGCTGGAAAAAGAACCTACTTTTTTGATGTGAAGGCTACCCGTAGAAATGACTACTACCTGACGATTACCGAGAGCAAAAAAAGATTTAACCGCGACGGAAAGTTTTTTCTATGAGAAACACAAACTCTTTCTCTACAAAGAGGATTTTGACAAATTTGCTGATAGTCTGAACGAGATTATTGCCTTTATCCGCGATGCCAATCCGCAGCCTATCGAGCTGGAAGACAGCCCGGTAGTTGAACACCAGAAAAAAGAAGATCCTGCAAAAGAGCTGGTTGAAGAGGAAAAAGACTTCACCAATGTGGAGTTTGAAGATCTTGGTGAAGAGAACGTTTAGTCCTGCTTATTCCTGCGTTTAAGAAATTCCTCTATCTCTCCAAAAGAGAGGACCCTTACATTGGTCACGATAAAGTCGTCATTTAGAAAATCGCCGTACCTGTTGCACTCAACAATGGCCTCTTTGAAAACTGAATTCAGGGAATGGGTCATGGGCAATAGAAGCAGAATGGTAGCCAGATAACCTGAAAAATCAGCTTCCTCTATTATTGCGTCAAATTTCTTAAGAATAAATTCAAACTCATTCTTAATAACCATCTTCTGAGTCGATGTCAGCTCGACCTTTGTTCTTGACATCAATACCACAAAATAGCGCAGTTTCTCATCCTTCCCTCCCAGACCGGTGGAAATAAACACCTGGTTCTCATCCAGAATCTTGCTCTCGAGTAACATGCGACTCTCATTCAGAGCCAGAACTGCCCAGGATAGCAAAGGCTCCCGGGCATGCTCAAGGTAAGCCTCTATTGCCCTGAAACATTCAACGCTTTCAATGCTGGCCATTCTTGCCAGGATCTCCTTTTTTACATCCACAGAGTAACCCTGTTCTGACAGGTATTGCATATGGTCAAGAGCCCATTCATCACTCTTTTCTTCTCTGATTCTCATGGAGCAATCATAGTACTCCATCTGCAGGTCAATATCAATCTTCTGCTCCAGAATCTTCAGATTTCCCGGAGTAGCCCCCAGGATCTCCCTGATCTTCTCATACAGATTCTCGTGCTCTTCCATCAGGTGCCTGCTTTTTATTAAATGTACGATTTTTTGTTAATTTGGGACAAAGTTTAACAATGGAAGTCGTTTCTGACATAGACAAGCGGGTTGAAGAGGCTTCCTCAGGTTATAAGCTCTCTATTGAAAGCACACTACAGGTGGGATTCAACCTCTTACGGAAAGCTCCGTCGGAATTTATAGTCTTCTCCCTCCTTGCTGCTATTATCTTCTCTAACCCTATCAGTGGATTATTGTTGGGGGGACCGGTCATGGCCTCCTATTTTCACCTGGCACACCTTGCACACAGGGGGCAGCAGATTGATATTTCTGATTTTTTCAGGGGTTTTGACAAGGCCGGCAGCTTAATCTTACTGAGTCTGCTTATATTCCTGATCGTAATGCTGGGTTTGATTATGTTGATCATACCCGGAATATACTTTGCTGTCTCTTATGTTTTTTCCCACCTCTTTGTCTGGTTTTATGACAAGGAACCAACCGAGGCCATCCGCCTGAGCAAGCTTGCTGTTTCAGGTAATTTCAGACAGATACTGCTGCTATTCCTGATCCTGGCCGGAATTAATCTTCTGGGGCTTATGGCGCTCGGTGTGGGCATCCTGCTGACCATGCCATTTTCATTCTGTGTAGTATATGCAGCTTTTGATGATATAATCGGGATCTCAAACTGATAATTATGGATATAACACTTGCCGTACTTGGAGCAGCACTAGTTCTGGTTGGATTTATTGGAAGTGTACTTCCCATAATTCCGGGGCCACCCATTAGCTGGGCGGGTTTACTGCTATTGAAATGGACCGATTTTGTTGTGGACCATGGTGCCGCCTATGAAAATACCCTGTGGATCCTCCTTTTCTTTGTCATCCTGGTCACCATCCTCGACTATGTGGTACCCATCATGGGTACCAAAAGATACGGCGGATCCAAACGAGGTGTCTGGGGAGCCACTATAGGCGTGATAGTAGGCCTTTTTTTCGGCCCCCTGGGTATCATCATAGGCCCTTTTCTTGGAGCCTATATTGGTGAAATAACTACCGGAAAGAAGGATAAGGAAGCCCTGCGGGCTGCCTGGGGTTCATTTATGGGATTCCTGCTTGGAGTGGGTCTGAAGCTGATGGTATGTGGAGCGATATTCTTCTTCTTTATACGGTATTTATTCTTCTAAGCACCAAGCGTAGCTACAAGAATTGCTTTTATTGAATGCATTCTGTTTTCTGCCTCATCAAATACAATGGAGTGTTTCGATTCGAATACCTCTTCGCTTACTTCCATGGCTTCCAGTCCAAATTTCTGAAAGATCTCTTCGCCCATGGTGGTTTCCCTGTTATGAAAGGCCGGGAGGCAATGAAGAAATTTTACATCTGGATTTCCGGTGGCTTTTATTACATCCATATTCACCTGGTAGGGTAAGAGTAATTTGATTCGTTCGTCCCAAACCTCTTCAGGCTCTCCCATGGAGACCCATACATCGGTATAGAGAAAATCCGCATCCTTTACCGCTTTCAGCACATCATCCGTAATGGTAATCTTTGCTCCGGTCTCATGAGCAATCTTTTGACACTTTTCAAGCAGCGACTCATCGGGCTGAACAGAAGCAGGGGCTGCTGCTCTGAAATCCATTCCTACTTTAGCCGCACCCACCATCAATGAGTTACCCATATTGTTCCTGGCATCACCCAGGTAACAGAATTTTATTTCATCCAGGGGCTTTGCCGAGTGCTCCATCATGGTCATAAAATCGGCCAGAATCTGGGTGGGATGAAACTCATTTGTGAGACCATTCCAGACAGGCACTCCGGCATGGGCTGCAAGTTCCTTCACTACGGACTGACCGAAGCCCCTGTATTCGATCCCGTCGTACATCCGTCCCAAGACCCGGGCAGTATCCTTCATGGATTCTTTATAGCCGATCTGTGATCCAGATGGCCCCAGGTAGGTAACCCCGGCGCCCTGATCAAGTGCAGCCACTTCAAAAGCGCACCTGGTACGGGTTGAGCTCTTTTCAAAAATCAAGGCAATATTCTTCCCCTTCAGGGTTGGGACTTCGGTGCCGCTATACTTGGACTTCTTCAAAGTAAAACCAAGATCAAGTAGAAAATGGATTTCCTGTGGAGTAAAATCAAGCAGTGTCAGAAAATGTCGGTTGCGCAAGTTAAAAGCCATGATAAAAAATTGAATTAATAAGACAGTTAAAAATACTATAAATTCTCAGGCATCGTATTCCATGGTGATTTTCGTACCATAGCTTCGATCTTCCAGTTTAAAAGCTTCTGTAATAACGCTCTTCTCTCCCCCCTTCTCAATAAACTGCAAAGATGCTCTGATTTTTGGAGCCATATCGCCTTTACCAAACATGCCCTGGTCCAGGTATGACAGCGTATCCTGGTAGTTTAAAAACTCCTTTACCTCCTGTTGTGGAGTGCCGTAATTGATGTATACAAATGGAACATCTGTAAGGATGTAGAATTCATTGGCGCCTATCCGGGCCCCCAGAAGGGCCGATGCCAGGTCCTTGTCGATCACCGCTTCCGATGGTCTGATACGGCCTTCAGCATCCCTGTATACAGGCACACCTCCACCACCTGAAGCCACCACAATGGTCCCCTGCCGCGCCAATGTCTCCACAAGCTTCTCATTGATAATCTCAATGGGCTTTGGGGAAGGTACTGCTCTGCGATATCCTCCTTCACGCTTATTACCTTCCTGAAAAATCCATCCTTTTTCGGCAGCAATCTTATCTGCTTCCTCCTTGCTATAGGTTTTGCCCACCCGTTTGGAAGGTAGAAGGAAAGCAGGATCGTTCTCTTCAACTACCGTCATGGTAATCAATGTAACGACTTCCTTCTGAATTCCGTTTTTATGAAGAATATTCCGGAGTATCCGCTCGATCATATAGCCAATCCCCCCCTGGGAATCAGCAACGCAAATATCCAGAGGCATTTGCGGAATGCCGTAGTTCACTTCCCCTGCATCGTTACGCATCAGAATATTTCCCACCTGGGGGCCATTTCCATGGGTAATCACCAGGTCATAACCTTCTCTGATCAGAAACAAAAGATTTTCCAGGGTATCGTTCGTGTTCTGTTCCTGTTCATCGATGGTACCCAACTGATTGTCGCGGAGCAATGCATTTCCTCCAAGCGCTACAACTGCCAGCTTTTTCATAATAGATCATTGTTAAATCATGCAAATCTATATATTCCCCTTCCTATGTTTTGTCATAAAAAGAGTTTCTTAAACATATATAGTGATATATTTTTCTAATTTTGGATCAAAATTGGTCGAAATTCATACGATTTACCGTGCCCCGTAGACTTTTTGTCCCCTTCCTGATTCTGGTTTCACTGCTCCTTTACAGCTGCCGCCGTAATACCCTTCCTGAAACATTGGAAGCGCATTACGTTAAATACAAGATTAACTATATGGAGAGCATGGCAGGGGATGTGCCCACCCGAATCCTGCCTGCCAAAATGGATTCATGGTATACCGAATATTTTGTGGTCACCAGAATTACCGGTTTCTTCAACCAATTCTCTCTTATACAGATTGCCGATATCAGGAAAAAACGTGTATCAACCCTGTTAAACCTCTTTGGAAACAAGGTTTATCACAGGGGTGAAAGAGGAGAATTACCAGTCGGAATTATTGCTCCATCAGAATTACACATCCAAACCACAGGGAAACAATCTGTGATAGGCGGTCTAAATTCGGAGCAGGTGAAAATAGATACCGGGAGCGAGAGTTTCAATATGTACTACACCCGTGACTTTTCTGTTCGAAGACCAAATATGAGTACTCCTTATGGCTCCATAGATTACCCTTTGTCTGATTTCAGGATTCAGCTTAGCTATCTCAAAATGCATCTTACCTGTTCCGAATACGAACGCAGAATAATTGAATCTGAACTCTTTACGGTCCCCGATGATTACAGGCTTGTAAGTCGTCCAGTGATGGAGGAAATTATTAACAGTCTGTTTACAAAAGAATAAATTGAACAGTTCCGTTATTAGTACATTAGTAAGTTATAATCTAAAGTAGATTTATACCATATCGGGGGAGAATGGCTAAGAAAAAGAAGAAGAATAAAAACCCAGTTATCAGGTTCCTGGGATCTGTGGTTGCCTTTTTTAAGGATGACCGCTTTCGTTACGCTATGGGAATTGTGTTCCTATTGCTTGCTTTGTTTTTAATCCTTTCGCTAATCTCCTACCTGATCAATTGGAAAACAGACCAGGATTTTGAATGGGCTAAGGTGTTTTCCGGTCCGGAGATCCAGGTGGAGAATTCGGGCGGAAAACTGGGCGCATGGCTTTCCAATCTATTCATTAACAAATGGTTTGGTATTGCCAGCTTTCTATTTCCTGTCATCCTGATTATCTGGGCCATGGCACTTTACAGGATCCGGGTTGTAAAGGCTGCCAAGGCCATCAGGAACTGTCTTATCCTGATCATTCTTTTGTCGCTCACCCTTAGTTTGATCTTTGGAGATGCTGGAGGAGCATTGGGAAGCGGTCCGGGCGGACAACACGGATATTTCCTCAGCAGATGGTTGGTGGCAAGCATCGGCACGCTGGGAACAATATTTCTGTTAGTCATATGCTACGTGGCTATGCTTCTCTTCTCAACATCCTTCCTGGATTGGATAAGGACTAAAGAAAATCCCTTTCTCTCCACCGGCGAACAAAATGAAAGTGAGCATATCCCTGAAGCAGAAGAAGAGGAGATACAAAGCGATGATACGAGCAAGGTAGAGGAAGTAATTGAGGACGAATCCTTTGTTGTTAAGGTAGAAGAAACCATAGAAAAGCCTTCCCTGCCAGAAGAAGACCCCGGTGGAAAAGAGGATGTGGAAATGACCATTGAGGATATCAATCCGGAAGATATAAATCTTGATGAGGGAGCCCTGGGTGAGTACGATCCCACTCTGGACCTGCCCAAGTTCAGGTTTCCCCCTCTGAGCCTGATGAAAGAATACGACCAGGGAAATACAACGGTAAGCAACGAGGAGTTGATATCCAATAAAAACCGGATTGTTGAAACCCTGGGGAATTACAATATCAAGATTGACAAGATCAAGGCCACCATAGGACCAACGGTAACACTTTATGAGATCGTTCCGGCTCCCGGCATCAGGATATCCAAGATTAAGAGTCTGGAAGATGATATTGCATTAAGTCTTTCGGCTCTGGGAATCAGGATCATTGCTCCCATTCCAGGGAAAGGAACCATAGGTATAGAGGTTCCCAACCAGAATCCAAAGACGGTCTCCATGAAATCGATCCTGTCCTCTAAAAAGTTCCAGGATGCAGAGATGGAACTGGCCATCGCTCTTGGAAAAACCATCTCTAATGAGACCTTTGTATTTGATCTGACCAAGATGCCTCACCTCCTTGTTGCAGGTGCTACCGGACAGGGTAAATCTGTTGGATTAAATGCCATTATCGCCTCGCTGCTCTTTAAGAAGCATCCTGCTCAGCTGAAGTTTGTAATGATCGATCCGAAAAAAGTGGAACTTTCACTTTACAGAAAGATAGAGCGACATTACCTGGCCAAACTTCCAGAATCGGAAGAGGCTATCATTACAGATACCCAGCAGGTAATCCACACCCTGAACAGCCTTTGTGGAGAAATGGACGACCGCTATAATCTGTTGAAAAACGCGCAGGTAAGAAATATCAAGGAGTACAATGCCAAATTCATCAATCGGAAACTCAATCCCAACAAGGGACACCGTTTCCTTCCATTTATAGTAGTCATCATCGATGAATTTGCTGACCTGATCATGACAGCCGGAAGGGAAATTGAAACCCCCATCTCCAGGCTGGCCCAACTGGCAAGGGCCATCGGTATACACCTTATTATTGCCACCCAGCGCCCTACTACCAATATTATTACCGGCGTCATCAAAGCCAACTTCCCGGCACGTATCGCTTTTCGAGTCACTTCCGGCATCGATTCCCGTACCATTTTAGACGGACCTGGAGCAGATCAGTTAATCGGCCGGGGTGATATGCTCTTCCTCAGTGGAAGTGATCCCATACGACTGCAATGCGCCTTTGTGGATGGTCCCGAGATTGAGGATGTTACCGACTTTATTGGACAACAAAAGGGCTACCCCACAGCCCTGATGCTGAATCCTGTGGAGCAGGAAAGCGGAATCGGTCCTGAAGTGGATCTGGATAAGCGGGATGACAAATTTGAGGAGGCTGCAAGACTTGTGGTTCAGCACCAACAGGGGTCCACTTCACTTATTCAGCGAAAACTTTCACTGGGGTACAACAGGGCTGGACGAATTGTGGACCAGCTGGAAGTTGCAGGGATCCTTGGACCCTTCGAAGGCAGCAAAGCCAGAAAGGTCCTTGTACAGGATGAATTCTCTTTGGAACAGATTTTGAGTAAGCTAAGCTAAACAGAGCTTCAAAGCATGAATCAATTCAGATATATTTGGCTGCTGGCACTGGTATCGTTTTTTACCATGGCCTCCTACAGTCAGCAGGACAGCAGGGCTGACAAGTACCTGCAAGCCGTATCGAAGCAGTTCGATATGGACAAAGCATATGTGATCCAGATGAACTATATCCGGGAGGATCTGATGCAGGAGACTTCTGCAGAGGGAGAAGGGGTGATCTGGATGAAAGGGCTGAAGTATAAGATCATGTTGGATGAATTTATTATCTATTACAACGAAGAAAAACTCTATTCTCAGAATACGGAGACTGAGGAAGTCTATGTCAGCGAACCAGATCCTGACCAACCCGGGTACCTGCAGGCAGTTCCCATAAAGATTATCAAGGCATATGAACAGGACTTCAATTACATGTACATTGGCTCTACCCCTATGCTGGGCAAGAGTCTGATTGAAATACAGCTTTACCCAAAAGATATATCAGGACCCTATTCCATGCTCAAAATGTTTGTGAACCCCAACTCCCAGAAACTGGAAGCAATGCAGTTAAAACACAAAGAAGGCATTCTATATACCATGATACTTTCCGAAATGAAAGTAGATCAGACACTGGAGGAAAGCATCTTTGATTATGATCCCTCAGCTTACCCCAACACCGAGATCATTGAGCTGATTGAATAAACTCTATTCCGGATACTCTATTCTGGAGTGATAGATGTTGGTAAGCCTGTTCTTGAAAATCTCTTTAATGGTGCTTATATCTGCAAAAGTGATGTCAGCCTCTGAATACTGCTCTTCCTCAGCCTGCCGACTAACAATATTCTCCACCAGATCAGAAATTGATTCACGGGTGTAAGCCTTCAGTGTTCTTGAGGCAGCTTCCACCGAATCGGCCATCATCAAAACCGCATTCTCCTTGCTTGAGGGTTTTGGCCCGGGGTAGGTAAATTCGTTGATATCTACCTCTTCGTCAGGATTGGTGTTGAGATAGGTGCGGTAAAAAAACTGTACCGTGCCGGTGCCATGATGGGTCCTGATAAATTCGATGATCTTTTCGTTCAAATTGTGTTTTTTAGCAATCTCCACCCCTTTCAGCACATGGCCAATGATCAGTTTAGCACTTGTGCGTTCATCCAGTTCATTATGCGGATTGGATCCTTCATGAATGTTCTCAATAAAAAAATGGGAATTTTCCATTTTCCCAATATCATGATAGAGGGCACCAGCCCGTACCAGCAAAGAGTTTCCTCCAACCTTCAGAATTGCCTCCTCGGCAAGACTGGCAACCTGCATGCTGTGCTGAAAGGTACCCGGCGCTTTTTCAGCAAGGGCACGCAAAAGGGGCTGATTGGTATCTGACAATTCAAACAAGGTGGCATCAGAGAGAAATCCAAAAATCCGCTCAAACAGGAATACCAGTGGATAAACAGTCAGAATCAGAAGTCCGTTTCCGGCAAGCCACAATACATTTACCCAGTCGATCTGACCAAAATCTCCTTCCTGTAAGAGCGAAAGAATGATATAGATAATTGCATATGCAGAAAGTACAAAGATGGCTGTATAAAACAGAATCCCACGTTTGTAGTAGGAACGCAGGCTAAATAAGGCCACCAAGCCGGCCAGGAAATTCATTAAAACAAATTGATAACTGTTAGGTACCCAGAAAGCAGCCAGCAGAAGGGTGATCATATGGACAAACAGGGCATACCTGATATCAAAAAAGGTCTTCAGGAAAATGGGGACAAGTACAAAGGGTATCACATAGATACTCACAGCATCCTGGGTGGATGCGGCACGCGTCAGCCCTACCATCACTACAATAAGGCTAAGTGTAAATAAGGTTTGCCTTCTGCTGATCAGAATGTCTTTCCGGAAATAGTAGATAAACCAGAAAAGGGCCATAAAAATCAAACTTATTAGCAGTAATTGTCCCAGATAAACTACCAGGTAATTTTTCCCCACATTGGGGTTGGACTCATACTCTTTGCGCAGGGATTCGATAATCAGGAAGTCGGACTGGGTGACCAGCTCTCCCCTGGCAATAATTAACTGCCCCGACTGCACCATGCCCTGTGATAGTGTAAGTTCGTCCAGTGCAGCCTGCTGAACTTTAAGAGTCATAGCTTCATTATACATAAGATTGGGTCCCAGATAATCATTCAGGTTCATCCTGCTCAGAATCGTCAATGATGAAGCACTTGCTCCCTCTACTTCAGTGCCAATATGTTCATAGGCTGATCGCAAGGTGAAAAAGACTGTCAGACGAAACTCCTCTGCCAGATCATCCTTTACCACCATTACCGGAGTCTGTTCGGGTTCCTTGCCCTCAAGAACCGGATGACGCTCAATAATGCCCATGGTATATATTTCCTGTAAGACATTGACTATCAACTGGTGTGTCATGGTCCATCTTTCGGAAATATTTTCTCCCAGGCCCATGGAAGAAGCTATGCTATTGTAGTCGCGTTTGAAGGCCGCAAGCATGCTGTTCCCAACAAGTGAATCATGGAAAAAGTAGAAACGCTCATTATTCTGCAGACTGTCAAGCTCCCTTTGCACCTGTTGATCAGGCTTAAAGATTGGGAAATCGAAAGGAGCAACCAGATTTTCATGCATCCAGGGCTTATTCTTGGTATACTCGTACTTGAACTTCCCCTCCCTGGGGAACATAAAATAGACCAGTAGTATAGCAATGAGGTAAATCAGAACAATCTGGATGGTATTCCAGAATTTGGCGATGCCTTTGGTCCAGTTCATGGGGTGAAATTAAAATATCTTCTTCAACTTTTAACCTCTCCCTTGTATTTTTGTTCAAAAGCTTGTAAACTGCAATTTCTTCTGGAAATTATGATCATGACCAAAGGTACCACCTTCCACGCCTATATACCCATCAGATTTGAACCGGGAAATACATCTGTAATGATCTCACAGTTGTTGTTCGGGGAGGAATTCACCCTGAAGGAAAGAAATGGCAACTGGCTCTCTATTTCGCTTGATTTTGACGGAACTGAAGGTTGGGTGGCTAAAGAGTTCATTGAACTCAGGGAGATCGAAAATGGGAAGGAAACAAGCCCTGACGGGTCTGTTTGTCTGGCTTCGCTCCCATCCACAACCATCCTGGATCTGACCCAGGGGCAACAACGGATCATTCCAGCAGGTGCAGTATGGAATTCGGAGCGAAACAACTCCATGCTCTGGTACGGGCACAATTTTGAACAATTGAGTGGGGAAGGTTTTATCAAACCGGGAGCCAGCAACAATCTCCGGGAGATTGGAAAAAGGTTGGTTTCCCTGCCCCAAATACCAGGTGGAAGATCCGGATTCGGCTTTGATGGCCCAGGACTGGTACAGCTACTTAACAGAATGATGGGAAAGAAGATTCCCCGCTACTGCCAGCAGCAGGCTGAACTGGGCACCACCATTAACTTCATGACTGAAGTCAAGGATGGCGATCTGGCCTTCTTCGACAACGAAGAGAGCGAAATCATCCATGTGGGAATTATCCTGGATGAAGGAAATATCCTGCATTCCGACACCTGCGTAAGCATCGATCTCCTGGACCATCACGGGATCTACAGCAACGAGCAGAAAAAATACACCCATAAACTAAGAGTTATCAAACGAATTTGAAACATAAGACAGCGAAAGAATATGCCCGGAGCTTACCACTATGATTATCCCCGCCCTGCTGTTACCGCCGATGTGGCTGTATTGCGTCTGGAGGAGCTGCCTGAAATTCTGCTGATACAGCGTAAGGAGCTTCCCTTTAAAAACAGCTGGGCCCTGCCAGGCGGATTTATGGAAATGGAAGAAACCCTTGAGGAAACCGCCCGCAGAGAGCTGATGGAGGAGACCAGTATCAGGGCCGGAGAACTAATCCGTTTCGACAGCTATGACAAACCCGGACGTGATCCCAGGGGCCGAACCATTACCCAGGTCTTTGTAATGATCTGGAAAGCGGAAATGGGCATTCCAAAAGCTGGAAGTGATGCAGCCAGTATACAGTGGTTTGGTCTAAACGAGCTACCCGAACTCGCCTTTGATCACAAAGAAATTGTGAGCGATGTTATTCGTATGATCAGGGAAGGAGATTAGCTAAGCCCGGAGCCCTAGATGATCATTCCTGCACCAACTGTATTGTTGGTGGCCTCATCTATAATAATAATACTGCCAGTGATATGATTCTCTTTATAGGAGTCGTAGAAGATTGGTTTGGATGTTTTGAGTGTGATCCTTGCAATCTCATTCAG
>PVMS01052436.1_pt1 | contig 20042 bp, 14 predicted proteins | sample 1853461 | NCBI WGS metagenome assembly PVMS01 (sample SAMN08582032, study PRJNA380276) | Marine sediment metagenome, whole genome shotgun sequencing project. | isolation source: ocean sediment barecode stripped | collected 2017 | reverse complement strand
GCCATGATCACATCCGCTACCGCTCCCAAATCAAGGTCGCCTGCCGGATTCATATCATAGGGTTCTATGGTCAGTTCCAGTCCGTTTTTATGTGCGTAGGCTTTCCCAAATTCAGCATGGTTTTCCAGCAGCAACTCTTTGCATGTTTGGCGTAAATCCCAAAGAAAACGTTCGGTAATCTCTACACTTTTAACGGCACGCCCTGTGTAAGCCAGGAAATAAGGTTCCGGGTCGTAGCCTCGCCTGTTTTTAAATTCGTCAACAATCCCTTCCGTCCAGTTTTGAGCTCCACTTTCCCAACTATCCATGTGAAAACCTGTCCAGCCGACACCTTCTTTTCGGGGAGCAGTTTTTTCAAGTAATACATCGGTGTAATTTTTCAGATGGTTTTCGAAATGCTGTGCATTTAATTTGTTACTTTCAAGACCGATAACAGGTTCAGGAGAGGGGCGCGTACTGGCACCTGTAACTCTTTTTCCCATTCGTACGATGGTCCAATTGCCCTTAGGGGCATCCCAAACCAGGTTTCCATTTGGTTGTAAATATTGAGTGACGTTAATAATATCTTGCTTTTTAAGAATTTTGCTTTTCTCTACTTTTTCGAAATTGGCCGGAGAAGGCAAATGGGTCTTTACATTAGGTTTAGAGGAAATCGGGTCTCTTTCGTAAAGTGCTTTTTCATTGATGTCTGTAATTACAGGTTTTGCCGCCTCAGGAATAGCATAAATAGCCACATCCTCATAATAAGGATCTTTCATGGTATGCCAAACCGTGCTGCGTTGTTCTGGAATTGGAAGTGCAATATCGATTTTTCTATTGCCCGAAATTTCAGTTTCGCTAAAAACCAAATGCTTCATTGATTCTCCGGGTTTTACCCAGGGACCACCGCTTCCGCACCATCCTGGCCCTGCACCAAGAAGAATTTTTATTCCCAATCGTTCCGCTTCCCTTACAGAGTGAACATATAAATCCTGCCATTCTTCACTCATAAAGTCAATGGGCCCACGAGGCACTCCTATGCCTACTTCAAGAAAAATCAGGTTACTTATACCAGCCTCCTTCATGGACTCCAAATCTTTGGTCATCGCTTCACGAGACAAATTACCATCCATAAAATACCAATAGACACCCGGCTTAGAAGTGTCTGGTGGATTTCTAAAAGCTTCTTTTAGTTCATCAGTAGCTACAGTAGTACAACTCTGAATTGTCACTAAAAAAATAAATACACATGCTACCATTCTGATAATTAATTGTGGGGTATATCTTGGTAATCCAATTGTATTCATTTTTGTAATTATTTAAAGTATTTTATGATCTCATTGGCAATTAATTCATGCCCCTTTTCATTTGGATGATTCACTTGAGACATATACTTTTCAAGTTGTTCCTTATCATTATATAAAAACTCAAAAGCTTTGTAGCTGTCAACCAATCCCACTTGATTTTCATTGGCTAGTCTGATGATTTGATCGCTGTGCTTTTTCAATTCGTTGTTAGCATCTGCATAATCAACTCTTTGATCTGGGGAAGGGGTCAACAGGATAATTTTTATGTTTTCCCTTTTCGCCTTTTTTATCATTTCATGCCAAGCTTTGTATGATTTATCAAGACCCGCTCCTCTATCATTTAATGCATAGTCGATAAAAAGCACATCTGGTTGATGATTTAAAACCTCATTATCAAATCGTTTGGCTCCAGATATCGAATTTTCGCCACCTATAGAAGTGATAATTACATTAACAACAGCATATGGGTAAATAGATTTTATTTTTTGCAATACCAGATAAGGATAGGCTGATAAAGTATTTACCACAGGTGTTTTAAAATACCCTGCGGGAACACTATGTCCGTGAAAGACTATATTAATGGTTCTGTTTTTTGGCCATTCTTTTTGCATTTCTATTTTTAAGTCATTTAAATAACTGGCTACATTGGCTGTTTCCGTTTTATTTTGTTGACCATAAGCCATTACCCCAATTAACATAAAGGGTAAAAAAAGTAAAAGTTTCCTATTCATTCCATTCAAAACGCTGTGATTTTTAATAACAAAAAGCCAAGGCTCCGCCATCTACAGGAAAATCCTGACCGGTAATGTATTTTGATGCAGGGGATACCAAAAACCAAACCATGGAGGCAATATCTTCAGGGGTTCCATATTTATGCAAAGGCATTTTATTCAATATCTTTTTTTCTCTATCTGGATCCAATACCTGTTTTACCATATTGGTTTTTATCCATCCGGGAGAAACAGAATTTACTAAGATATTGTCATTGGCCCATTCTACAGATAATCCTCTGGTCAATCCCAATAAGGCTGTTTTTGAAACGGTATAAGGCACCACATCATTAATTCCTAAATAAGCTGCCATGGAACAAATGTTTACAATTCGGCCGATGCTTTTAGATTTTGATAAATATTGAAAGGCGAACCTGGATAGATTCATGGCGGCTTTGACATTCACTTCCTGAACCTGATTCCAGTTTTCGACATTTAAATCAACCATCTTTTCCCTGAAGGTAATTCCAGCATTATTGATAACAAAATCCAAGCCCTGAGCTCCAATTTCTTCAACTTTTTGACGAAGCTCCTGCTCATCTGTGATATTGATTTTGAAGTGATTTAAATTTTCAATTTCCTCTTCATCTTCTTTAAATTTCCCTGTTCTGCTAAATACAAAAATTGTTGCTCCTGCCTCAGCCAACATGATAGCAATGGCTCTACCTATTCCGGAAGAGCCACCTGTAACTACTCCGCGCAGACCTTGAAGACTAAAACTATTTTTTGCTAATTCGTCAAATCTATTGTTCATATTTCTAATTTGATCAATTTATCTTTTAAGAAAGAAAACCCCCATCCATTACCGGTTCTGGGGTAGGTAAATCCATCTTTTATCTCTAATGTATTATCTATCAAGCCATCAATCCAATCAAAGGATTCCACAGCATATCCGTTTTTTATCGCGCAAAGCAAGGGAACATCATAATCTTTATAATAATGTGGTAATGCAGGAATTCCATACTCAGCAGCTATTTTTGCAGATGCTATCCATTTTTCTACACCCCGATTCTCAATAGATCGGGCTGCCATAAATCTAAGGCCTTTTCTTTAATTAAACAATATCCAAATTGTATCCATTTTTATCTCCAAAAAAATGTCATATAACTATAAAATCACCTCCAAAAAAGTGTCATTTGCAGCAAGATTGTGTTGGCAACTTTAATCTATTTCAAAACTAAATTCATTAAAAGGTTCTCTACTCCATGACAGGTTTTGAGTACCTGGTGAAATCGCAAAAAGTGGAGAAAATGTTCGCACTTTTACGGTTTTCCCATCAGGTAAAAACTCTAAGATTCGCAACCAACCATCGCCGCCATTTCCATGCCAACCCCCACCCATAGCTTGCGCATTAAAGGTCATTTGACTTACCTTTTTATTCGCAGAATTCTTGTCTGTTCTGAATCCGATATGCGCTTTAAAATTATCCGCACCACCGATATGTCCTGAAAAAACCAGTTGAACATTGGATGATGGTTGTACCAATTTTCCCCAAACAGCCTTACCGTAATTCCCGTCTGTAATGGGGTAATTTTCCTTTTCAATATGTTCACTCTTTGCATTTAAATAAGAGTGCGTAAGTATGGCAACCGTATGATCTTTATATTTCGACTTGCCTATGACAGCATTTGCCCAGTTAATAATGGTATCCCTTGGTGCAAATTCGAGATTCATAAACAGAAACTTTCTATTATTTGGAGAAATAAATTCGAAAGCAGCGTTGTCAAGACTTGGGTGGCCTTCAAAATTCTTACCTACCTCTTTCAGTATTTTTTCATTCTCACTATTTCTATATGCCGGAAAATACTTGTCATAATTAGATCTTCTATGCTCTATGCTTTTATATCCAAAATCATGATTTCCTGCTGCTAAAATGTAGGGCACTTTCCCATCAAGTCGTTCAAAAGCTTTTGAAACTGCCATCCACTGATTTCTACTCGATTGATCACCGTTAATATTATCGGGAACGACCATTTCATTTTGCTCTACCAAATCACCGGTGCATAAAACCATTTGAATATTTAGTGCCTCTAAATTATCGTCAATCCAAGCCGTCATTAATTCAAAAATACCCTGATTTCTTCCAAACTTTACATAAGACTGTGGATCGGGAAGTAAAATTAATGTCCAAGAATCTGGATTGGAAAGTTTTGGCGGAATATATTCCTCTTGTGCCTTTACTGGACTGGCATAAATAAATAGAACTGCTAAAAAAACGATACCAAAAGATCTCATTATATGTTGAATTAAGGATTATTATTTACTGGGATATTGTCTATTCTTTAAATTTTATTTATTGATTAATGGAGAAAACACCACTTTCAGGAATTTGAAATGCTTTGGATTCACCTTTATACATGAACATACCCGAATCACCACTAATGCCGATTAGTTGCGCACTTACCAATTCTCCTTCTTTCCATGCAATATTTATTTCAAATCCACCTCTCGCCTTTAATCCTTTTACACTTCCTGTTTTCCACTGGCTAGGAAGGGCAGGTAATAAGTTAATTGTACCCTGTTCATGCGACTGTATTAGCATTTCGGCGATTCCAGCCGTAACACCTAAGTTTCCATCAATCTGAAAAATTTTAGGCGGATGCAAATCAAATAAATTGTTGGTAATTTGATTGCGAAGTAGATTATTTATATGATGATTACTTGCGTCACCATCTAAAAGGCGCGCATAGAAATTAATCATCCAGGCACGACTCCAACCAGTTTGACCACCTCCAGAGGCCAACCTTTTTTCGAGTGTTTTTTTTGCCGCTTCAAAAAGTTTCGGTGTGTTTTGTGTGATTTGATTTGAAGGGTGAAGTCCGAACAAATGAGATACATGTCGATGTCCTGGTTCGCCTTCTTCATAATCTTCCATCCACTCTTGTATGGTACCATCTTTACCGATTTTTGTTGCCGGTAATTTTAATAAGGCTGCACTAATTTCATCAGTTAATTCCGTTTTTCCAAGGATCTTTTCGGATTCCAAACAGGCTATAAACAATTCTCGAATAATTTGAATATCGATGGTGGCTCCTACTGTGTTGCGTAATTTTTGATTCGTAAGCGGATCGATATAACTGTTTTCGGGAGAATAAGAGGGAGCTGTGACAAGCATTCCATTGGCATCTTCCTGAAGAAAATCCAATACAAAACGAGCTGCTCCCTTTAAAATAGGATAAGCTGTATCGCTTAAATATTCTTTGTCATTGGTAAAGGTATAATGCCGCCAAAGAGATAATGACATCCATGTTCCTGCCAATGGAAAACAATAACCATTGTTAATCTGAGAATTTAAATTTGATCCGGAAGGTGTAGTTCTACCAAAGGGGTTGGCAACATGATGTGCCATCCATCCTTCAGAATCTAAAAATTTCTTAGCTGTTTTTTGACCACTTTTTGCCAATTGCTCCATATAGTTAGAAAGTGGTACAAAAGTTTCTGAGAGGTTACATATATCTGCCGACCAATAATTCATTTGCAGATTGATGTTTAAATGAAAATCTGCCTCCCAGGCAGCCCATTGATCTTGATTCCAAATGCCCTGCAAATTGGCAGGTAGGGTGGCTTTTCCACCTGAGCTGTTCATTAATAAATAACGCCCGTATTGAAATAGCAGTTGGGCCAAATATGGATCTTCATTACCTTCTTTTTGAGATTTCATTCGGTGATCGGTTGGAATGGTATCCTTATTCATTCCAGAAATATCCAAATCCACTCTATTATAAATAGAGGAATGGGTTTCAATATGATCCTTTTTAATTACATCATAGGAAGTAGCCAGGGCTTTATCCAGGATAATTTCTGCTTTTTTATAAGGGTCAATATTTCTATCAAAATTCAATTTCTGCAAATTATAATCGGTTGCGGCACTCACAATAACGGTAAACGCTTTAGATTGGTTTATAAGCAGGGAACCATCTTTTGACCGCACTTTTCCGTTATCTGCATTTATTCCCACCAAGGTTGAGAATTTCATATGATATCCTCCTTTCCCCGATCCATCCGGATTGTCATCATATCCATCGGGATCATCAAAAATTTGTCCCTTCACCACAATTCTATTTCCTTGAATGGATTGTTCAATGTCTTTGAACCGATCAAAATGAATGGAACAATTGGTTGCTTGATCGTCCAAACTTTCAAAACGGTAAAAAACGGCATCATAAGCTGTAGAAATAAATGATTCCCGTTTAAATCGTTTACCATTTACAGCATACTCAACGGTGTTTATTCCTGTACTTAAATCTAAACTGCGTTTATAATTCTCAACGTTCTCATGTTCAAATTTCAAAAACAAATCACCTAGGGGTTCGTATGAACGAATCGAAGAAGGTCTTACGGCAAGATTTTCCATTCCGTAGTCAAGCGCCTTCTTATATTTTCCTTCGAGGTTTAATTGTTGAAAACGTCCATAATGTTCACGAACATTTTCCGGAAAGGGATCTTCAGGAACACCAGCCCATAGGCTCTCTTCATTTAATTGTAGCTGCTCTTCAGCAATACCACCGAAAACCATGGCCCCTAAACGACCATTACCCAAAGGGAGTGCCTCAAACCAATCCTTAGCCGGAGCTTCGTACCATAGTTTTTCTGAAAACTTTTGTGTTTTATTTTCGCACGAACTAATAAATAGAACAATAACAGCGACAATCGATAGAGAATTGAATTTCATAATTAATTTGGACATTTTTAGTTTCTTTATTTCATTGAATTTACTTTGTCTCATACTTTTTAATACTTTCACCTATCAAAGAATCATTGGTTTTAATAGCCAATAAAAATTGATAAGCCTTTTGTGAGATATACCTATTTTCATTCTCAAGAATTTTTGAAATTTCCCTGCAAGTTTCTACGTCATTTATAGAATATTTCGAATACAATTTTAGAAATTCTCCCAATTGCTGGCCATTTAAATCTTCTAGTAATGCTCTGGATGATGTCACAATTTCAGGACTCAAAAACGGAGCTTCCATTAACTTTTTTACAATCCCATTTTTAATACTTGGATTTGTTTCTGTGTAGATAGAATATAAACCCAATTGTAAAATAGCTGAGTTTAAGTGAACAGCATCAATAGCATCAAGCGCATTATAGGCTAAATAAAAATCATCCCCAGAAATAAAGTCCAATAATGAAGATGTCAATTCTGGGTTCAATTCTATAGTTGGATCTATCCTATCCAAACCCCAAATTCGATCACTTATATCCGGACTCTTTAAAATCATATTGATTAAATCAGGCCTTAGTTGTTTTTCAGTTAGCTGAGAAACCAAATCCATAGTGGGGCCATATATAATATTCCATAATTTATAAGTAGTATATGCGGCTCCTTTTACGACTATTTTTGCAACATTTTCTGTTGTAGCTCCGGAAATCGCGTCTACTTCATCAGTTTCGGATTCAGGAATATCAATCAGATTTTCAAAAGAAATACTGGCAAAAGGTAAGGAGGAATCAGCCATTAATTCGTTCAACCTGTTATATTCAATTTCCGAAAATGGTTCATGATCATGTTTAGATAAAAATTCGCCTTTTTGTAATTCAAAGCCTAAATACCTACCCGTAATATTCCAATAAACGGTTATTTTTATGGGACGACATTCTTTATCAAAACAAACTTCCGTTTTAATATTTTTAAAGTAATTTAATGGAATATTCTTTTTGGTTTTTCGGAGATAAAGCGTGTCATTATTTAATGAATCACTATAAGTTAAAATCTCAGTTTGCTCTTTCTTAAGATCAAGAATTATTGTGGGTTTTTGGGTATAGGTCAAAGCCTCTCTTTCTTGTAAAAAGGAGCTTAAAAAAGCAGATAAGAGGAGACCTCCTATAAGAACAATCAGTTTATTTTTTAAATTTTTCACCATTTCTTAAACCTGAACAGGAACAATCGCACCATGTTCCTTCAGCAGTTCTTTGATATCCATTATTGGAACTTCAGCCGGTGAGATTCCCTTCTTGCTGGCCAATACAGCAGCGGCTGCAGCTGCTTGTCCCATTCCCATGCATGAAGCCTGTACCCGAAGAGCAGAATTGGCCAATCTGTCGCTGCTCACACAGCGCCCCGCTACCAGAAAGTTTTTACTTTGTTTAGGAATCAGTGATCTAAGAGGTACGGTTGCTACAATATTGGGTTTTAGAAACTCCTGATAAATGGATTTTCCATTCCTGTGAAGGTCGATAGGATAGAAGGAATTTGACAAGGAATCTTCAAAGATTTTTCCATCTACATAATCCTGTTTGGTCATTTTGTATAAGCCATCGATTCGGTAGGTTTCGCGAACGGCTGTTTCCGTTTTTAAATCCAGAACTTTTATGTTTTCACAACCAGAAAAAGACCTTAAAGTACGCACTAACTCTAAGAAGGTTTTCCTTCCCTTATGATTGGCAAGGGTATGAGTTTCAGAAGTGGTGGAATCAGCACCGTGAACATATACATAACCATAAGGTACAAATGTATGCTCCCTACTGGTTCTTGTTTGACGCTCAAGCATATTTTGCCTAAGTACTCTATGGTATTGTTTGGGAATTTTGTCTAAATCAAGGGAATTATAATCATAGCCTCCAATTCTAAAAATCAAAGAGCCAGGTTGGGTATCTTCTTCTCTTAGAACATCATATCCTACCATGGAAGCAATTAAAGCATTTCCAGTGCAATCAATTATTTGGTTACAGATAATTTGGGTGGCAGTTCCTTTACCAATAGTTTCCACATGCCATTTACCATTTTTGAATTCTATTTGGGTGGGTGTTTCATAATACCGAATGTCAACACCTGCGTCAATACACTTCTCTTCAGCAAGTAGCGTATATAAAGGGGCATTTACCGTCACCTGATGTTTCCAATGAGAATCGGGTAGCTTGGAAAAATTAGGTAACTGGTCATCGTTGAGTTGAACACAATCCAATACCAATTCCCAGCCGATACCACCAATAATTTGTTTTCCCCAAGCATGAAATATTCCGGGAAAGGCAACTCCTCCGGTTGTGGTGGTTCCACCAAGTTGACTTCCGCTTTCAATCAAAACGGTATTTGCACCGGCCCTGCCTGCCTGAATAGCAGCAATGGTTCCAGCGGTACCTCCACCGACAATCAGTATATCTGTCGTAATATTTTTCCTACTGGTTTTATAGGGTCCCAATAAAACTTCGCCTTGAGCTAAAGAAGGGGCAACTAATCCAAGTGAAGCGACCCCAACAGACTTTATCATTGATCTTCTTTTCATATTCTTAAATTGGTTTTCAGGATGTTTAAAATTTATTTCTATTGTTTATTGAATATTTCTATCAAATAATTCGACGTATTTGGCATAGTCATTATATTTTACCCCTTCTGATTTCCAATGCTCCAGTTGTTTATCATAAAGCAATCTCATTTTATTGAGCTGGCTTTGATGATCATCATGACCTATAAGATTTTGCATTTCGTATGGATCCTCTTCTAAATCAAAAAGTTCCTCTGTTGGTTTTAGACCCTTTTCAGCATCTTTATAATACCAATAGATATACTTATACTGATGGTCCATCACTGTTAAACAATGTGTTGCATTCGGACCCCATACCTGAACAATTGGAAGAGAGGCTCTGACTTGAGTTTTTGAATCATCCAATACCGGTAAAAGACTTTTGCCATCATAAATTGATGGAATGTCAATACCTGCCAGATCTAATATCGTTGCAGGGATATCAACATTGCCAGACAATGAACTTGTCTTTCTATTTTTCTCATATTCACTATGACGGGGATCAACTATAATCAAGGGTGTACGAGCTCCTTCTTCATAAGGAAGTACCTTAGACCCCATTCCATGTGAGCCATTAAAATATCCATTGTCAGAAGAGAAGATAATGACAGTATTATCATCGATTTTCAATCGTTTAAGTTCTTCTAAAACCATTCCAATAGAATAATCAACGCCATAAATAAGCTGATTGTATTTTCGTAAAGCTTCCTGATAGGTTTCTTCTTTATCATATCCCCATTCAAAAAATCGCGGGTATTGTCTGCCTTCTCTTGATTGAAGCGCTAAATGTTCACCTGCTTCTCGTCCGTAATTGGGCAATTTTCTAAATTCGGTGTCCTTATAAATATCATCGAATATGGGATCTGGTTCTACCGGACGGTGTGGTGCTTTAAAAAAGACACTCATGCAGAATGGCTCTTTTTTATTGACAGACTCCCTGATAAAATCAATACTAGCTGCTCCATAAGCTCTGGTACTATGAGGATATTTTTCAGCATAGCCTGACAAAGACTCGTTTTCAGCTGTTTTAAAAGAAGTTTGTCCGGGGCCACCAACCCAAAAGTCAAAGTCGTTTTTGGCCACTTCGCCTTCTTTTTTCATGGTTTTTTTATCATCTGAGATGGAAATACCAAATTTTCCTCCAAAGCCAACGCGATACCCTGCTTGTTTGAGTAGTATTGGATATGAAGTTGACCATTGTTTGGTTCCCAAAGGTCCGTGTTGAAAATTACAGCCTGCTTTGTATTCGTATTGACCCGTCATGACATTGGCCCTGCTTGCCATACAAATAGCCGTTGTATTATAATGTCTTAAAAATACCATTCCGGCATCCGCCAATTGATCTAAATTGGGCGTTTTTACATCCGGATTTCCATAATCTTTTTGTGTATCATAGGCCTGATCATCGGTAAAAAAGAAAATTATATTGGGTTGAATAGCTTTCTTTTCGTCTTTTTTGAATGAACAGCCAGTCGACAATAGAAGTCCGACCATTACTATCAACAAAAACCGATTATTCAATAATGTGCCTGTCATATGGGATTTATAGTTTATAATATTCCTCCCAGCCTTTTCTTGGTTGGCCACCTTTTAATAATAAATTCGCTAGTGGATTATTTGTGATTTGATTGGTTTCTCTGTCAAAAATTATTTTCGAATTTAATCGTTGGGCCATCACTCCTAAGGTAAACACCTGACTTAAAGGGCCTGCTATATCAAAGGAGGAACGACATTTTTCTTCCCCCTTACACGCCAATAAAAAATTCGCAAAGTGATTGGAAGGACTTTCTGGAACAAGGGGTAATTTTGTCTCCATCTCTTTTGCTTTTTCAGCTGGAAGAATGGAAAGAGTACTTCCATGTGAACCACCTTGAAAAGTGATGTCTTTACCATAGATTATCTTGCCGGGATTCAGCTTGGCTGGCTGTAATTTACCATCGCTTGGAGGTGGAATATTGGCATCTAATTCTGCAAAAACATAGCCTTCAGGAACTGATGGGATATTGTCCATTCCGTCATACCAGGTAATATCCATGGCAGGCATTGATTCTCGCTCAGGAAACTTAAACACCAAGGTAGATGACATTGGAAAGAAAAATGGATTGTGCCCTTTTAAATATGTAGGATCTACTTCATACGGCAAGCCTAGATTTAAAAATTGATGTGCCGTATCAATGATATGTGCGCCCCAATCACCCAGAGCTCCCATTCCGAAGTCATACCAACAGCGCCATTGTCCATTTATAAAATCCTCATTGTAATTGTGATAATCCGCAGTTCCTAACCAAGTATCCCAATCTAGAGATTCAGGAATAGGTTGGCCATTTGGAAAATGAGTCATGTTAGGATCAAATGAATGCCAACGTCGACGGCCATTCATATGCGCTGTCATGGCAGTTACATCTTTGATGATACCGGCTTCTTGCCAGGCTTTAAATTGAAAATAGTTGGCTTCAGAATGACCCTGATTTCCCATTTGAGTTGCCACTTTATACTTGGCGGCACCGGCCATCATTAGCTCTACTTCCTGAAAAGTTCTTGCCATGGGTTTTTCAACATATACGTGCTTTCCTAAGGACATGGCCAACATAGTAATTGGAAAATGAGAGAAATCTGGTGTTCCTACGCTAATGGCGTCAATTTCATCGCCCATCTTATCAAACATCTCACGAAAATCCTGAAATCGAGGAGTATCGGGAAACATTTCTAAAACTTCAAGCGTATGTTCGGCTCCCATATCAACGTCGCATAAGGCCACAATATTTGCATGACCGGTTTTGAATAATTCTTTAACGATTCCACCACCTCTATTACCGATGCCACAACAGGCCAAATTAACTTTGTCACTTGGGGCAATATTTCCAAAGGATTTTCCTAAAACCATAGATGGAATAATTGAAAATAAGGCTGTACCCGTTACAGCAGAAGCACTGGCTTTCATAAATTTTCTTCTTTTCATAAATTAAAGAGATTATATTGATTAATTAATAGTTAACTATTTCTATTCTGGTGCCTTCATATCATTCCAAATCACTGTATGTTCGGCATCTGGAAAATCGATACTCACTTGCTGGGTTACCTTACCGGTAGTGACCCATTCAGCACCTCGTAGCAAGGTGGTGATAAATCCAGCACATAAAGTTGTATTGTTATGATCTTTACCTGTATGGCCAAGTGTAGAGTGAAAAACACGCCCTTTTCCATATTGAATAGTCATCAAAACCGGTTCCTGACGACCAGATCCTCCGGATTCTTTATCCTGTTCTGCTGTAGCTAAAACATCTAGTTTCTTTGCAGGCCCTCTTAAACTATGGTATAGTTCGTCTTGGGTATGTAACCAACTTTTTGGTAAGCCTTTCATAATTGGGTGTTCCGGCATTCTTGTAATGACCTCAAATTCCAGCTGCTTGCCATGAGATCCACCGTTTCCGGGGGAATAGTCCTTTTTAATTTTACCATCTTCCCAATATAAGATGGGTCCGTTTTTTTCGGTTCGGCCACCCCAACCACCTACACCAATCATTCGATTATATTCCTCCCAATTCGGAAAGGAATTATCCGATGCATGGAATAAAACAAAACCGCCTCCGTTTTTAACAAAATTTACAAAATTAGTTTTGGTTTCCTCAGGCCAGGAATCACCATTGTAATCCAAACAAATCAAATCGTATGCCGTAAAATTTGGTTTAAAACCAGACATATCTTCTCCTTTTGCAGGCGTAATAGCCATGGTGGGCTGAAATAAATCACTATTGTTAAATATTCCCTCAACCACCTTCGAACTTCCTGGCCAATAATGATTGTTTTGCCCAGTAATAATTAAGACTTTATATTTTTTAGAATCTATATTGCTTTTGTCTTTTTGACCATAAAATGCAATGCCAATTAGCATACAAATAATGGTTAGGATCTTGATTTTCATAAATTATTTAATTTTATCGTACTAATTTTAATCGTAATTATTGTTCAATTGAGATAACTTACATGAACGAAATTTGCACCCCACTCATTTAATTCATTGGTATTGCTGGATGAAGAAAAAATAGTCTTTAAATCATAGGTTCCTTTCTTAAGTTCCATGGTTATTTTGGCTTCATTCGCTTCTATTGGTATTGATAGATCTTGAGATACATCACCAACTTGGACAGCTGCTTTTACAGCCTCAATTGCCATTATCTTTTCTCTTGGATAATGTCTTAATTCAAATTGGTACTTTCCATCACGTGCTATGTTCACTCTCCAAATCCCTTGACTTTTTCTATGGACCAATCCTTGTTGTGTCCATGGAGCATCTCCCTCGTACCAATCCATTGCTACCAATCTAACCTCAGGTGCTTCGGGAGCACCTAAAATATGTTCAGAGAGCAAGCTTTCTTCCGGTGCTAAGGAATTCCAAAAGGATTCATAAACTTGTGTCAGTTCTTTTACCTTTTCAGGATGTTGATTAGCTACATTATTTTTCTGACCGAAATCATTTTCAATATTATAAAGTTCCTTACCATCTACCAGGCGCCATGTACCCTGTTTTATAGAGCTGTTTTTCCATTTTTCTCTGTTGCGAGATCTGGGGCATTGCACGATTAAATTTCGATCTTGATTCCAATCGTTTGAACCTTCTAAAATTGGTCGTAAAGATTTTCCGTCTATATTATTGGGGATATTGATATCGCATGCATCTAAAATAGTTGGCATCAAATCAACCATACCTGTAAGGTTATCGTGATCACCCGCATTTTTTTCTGTCCATTTTGGAAATTGTATCATACAATAAACATGGTGCTTTTCATCAAAGGAAAGTCCTCTGTTTTGGAAGGTCCCTGATCTGTGCTCCTCAGCACCACGATCGTTGACACCTTGATCTGAAGCCACAATCAGTAAGGTGTTTTCTTTAAATTTTGAATTTTCTAAAAAGTAGAGTAATTTTCCTATGTTATCATCAACATTTTCAATCATAGAATAGAGTGGTAAATATTTAGAATCTTCAATACCTCTATCTAACAACCTTTGGGTAGTAACCGGATGCCTGTTGGTTGGAAAATGAACTGCGGGAGTTGTAATATAACAGAAGAAAGGATTGCTATCTTCTTTTTTGGAATCCATAAATTCAATGGCCTGATCAAAAAGTATATCGGTTGAAAATCCTTTAGAAGCCTCATAGTTTCCATTGTGAAGATAGGTAGCGTCAATATGATCATTGCCATAATAATCCCCTAACTGACTTACACCACCGCCTCCATGAACAAATACTTCATCAAAACCTCTAAATTCAGGCGCATAGGGATAACTGGAACCCAAATGCCATTTACCAAAAATGGAAGTGTCATAGCCTTCTTGTTTTAAGAGTTCAGTTATGGTAATCTCATCTTTATGTAGAATAGAAACACCTCCAACGGTGTTGTGCACGCCAGATCGTAAGGCATACCTACCCGTTAACAGCGCTGTTCTACTGGGTGAGCAAAACGGAGCTGCATAAAAATTGGTAAAATTAACCGATTCCCTCGACAATTGATCTATTTGAGGTGTTTGAACGATTTTATTTCCATTTCGACTCAATTCAAAATACCCTTGATTATCAATTAGCACCACAATGACATTAGGTTTATCGATCTCCTCATTCCCATTTGAACAAGAAAATAAAATTAGCGCATGGGCGAGCAGGATAATAAGGCTAAATCGATTCTTAACTACCATTTATTATTGTTATTATTCATTGTTTTTAATCCTAATAAATCTATAACATTCTTTTTAAAAATCACCCTTAGGATTTTATCTTTTCAATTCTTCTAAAGTCCAGTTTCCTTCTTTATCCTTTGTTTGCCGTCTTATCTTTCGAACGTCACCATTACTAATGGTCGTAGTATCATTCATTTCTCTGATATAACTAGCTACATTGGCAATCCAATGGTCATTATTACTTTTTTGAGGTAGCATGATACCATAATCCTTTCCATCAACAGGACCTGATAATCCGTTTAAAAGAATCTTAATTAGAACATCTTTATCTCCAATCACTCTTTTAGATCCGATTAGTGAAGGAGCGATGAGGGATCCATCTTCATTTTTTGTTCCTGTCATATCACTTCCGTGACAAGTCACACATAATTGTTTATAATTGTCATAACCTTGTAAAATTCTGCTTTTAAACCCTGAAGGTTGGCTGGCGATTTTATTTTTAAGGTTTTGTAATTCTGAATCATCTTTTTTAAGGCTTTCAAAAACAGAGTTTGCAATTATTTCATTGGCCCCATATTTTTCAGAAATGGCATTTAGCATATCGGTGGCCTTTGAATTTTTGCTGTACCGCAAGGAAAGTGCCAGTTGATTGACGACATTAATATCGGGATCATTCTGGAGTGCTGCCAATTCGTCTAATAATGCATCATCTCCTTTTTCTAATAATTGGTCACTCAATCTAATCGCTGTGATTCTAACCTGCGAATCTTTATCAGTGTATTTTTCTATGATAAGTTCACGATCAATTTCATCTAGTCCTTCCAAGGTCCACAGTGCATGAACCCGTTGTAAGGGAAAATTTATTTCACCAAATAAAGAAGGCCAAAAAGTTTCATTATGACTGGCTATTTTCTTTAATTCAGGAATCACGGTTTTGTCATTTTTTAATACGATTAACTTTTGTGCTGTGCTACGATGCCAGCCGTTTGGATGACCTAAATATCTAACCAATTCAGAAGCTGATTTATTCAAGAGATCTGGGCTATTAGAATCCGGTTCAATTTGCTCATGAACAATACGATAAATTCTTCCTTTGCCGAAGTTTTTATCCAGTCCCTTTCGGACAATGACCGGTCGGATAAAACTGCCTTTTCTCGTCCAGTTGCTCTCCTGGATGATGCCTCGATACATATCAACGATATACAAACATCCATCCGGTCCTGTTTTAGCTTGAACGGGACGGAAATTCAAATCTGTTGAAGCCATAAATTCAGCTTGATCATAGGCATTGTATAACACCTTTTTACCGTTTTCATTTTTGACTTTGGCGCGGCGAATTAACCTACCTACCGGTTCAGGAATAAATAGATCGCCATAAGCTTCGGGAGGTAAACGATGACCTCTGAAAATTTCCTGTCCAGCAATTCCCGTAAAGTGATTTAAAGTATTGTCTGGTCTGAGTCTATGCTCGGCACCTCCCTGAACATCAGGGGTTCCAACAATTGGCCAGGGCTCAATAAAACCTGGAGACAACCTTCCTTTTGGATTAAATTCTCCATAAATGGCGGCTTGTTGAAATCCATATGCCGGATTTTCTCCTCCTGCAGTGGAATAAAACATATGCCCTAAATCATCCTGGGTTAGTCCCCATTGTCCACTTGGCATATTATCAACCGTATCTACTTTTACGCCAATTTGATCAAATCGAAATCTGAAAGGATTATAAGTAGTATACACCCAATTATCAAGGTTCCAAATCAAACCACTTTGCTGATGTTCTAAATTGCCGCCTCGGCGATTGGGATTGGTATACATGGGTATTATTTCATCAGCCACACCGTCATTGTCAGTATCTCTATAGCTGGTCAAGTCATAAGAATAGGTTTCATTTACCACCAATCGATCATCAAGTGCAAGGATCATTCTGGGTAATAAAAGATTGTCAATAAAAACCGAGCTTTTATCCATTTTGCCATCACCATTCAAATCTTCCAACAATATAATTCTGCTACTAGGTTCATCCGTTCCGTCACCATCAATATTTTGCATATAGGTTTCCATCTGGGCCACATACATTTTACCATTTCCATCCCAGGTAATAGCTACTGGTTCGTTGATCATGGGTTCACTGGCTACCAATTCTACTTTATAACCTTCGGGTAAATAGAAAGTTTTCATGCTCTCTTCAGGAGATAAAAAATCAGAAGGTGCTTCGGCGATGATTTCAGGTTTTTCATAGATTTTATCCTTATAATCCATTTCTCCACAGGAAGAAATTAGCATTGAAATAAGGAGGAACGTACTTATTTTATTCATAATGTAATCGAATTTATTTTTACCAATTTTGGTCAATAATAGATTGAATATGTGGATAATTTGTATCATCTTCATCAAACTCTGTGCGAAGAGACAAAATTTCCTCTTTTAATTTATCAGTAATTTTTTTGTATCCTGATTTTCCGTATAGATTGTTCATTTCAAAGGGATCATTTTGTAAATCGTACAATTCCCAGCCAGGAGGTGTAAAATATTCATGAGGCTTTTTTACACTGAATTCAATTTTTTCATTTGGCCAGTTCGAATCCTGCCCCCTTTTTTTAAAATCACTTCCATAAAAGAAGATTAGCTTGTATTTTTTAGTCCGAATCCCAAAATGAGCCGGATTGGCATGTGCGTGAGCCATATGCATCCAGTACCGGTAGTAAGTAGATTTACGCCAATAGTCAGGTTCTTTTCCGGTTTTTAATATTTCCTTAAAGCTTTTCCCATGCATATAATCAGGAACCTTTCCACCTGCCAAGTCAATTATTGTTGGTGCATAATCTGTATTATTAATGATAGCATCTGTTCTGGTTCCAGCTCGAATCATTTTAGGATACCTAACCAAAAAAGGCATCCGCATAGATTCTTCATACATCCATCTTTTGTCTATATAATCGTGCTCGCCAAGCATAAATCCTTGGTCTCCAGTATAAATAATAATCGTGTTATCCATGATTCCTTCCTTTTCCAGATAGTCGAAAAGTCGTTTAACGTTATCATCTACACCTTTCACACAGCGCAAATAACGTTTTAGATATTCCTGATAAGCCAAATGAGTGTATTCCGGATCAGGAATGCTTTGATCAATTTTCATGTGTTGACCCATATTACGGTTTTGATTTCTATGGGAAACAGATGATCCGATGTCATGAAGCATTTCATCATCCAATCCTTTTGTAGCAGCAGAGCCGTTATTTCTATTATAATAAAGACTCGCAGGTTCAGGTATTTCTGTATTTTCCAAATAATTGGCATATCTAGGCGCAAACTCAAACATATCATGGGGTGCCTTAAAATGATGCATCAGAAAAAATGGTTTTTCACTTTTTCTATTCTTTAGCCATTTTAAGGTTTGATCGGTTATAATGTCACTTGAATGACCGGTGTATTGGTGACCTCTAACTTTTACGGTTTTTCCCCGTTGCTTAATTTCAACCATTTCATCGGATCCTTTTTCGTAAAGTACAGAATTAAAATATGATCCCTGTCCATGTAGTACATTGTAATAATCAAACGCTTCGGGAGCCTCTTTTAAATGCCACTTGCCAATAACAGCGGTTTCGTAATCCAGCTTTTTCATTTCATGAGCCAGATATTGATTTTCTTGTATTAAACTACCTCCCAAATCAAGAACACCATTGGCTTGGCTATATTGACCGGTCATGATAGTCGCTCTTGATGGAGTGCAAATAGAATTCGTGCAGAAGGCATTCTCAAATAAAATTCCCTCATGAGCCAATCTATCAATTGTTGGCGTGGGATTTAATGATGCGAGTCGACTACCATAAACCCCAAAGGCTTGAGAAGTATGATCATCAGACATAATATAGATAATATTGGGTTTTTGCTGCCCGAGTAATATCGTAGGTAAAACAACAATTATACAGAAATATATTTTTATAATTTGTTTCATTTGTTAATATTTAAAATCCTTTCTATTTTAATATTGGTTAAAAAGAAGTCATTAATTATTTCCTTGTTATTATACCTCTAAAATATCTCGAATCACATGTCCACTTACATCAGTCAATCTAAAATCCCGCCCTTGAAAACGGTAAGTCAATCTTTCATGATCTAAGCCCAATTGGTTTAAGATGGTTGCTTGTATATCATGGACATGAACTCTGCCTTTAATGCCAAAATATCCAATTTCATCCGATTCCCCATAGCTTATCCCTTTCTTGATACCTGCTCCTGCCATCCACATGGTAAACACTTCATTGTGATGATCTCTTCCCAAAAAGTTTTTGCCTGTTCTTGCTTCCATCATAGGTGTTCTGCCGAACTCACCTCCCCAAACTATCAATGTTTCTTCCAAGAGTCCACGTTGTTTTAAATCTTTGATCAATGCAGTCATACTTTGATCTACACTTTTACATTTTACTTTTAATCCTGATGCTCCAACGCCGCCATTTTCACTTGCACCATGAGAATCCCAACCACTATCATAAAGTTGCACAAAACGCACACCATTTTCTACCAGTCTACGAGCTAAGAGACAATTGTTGGCAAAGGAAATTTTCCCTGGAGTTATACCGTATAATTCCTTGATATCATTGGGCTCGTCATCGATATTCATGACTCCCGGTACAGAGGTTTGCATTTTAAAGGCCAGCTCATATTGCGCCATCCGGGTTAATATTTCAGGATCTTGACTTTCCTGATATTCCAGCTCGTTTATTTTATTGATGGTTTCGATAGATTTTTTACGCATAGCACTATCAATCCCTTTTGGATTTTTTAGATTTCGAACGGCATCTCCGGAAGATTTACATTGTACGCCCTGATGAACTGTCGGTAAAAAGCCACTTCCCCACAATCGTTTTCCTCCCGAGGCTCCTCCATTAGAAAGCTAGACTACAAATCCGGGTAAATTTTCATTGGGAGAACCCAAGCCATAGGTTGCCCAACTTCCAATTGAAGGTCTTCCTGTTCTTGGAGACCCGGTTTGGAAGTTGGGCAACCTATGGCTTGGGTTCTCCCAATGAAAATTTACCCGGATTTGTAGTCTTGCTTTTCAATGGAGG
>PVMS01120622.1_pt1 | contig 20053 bp, 16 predicted proteins | sample 1853461 | NCBI WGS metagenome assembly PVMS01 (sample SAMN08582032, study PRJNA380276) | Marine sediment metagenome, whole genome shotgun sequencing project. | isolation source: ocean sediment barecode stripped | collected 2017 | reverse complement strand
CCCATTCGTTTAACAGGGCATCAATGTACGGGCCTTCGACTTCGTGTCGTTTGGTAATTCGCTTGTGACAACCGCAGAAGGTGCACAGGCTCTCGCAGAACGGGAGATGGATATACAGGCTAATCCCCTCGCTGGCATTGCTTTCGGCAAATGCCCTGTCGACCGTATCTTTCCACTTGTCTGGATCGATCGAATCGTGATCCCAGTAAGGCACTGTAGGATAGCTGGTATAGCGCGGTCCGGGTATGTTGTATTTTTGAATCAGATTATCTTGCACTAAGAGGTCCAGGGGGGGGGCTACTGTTTGTCGAACGAGCCGATATCTTACCAGAAGCAGTCCATTAAAATCTAATGGGGCCAGAACTAATGGGGCCGGATTGGACTTCCCCCGATAACCAGACACTCCAGACCCTCAAAATGAGGCACGTTCAAACGCCTCGGGGTTGACACCGCCCAAATGGCTGTGTCGGCGGGTTCGATTGTAAAACACTTCGATGTAGTCGAATACATCAGCGCGTGCTAAATCTCGCGTCTTGTAGACGCGTTTTTTAATCCGCTCTTTCTTCAAGCTACTAAAAAAAGACTCTGCCACGGCATTATCCCAGCAGTTGCCTCGACGGCTCATACTAGGTTGCAAGTTGTGATCCCTGCAAAACCGTAACCAGGCATCACTGCCATACTGCGAGCCCTGGTCGGAATGGATCAGCACCTGATGTTGCGGCTTGCGTCGCCAAACGGCCATCAGCAAGGCGTCCACAACCAGTTCTTTGGCCAAGGTAGGCTTCATGGACCAACCCACCACTTTACGCGCGAACAGATCCACAACCACGGCCAGGCCACTCTGAAAAGCTGGTCAACCCCGAGGGTTATGACTTGTACTTACAGGCACGTGCGCTACACCGTCAGCGTGGGAGGGGTCTGCTTCAAGCCCTGGAACTATTCCAGAAAGCACTTGATATCGATCCGCAATTTGCGCCGGCCTGGGCCGGTCTCGCCCATACCTATAACGATATCAAGTCACATGTTTCAAAAGAGGAACTGGAGCGGTTTGGCGACCTTAATGCAAAAAGCAGGGTTGCCGCTAAAAAGGCGCTGGAACTGAATCCAACCCTCGCAACTGCTCTTCACGCGATGGCAAATAGCCAGCGTCGCGGGCTTGAATGGGCAAGTGCACAGGCGTATTACGAAAGGGCATTGAAGCACGACCCGGATTCAGCAGATGTTATGGAGGACTACGCATACCTGCTACTTAATAGCATGCAGTTGAAAGCTTCTAAGAGGGTTATTGAACACATGCTGGCGCTTGATCCATACGTGGCTGTTTTATATGGAGTAGTGATCGACCTTTACAATACATTGGGAGAATTCGACAAACGAGACAACTACATTCAGACTGCATTGGATATCAATTCTGAACTAATCTTTTTTCAGCACTGGAATTACATTCGTTTACTGCAATATGGTGAACTGCAAAAAGCTCACAACTATGTTGACCAGGTGAATCAACCGGGCTCTGCCAGAGCTGAAAGCTACCATAAAATGATTGACTGGATGGCTGCCCCAGAGCAGCCGCTGGACAAGGCGATGCAGGATGCCGGGTTTTCCTCAATCCTTTTTGCATACGTGTCGGGCAACTATGAACTCTGGCTGACAATGAGGTGGCGTCAACCTGACCCGCCGTCTTTTACTATGTTTTCGCGCTTGCTGGCACCCATCGTGACACCCGAGCAAGTGAAACAGAACCTTGCTAACCCTCGAACCCATGAGTTGGTGCAGGCATTACGATTGCCGGAATACTGGCGCGAAGTCGGCTGGCCGGACATGTGTCGCCCCATCGGCGAGCATGATTTCGAATGTGAATAACTTATGGGGTCAGAGTAAAGTGCCAGAGTAAACTCAGGATCGACCGAGAAAGTAGGTCAAGTGAGTGTCTATAGCTGCTGCCGGCCAGAAGCAGCCAGTCGCGTGATAGACTAATGAATGACTGCTAGTGACCCAAAACGGACGTTCGCTAAAAGCTCGATAAGGAGCTACAGCGTTATTTGTATCGTTCAAATATGGGCAATGGTAGACCGCTTCTGCATACTTGGAGGGATGCAATGTTACGTATAGTAATACTCGCTTTCGTTGGTGCTTCCTCGATCGCGCACGCGGCTGATCGGCTTCCAATAATTGATATGCACATACATGCCTATCCAGCAGGCGGTCAAGGTCCACCTCCTATGGCTATGTGCACACCCATCAACCCGATGCCCGCATGGGACCCTATACGCCCCTACGCTGAGACATTTATTAAGCTGTTTAAGGAACCGTCTTGCGATGATCCTATCTGGTCGCCGATGACTGACGAGGAATTAATGACTCGGACACTGGCGGAGTTAGAACGGCGCAATGTATTTGGCGTTCTGAGCGGTACACCTGATTATGTTTCGACCTGGATGAAAGCAGCACCCGAAAGATTTTATGCCGGTCTGGGATTCAACGTTGCTACGACGGATTTTTCCCCTGAGGATCTGGCCAACATGCATGCTGATGGCCGTCTAGAAGTGCTCGCTGAAGTGACTAATCAATACGCTGGCATTGCGCCGGACGATGCACGCATGGAGCCGTATTGGGCAATGGCCGAAGAGCGGGACATACCGGTTGGGATTCATATTGGCACCGGACCGCCGGGCGTAAGATATTTGGATAGCGCAGGATATGAAGCACGGCTGCACAGTGCCCTCACGCTAGAACCTGTTCTCGTTCGCCATCCGAAGCTCCGCGTCTACATCATGCACGCTGGATTTCCAATGCTCGATGATCTGCTCGCGGTGCTGTATGTTCATCCACAAGTCTACGTGGACGTCGGCGTAATCGTGTACACGCAGCCGCGCGCGACTTTCTACCGCTATTTGCAGGGCATTGTCGACGCTGGGTTCGGCAACCGCGTCATGTTCGGGTCAGATCAAATGGTTTGGCCGGAAACGATATCGCGAAGCATCGACGTCATCGAAAATGCCCCGTTTTTGACCAAGGATCAAAAGCGCGACATCCTTTATAACAACGCCGCACGATTTCTTCGCCTCACCGAAGATGGCATCGCCCGGCATCACGGCATTGACGAACATTAGATACTTACTTGCGCTCAGGCGTTCGAACTTTTTGTCGCTGCGCCTCGGTCTTTGTTTCATTTTCAACATCCTTCTCTCTACAGTTAGAGTTTAGGTGTTGCATTGACCGGTTGAGGTCGCAGCCAAAAGCGGTCGTCTATCATTTAACTTCTCTGGTACTTGGGTCTGGTACTTGACTCTGGCCGCATTCATTCATAGCCATTGTTGTGATGCGTTTTTTTTTCTATCAAAACATTCTGGACAACAAGGGATACAGGCTATATGTCCAAAAGACTACCCAAAGACCCATATACCAAGTGAACTTCTTTTTATACCAAATGAATGAACCGAACAATCCAAAGGTCAAAATTAACATTGGCCACAGGCTATATTCAGGTCCGAATAAATGATATACCGTCCGATCAAGGGCAGATCCAATCAGGCAGAAGGTTCCAAAAATAATATAATCTTTATGTTTTTGAGAATTCTTTTTTCTATTAAGAAACCCCAGGGTTACTAGCACTAAGCTGAATGCTTCCAGCGGTTTGGCTAATTTCATCCAGTCATTTTTGTCTATAAAATTTTCAAAAAAAAGACTCCAGATTGTTATTGTCAAAAGGGAATAAATGACTATGCCTAATAGTCCAAGCTTCATGTGTAAATTAAAGCTTTTCTTTCTTATTAGCCCAGTTTGGATAACCAAAAGAGTAAACCATAAAAATGCAAAGAAGGCGTGAATTAGGAACTTCGGTTGGGAATTACTCTCTTGCCCAGTGTCAAATAACCAGTTATCAGAGAAACCAATAACCATCAGAAGCCAAAAAATAAGGCTAGTAATAAAAAAGAATTTATTTCTCATATTGGTTTTTTTATATGCTTTACAACGCCCATGAATACTTCGTGCATTCGGTTAATAGCAACTCCCAAACTAGCAAAAGCTTTGTAGTTAGTCCAAGTATTCTGATATCAAGTAACTGCTTGGGGCACTATCAGAAGCGGAATTGACTTTCGCAGGGCTAGTAGGAGACACAAGCTAAAGTTGCGGGACTATTTGGTTCGCTGTGCGAAGAACTAAACAGCTTGATGTAAGAAGCATGAAGGGTCGTTCATTATCTGTGAATTTCAACTCTCTGAACTACCGCTAACGGCTGTGATCTCAACCGGTCGACGGAATTTATAGGGTCAGAGTAAAGTGCCAGAGTAAATCCAAGATCGAGCGATCAAGTAAGTCCAGTGAGTGTCCGCTCGTGGCCGTTAGCTGCTATAGGCAACAGCATAGAGTGACTATCCCATTCTGTCCCATAAGCTGCCATTCAGATTTGCTCTGAAGAAGTACACAAACCTGACACAGCACCTATGCCAAGAGCTCGATAATCTAGAAGTAAAATACTGATATTATTGATGAAATTTGAAATCAAGGGATTGGGTTGATCTGATTTTCAAGAATCGACGTTATAAACCACGTAAATCTGAGAAAGGCAGATTGGTCGCATAACGAGTCAGTGGTACACATCGTGAGGTGCTCATTGAATCGCCGTGTCAACCTGAAAGGCTTCGCGCCGCACACAGCCCAGGCCGCCCTCTCGACCGGGTTCACCGGTCTCACCTTGTCCATGTGCTCTATCGCGAAGTACCGTACTTCCTGTACATAAAAAAAACGGGCCAGCTCCTAGCTAGCCCGTTTTGCTGTCGCATTTCCCAAAATGACGGGAGAGTTACATTATCGGGAATTGCGCATTCAGGATGACTGCGTCATCGCCATTCAATACTTCTATCAGTTTACCCAGAGGATCAAAATCCAGCTCAAGGGTATCGGGCTCTATGGGATCGGTGAACTTGATCTTGCCTTCGAAATCGCCGTCTTCTTCAACCACTTCGATGACACCAACTTCGGCACCGTCAACCTTTAGCTTGTAAGAGCCAGCAGGAACATCTTTGATCTTGACGGAGAACTCGGTCTCTTCCGCATAGATTTCATATTCCGCTTCACCCCTGGCACCTACAATAACTTCAGTGCTGGCCAGATCAATTTCTATTTCGATACCTTCCTCATCCTCTTTATCCTTTTTGCCTTTCTCTTTCTCAGCAAGCACAGCATCGCCGGATGTAAGAACAACAGTTTCACCATCGAGCAGTTCGATTTTGCAGTCTCGTGGATCAAAACTCAGCTCAAGGATATCGTCATGTGCCGGGCTACGAAATGCCAGTTCGCCTTCACCTGCAACAACAACCAACTCACCCACCGGGTCGGGCTCTTCACATACTTTCAATGAATAGGTCCCATCCGGAATACCTTCGGCCTCAACTTTGAAGTCAGAACGATCATCACGCTCCCAGAACTTGGCTTTACCTTCACCGTCAGCACCCTCTACGGCCGGCATAAGTTTGACTTCCAATTGTTCCGGCTCACCGCCAGATTCCTTGTCATCAGAAATACCGCCGCTACAACGAGTGCGATAAATGCTGCTGATGCGCTTGATAGGGAATTCACCTGAACCAATCGGGTGTTCAGTTGTGGATGTGTCATAGGTGGCGATGCCGTGATTGCAGTTTTTGAACACCAATTGCAGTGTACCAATCACGTCGACGTCGGTGTCACCTTCAACATCACCTTCCATAAAACCAACATTGGCCGCCGAGTAAAGCGTCATATTGATTTCATTACCGTCAACCGGACCCACGCCCAGAAACCAGGTGGATTTCAAACCTTCAATGTCAAACGTAAACCAGTAAGCAATGCCCACCTTGGTGTCATCTTCCTGCTCACCGATCTGCAGAATAATGCCTTGGCTTTCCTGTTCAGGTTGATCCCAAACGCCGGAAAAATGGCGTGTGATTAACGGGTTTGCTGCAAAAACTGAAGCACTAAGAAAAAGTGAACAAAAGAGGAACAAGCCGCCCACCCTTTTGGGCTTGATTGAAAAAATCATATTAAACTCCATGAATTGTGAACAGACGATTCCATTCGTCCTGTCTTAACTAACCCCTAACACCAAGTTAAGCAGTAAAAATCGATGAAATCAACACGCTCAACCCTTGTTAATCGTTTTTTAATCTAAGCTTGCAGTATGCATTCAGCGACCAGATCGGCAGCTTCAAGTTGCGGATAGTGCCCAATATCCTTCAGTGGAAAAAACTCTATGGACTTATTCTGAGCGCTGAGCTTTTCAGCAATGGGGAGTACCGCAATGGGATCTTCACAACCCCAAATCAGCTTAAACGGCACGGATGTCTGATGAAGCGGGCGCAACCAACGCTCACCATAACGTTTGCGCTCGCGCATATAACCGGCAATTTTCTCCATCACACCACGGCCATTGTTATTCATGATCAAAGACCATTGCTGACGGTAATGCTCTTCATCAAAACTATCGGGGTCTGCATAAACATTGGGGTACTGGTACCTGAACAGGCGGTAACTGCTCAAACGGGCGACAAGCGCGCCGAGTATCGGTGTTCTCAGCATCTTTTGGGTCAACAAAGCCTGGTGCATGTCCATGTAGACACCCGCATTCAGCATCGTGTAACTACGTAAGCGCAGCGTGGTTAAAGATTCCTGTATTCGATAAAGCAATTCACAGGCAACACTGGCACCCATATCATGGGCCAGCAGATCAAACTCTTCGATACGCAGCAAACCAAGCAGGGCTTCTGTGGCGTCCATTTGACGCAACAATGAATAATCCCGGTCTGCGGGTTTGCCAGACAAACCATAACCGGGAAAATCAAACACCAGGACCCGGTAATGAGATGTGAGAAGCGGCAGTAATCTGTGCCAATCCCAGCTAGACGTCGGAAAGCCATGGAAACAGACCAGCCACGGCCCCCTGCCCTCAACCCGATACCAGACATCGGTACCATCCACGTTGGCAGTTCGCCCGGACGCCATCCAGGTATGCAGGTCTTCGGTTAGCTCAGTTGTCATGCTTGCCGGTAGAGTATTGCGTTGCAGCCAAAATGCCACGCAGGATATTAATCTCATTCTGGTCCGGTCGTGCGCGATTGAATAACCTGCGCATCCGGGCCATCAACTTCTTGGGCTGTTCCGGGTTCATAAAATTGATATCGAGTAAGGTCTGCTCAAGATGCACGAAAAACATCTCCATTTGCCCCGCATCAACGGGTACCCAGTCAGCCGGCGCAATCCTTCCGCCTTCATCACCAATCACCGCCATCCGCAACTCATAAGCCATCACCTGAACAGCCTGGGAAAGGTTTAGCGAACTGTATTCAGGATTGGTATCGATATGAACCAGCTCATGACAGCGCTGAATCTCATCATTGGTGAGTCCGGCTCTTTCCTGGCCGAAAATAATCGCAATCTCCTGCCCGGCATGTTCTGACAAGGCGCTCTTGGCCGCGGTGCGCAGATCTATTTGTGGCATGGGCAAACTACGCATACGTGCGCTGGTACCCAAAACCAGGCTGCAGCCTTGCAACGCGGAATCCAGTGTTTCATGAACCACCGCCTGCTGCAGCAGGTCATCTGCGCCTGAGGCCATGGCCGTTGCTTCAGAACAGGGAAAGGTCTTTGGATTGACCAGGTGCAGGTTTTGCAAACCCATCACTTTCATGGCGCGTGCGGTCGCGCCGATATTGCCGGGATGGCTGGTATTGATCAAAACAAAGCGAATATGTGACAAACGTGCTGCCACCTGCGCCTCGCTTCTGGTATCCTGTGCCGCCTTTGAGTTCATAGAGTTTGTCATGGCCCATCCAACATTAAACATCGCTATTAACGCCGCCCACATCGCCGGTGACCTGATGCGTCAGGAGCTACACAAGGTAGCGACGATTCCAATCACCCGCAAAGCGCGTCACGACTATGTCACCGAAATCGACAAAGCCAGCGAACAGCAGATTGTACGTGAAATCAAACGCTTTCACCCGGACCATGCATTCCTGGGTGAGGAAGGTGGTGCACAGGGTGAAAGCGATTTTGTCTGGATTATCGATCCACTCGATGGCACCAGCAACTACTTACACGGCATGCCGCATTTCGGCATCTCCATTGCCCTGCAGGAAAAAGGCCGCACCCAGCACGCGGTGGTATACGACCCGATGCGTGATGAAATGTTTTCCGCCAGTCGTGGCGGTGGTGCACACCTGAACAATACCCGTATCAGGGTTTCCGCCCGCACCTCACTGGATAATGCCATCGTCGCAACCTCTTTCCCCTTCCGCCAACGCGGAATGATGGGAACCTACACCGGCATTTTCAGTGATGTATTCAGGAAAATTGAAGATATCCGCCGCTACGGCGCAGCGTCACTGGATCTGGCCTGGGTGGCTGCCGGTCGTATGGATGCCTATTTCGAAATTGGTTTGAAACCCTGGGATGTTGCTGCCGGCGCGCTGTTAGTCAGGGAAGCTGGTGGTGTCGTCTCAGATTTTGAAGGTAATGACGCCGTTGAAAATTCGCACTCAATTCTGGCAGCGCCCTATAAATTGATGACTCCATTACGGCAAATTATTGAGCCAAGATGGGCGAAAGCCAAAAAATAATCACAAAACCCCACCGCCCTCGCAAAAACTTGTCACCCCGGACTAAATCCGGTACCGGGATGACCGGTGGACTAGGTCAAATTTACGGCCCTGGAGTTTTTACCGTCAACTTTGTCGATGCACCTGACCACCAGTTTATTCAATGCATCCTGATTAAATGTTGTGATGTTGGACTTTTTAGAGTGATGCATCAGCGCTGATAAGGCCGCACCCAGTTCAGATGCGGCAATCGCGGCACTAAGGCCTTCTTTCATTACTTCAACAAAGTAAGGGTAAAACAGATGCCCGGTTATGCGGGCACCGCCGCGGCCAACCTGGTATTTTCCGTCAATTGCAGGCTCAATTAACGGATCATCAAACCCTTCCGCAACTTTGTGGAATCCTTTGCATCCAAAGGAAGGTGTATCAAGTATTGTTTATTCTGGTATTAATAACAGGTCAAAGACCCACCGGTTGAGAAACCCAGCGCAAATGTCATGCCGGGAGCCATGTGGGGATTATGGTTCTTGGTGAATCTTTCGGTGATGTTTAACAATACTTCATTCGACATTTCATCTGGAAATATCGGCGTACCGAATTTTTCGATCAATTCATCATCATTTAAACAAACAATAATGTCGTTGTTGCCAATACGCGGCTTGATAGTATCGAAGCCAATACCTGTAGGTACGATGATTTGCGGCCCCAGGTAGCTGTTTAAGTAACCCGGCGTGATGATTGGAATAGTATCCGCCCTTCCGAACCTTGCCTTGCCTTGATTTCATCATCCAGGGTATCGATGGGCGGGTGCGGTGAAACCAGTAAATAGGTTCGACCATAAGCATTGCCGTTATAACACTCGCGCGGACCCCAGATATTCGTGTGTACTTGCACGACATTCACATCATTGAATATGTGATTGTCAATTTCCTGCTGAGCTATCGACGAGCGGTCTTCAGGCACGATAATTTTAAATTGCACATCCACCTGAATTGCGGAATAAAGCGCCAACAAGCCCAGGAAGACATTCGTCGTATTCCCACCGGAGTTGGGGGCCGAGACATCCTGCCGCGAAATAAAATATTCCGAGTGTTCCTTGTCATCAAGCGTTAAGTAAAATCCGTCCTTGTCCTTGGTAACCCGCTCCAGCGGAATCTTGTTATAACGAAACTCAGGAATATCTACAAAATTTTCGACGAAATAATCATTCACCGGCACGCCGATACCGCGCATTTTTTGGCATTACTACATTCATAACACAACCATTTTCACGACTTCCAATTACTTCATTAAACCAATAGCGATAGGTGGATCCCGGATCAAGTCCGGGATGACTCGTTGTTTGAATTGAGGCTGTGTCTTAAGGCCGGGCTTCGAGACCGGCGCCTTCTTTTTCGACTTCCATCAGGTCGAACTTGCTGACACCCAACATTAACAATGCGGTGCTCGCCACATAGATGGATGAGTAAGTACCGACAATAACACCCGTAATCAGCGTAAACGCAAAGCCGTGAATGATTTCACCACCGAATATGAACAACGCAATCAATACCATCAGGGTGGTCGTCGATGTCATCAAAGTGCGTGACAGGGTTTCATTAATTGAAGTATTAACCACGTCAACTGGCGAGCGTTTGCGATAGCGTGGGAAGTTCTCACGGATACGATCAAACAATACGATGGTGTCATTCAATGAATAACCGACCACCGCCAGAATGGCCGCAACCACCGTCAGGTCAAACTCGATGTAGACGAAGGATATGATGCCCATGCTGATGATGATGTCGTGCATCAAGGCGGCCACAGCGCCGACCGAGAAGCGCCACTGGAAGCGGAACATGACATACAGGAAGACACCGACCATGGCGTAGATGACAGCCAGTATGCCCTGGTTGGCCAGTTCATCACCGACCTGCGGGCCGACGAACTCCACCCGGCGCATTTCAATTTCACCTTCAACACCCTGGCTCAAAGCTGCCAAAACGCGGGTAGATAATTCTGCATTGCTTTCTTCTTCATCACCGGGCGGAATACGCACAACGATGTCGGTGGCGGCACCAAAGGTTTGTACGATGGAGTCAAAACCGGCGTTTGCCAGGTTCTCACGTACATCATTGGTATCCGGTGCCGAAGGGTAACCGACTTCAATCAGCGTACCACCGGTGAAATCCAGGCCGAAATTCAGTCCACGGGTTGACAGAGAAACAATCGAGGCAACAATCATGATAGCTGAGAAAATCAGCGCAATTTTTCGCTGACTCATGAAATCTATATGGGTTTTACTATTCAGAAATTTCATGTCTGTTCCTCAAATTGCCAGTTTACGCACACGTTTTTTGCCGCCATAAATCAGATTTATGACCGCCCGTGTGCCCATGATGGCGGTGAACATGGAAGTGATGATGCCCAATGACAGGGTAACAGCGAAGCCCTTGATGGGGCCCGTTCCAAACAGGAACAACACGAATGCCGCAATCAGGGTGGTGATATTGGCATCCGCAATGGTTGAAAACGCCTTTTCATAACCGGCCCTGATACTGGCCTGCGGTGTATTGCCGTTGCGTATCTCTTCACGTATTCGTTCAAATATCAGCACGTTGGCATCAACCGCCATACCGATGGTCAGCACGATACCTGCGATGCCAGGCATGGTCAGAGTTGCACCCAGCATGGATAGTAATGAAACCAGCAGTACCAGGTTGGCCATCAATGCCAGGTTCGCTACCAGGCCAAAAACTTTGTAATACAGCGCCATAAACACCAGCACCAATGCAAAGCCAATCATTACGGATTTGAAGCCCTGGGCAACGTTGTCGGCGCCCAGGCTTGGACCCACGGTTCGTTCTTCGACGATTTCCATTGGCGCAGCAAGCGCACCTGCGCGCAGCAACAGGGATAACTGAGAAGCTTCGTTAATGGTGCCCAGACCGGTCGTCTGGAAGCGTTTTCCGAATGGTTCCCGCACCACCGCAACACTGATCACGTCTTCTATTTTACGACCACTGGATTTTTGCTCGATATAAACAACCGCCATGCGATTACCGACGTTGTCGCGGGTGAAGTCCAGCATGCGTTTGGAACCGACACCATCCAGTGTCACGCTGACAGATGGCTGCCCGGTTTGCTGGTCAAATGATGCAGAAGCACCGATCAACTGGTCACCGGATACGATCAGACGCTTTTTAAGCAAAATAGGATTGCCCTGATAGGTATACATACGGGACTCAGGTGGTACACGGCCGGTTTGTGCAGCCGTAAATGCATCATTGCTTTCATCAACTGCGCGATACTCAAGGGTCGCCGTTGCACCAATGATCTTCTTGGCTTCAACCGTATCCTGCACACCCGGCAACTGCACGACCACACGGTCTGCGCCTTGCTGCTGGATGACCGGTTCTGCAACACCCAGTTCATTGACACGATTACGCAATGTGGTGATGTTCTGTTTTAATGCGGTTTGTTGCAGGGCCAGCAACTGCTGCTCCTGGACTGTGGCAGAGATACCGAACGTTTCGCCCGCCGGTAATTCTTTGATATTCAATCCCTGCAAGCTCTGGTCTGTACGCAGCAGGTTCATGGTCCGGTCCCGGTCTTCAGCAGAGCGCAGCATCGCTAGCATGCCGTTGCCTTCATGGCGAACCGAAATATAACGTATGCCTTCGCTACGCAGGACCGCACGCAGATCATCCACAAAACGATCGAGTTGCTGGCCACGGGCCGTATCCATATCAACCTGCATGAGGAAGTGAACACCACCCTGCAAATCAAGACCCAGGGTCATTGGCTTGCCACCAATAGCACGCAGGCCATCAGGGGTGGCGTGTGCCAGGTTTAATGCGACCACATACTGATCGCCGAGCGCTTCGCGTACCGCATCGGCCGCCCTGATCTGGTCTTCGGCGTTATTAAATCGATACAACAGGCGGTTGCCTTGCTGCTCGGAGCTGCTGAAGTTGATTTGCTCAACCACGAGGGCATCGTCAATAGTTGCCGTCAAGCCGGTCGGCAGATCAAATCCGCGCGATGAAGTGATCTGCAATGCAGGATCTTTACCATACAGGTTTGGCAACGCATAAATGATGCCAATGGCAATAACGAAAAGTATCAGCAGGTACTTCCAGACAGGATACTGGTTCATGAATCAGTCTCTAAAATAGAATTTGAAAACAAAAATCAAGCGGACTTGATGGTGCCTTTAGGCATTACATTGGCAACAGCCTGACGTTGCAGCTTGACTTGAAGGCTGTCGGCCAATTCCAGCGTAACAAAGGAATCAGACACGTCGATTATACGACCCAGCAATCCACCGTTGGTGATCACTTCATCGCCTTTGGATAATTGCGAAACTAAATTTTTGTGTTCCTTCGAGCGCTTCATCTGCGGACGAATAAGCATAAAATAGAACACTGCAAAAATCACGATCAATGGAAGAAAGCTCATCAGGCCACCCTGTGTGGCGGCGTCCTGAGCATATGCATTGGAAATGAAAAAGTCCATAGTTTGGTTCTCTTGAAATAAGCCGGCAATTATAAGCCATGCGGCAACCGAAAGTCGCTGATTTTTGTATCTATAAGCTTAATCAACACCAAGGGAATATGAATCCAGGAACTGCCTGGCATAATCTGCCAGTTCACCGTTCGCGATTGCATTTCTGAGGCCTGCCATCAGTTGCTGGTAAAAATACAGATTGTGAACCGTGGCCAGGTGCGGACCAAGCATCTCCTTACAGCGATCAAGATGCTTCAAATACGCGCGTGAATAGTTCTGGCAGGTGTAACAGTTACATGTTTCATCGATGGGACGTGTGTCCAGGGCAAAGCGCGAGTTACGGATTTTCAGTACCCCGTGGGAAGTGAAATAGTAGCCATTGCGGGCATTGCGGGTCGGCATGACACAATCAAACATATCCACGCCATGCAATACCGCTGCGATGATGTCCTGCGGTCGCCCTACTCCCATCAGGTATCGGGGATTGTCCTCCGGCAAGCCAGGGAGTGTATATTCCAGCACCTGCTCACGTTCTTCTTGAGGCTCCCCGACCGACAGACCGCCAATGGCGTAACCATCGAAACCAATCTCTGCTAAAGAGGCCGCCGATTGTTGACGCAGGCCCTCATACATACCGCCCTGAACGATGCCGAATAATGCCGAACTGCTATCTCCATGCGCTTCGCGGCAACGTGCGGCCCAGCGCATGGACATTTCCATCGACTCGGATGCCTGTTTTTCAGTAGCCGGATAGGGCGTGCATTCATCAAAACACATGACGATGTCCGAACCCAGGGCCGCCTGTACCGCCATCGACTCTTCCGGACCAAGAAACACCTTCGATCCATCAACCGGGGAAGCAAAGGTCACACCTTTTTCAGTGATTTTGCGCCTTTCCGACAGGCTCCAGACCTGGAAACCGCCGGAATCGGTCAATATTGGCCTTTTCCAATGCATGAAATCATGCAGGCCGCCATGTGCCTTGATGATTTCCGTTCCCGGTCGCAGCATCAAGTGAAAGGTGTTACCCAGAATAATCTCGGCGCCGGTATTACGAACTGCTTCAGGCGTCATGGCCTTGACTGTGCCGTAGGTTCCCACTGGCATGAACGCCGGCGTTTCGACACTGCCCCGATCAAAGTCGAGCCGGCCGCGGCGGGCTTTGCCATCAGTTTTAAGGAGTTCAAATTGCATCGGGCTTTATCCAGACGGGCTGCGTAAAAAAGTCGGGGTATTCTACACTGTTGATGCTATGCGATGAGCATCGCGTCGCCGTAACTGAAGAATCTGTACTTCTGTTCAACGGCGTGCTTATAGGCCGCCAGCGTATTCTGATGACCTGCGAAGGCACTGACGAGCATTAACAAGGTGGATTCCGGCAGGTGGAAATTGGTGATCATTGCGTCGACTACACGGAATTGATATGGCGGGTAAATAAATATCCGGCTGTCACCGGAAAATGGGTTGAGTGCCCCACCCTGTGCGGCGGTCTCAAGACTTCGGACCGCAGTGGTGCCAACGGCGATGACGCGCCCGCCAGCGGATTTGGCAGCGGCAACGGCATCACAAGCTGATTGAGGTACATGCAGCCATTCAGCATGCATATGATGATCTTCGATGTTATCCACGCGTACTGGCTGGTAGGTGCCGGCGCCTACATGCAGCGTTACCGTTGTTGATTGAATACCTGATGCCTTGAGCTGCTCCAGCAAGGCCCGGTCAAAGTGCAAACCGGCCGTCGGTGCAGCAACGGCGCCCGGTGTTTCGGCATATACGGTCTGGTAGCGACGCCGGTCGCGTTCGGTATCTTCACGGGTGATATACGGTGGCAAGGGTATATGGCCCAGGCGTTGCAACAGGGTCATTAAGTCCTCGTTGACCGCCTGCAAATGAAAGAACGAACCTTCCCGCCCCAACACCCGCAATTCGCTACCGTCTTCGAGCACTATGTTACCGTTGGCTTTTGGTGATTTGCTGGCACGCACCTGGGCCAGGCAATGTCGCTCATCCAGCAGGCGTTCAAGAAGAATCTCAACACGCCCGCCGCTCGCCTTGTTGCCAAACAGGCGGGCCGGAATCACTTTGGTGTTATTGAAAACCAACAGGTCACCGGGCTTGAGCAATTCGCCCAGATCGCTGAATTTCCGGTCACTCAAGTGACCGTCCTGCTTGTCAAAGCACAATAAGCGGCTGGCACTACGCTGATCAAGCGGTGCCTGCGCGATCAGCCCGGCGGGCAAGTCATAATGAAAATCTGTGCGCTTCATTCGATTCCTTGGCACAAAGGCAGGCACCTGAAAACCCGTCGCCGGACACACGCACGCGTGGGTCTGGCTATGGGTCCGGGATCTTACTGACAGGCAATCGGCAATGTCAGTTTATTGACTACGCCATCCGCGCGATCAACAGAACCGCTCAGAGGTGGGATCAGCGTGTAATTCAGATTCCAGCCCAGTTCGTCTTCGGAAGCAAAATCCCTGCTAAATATGCCCACCGCATCAATCGTAGTTTCGGTTTCTGAGCAAACTGCGCAATAGCCGCCAAACTGGTAGAGGGGCATTTCCGTTTCTGTCGGTCCCTGGGTTTCCGGTAATCCGATCATCCAGACAGGCTTGCCCTTGTCGTCATAAATATAATGCACGAATGCCTGCGAAGTTGCGTTGACCACTACAGACGCACCACCGACACCTGTCTCCGCACGTGACCATGAGCCGTTGTAACTACGTTCGCTGCCATCAATTGTTGGACACACTGGCGCCAGGCTCGGGAATGATCTGTTACTTCCATCTTCACCAAATAACACGAATGAGAGAATAGAATCCTGTCCGGCCAGTAAAGTGACCGAAACATGACCCACAGACGTATCCTGTTGTAGTGTTCCATCATTGGTAAAACGCAGAAGATCAGCTACCCAGACATTTCCTTCCGGTTCCGGTGCGGCCGCAAGATACCAAACCGCAGCACCGTGTTCGTCATAGGTATACCAGAGGAAAGCCCGGTGACCACCGGTTGAAGTGTAATCAAAACCCTGGTTTTCCTGCTGACCCGAATTTGCCTGCCATAAGCCGGCCTGCAAGGGAATCTGTTCACCGCTAAAACCCAGATCCGCCTGGATATCTACGGCAGCATCCTGTCCGAGGCTGTTTTTCAGCACGGCAAACCAGCGACCTGGCACCAGGGCTCCGCCACTGACACTCACCACCGGTCCGGCACCGCTGCTACCCGAGGCCGAGGCCAATGGGGCACCACTGGTATCGGGGGTGGCTGCAAACGGGGCATCTGTAAAGGCATCATCAAAATCTTCACGATATAGCTCAATGCTCAGGTTTTCACTTTGTGCGCTGTCTGCACCGGTTGCCGAAATGCTTAATGAACTGACGCCCGGTGGAATATCGATGAATGACAGCTCATGTGTACCGCTCGCGCTGATGGTCAGGCCGCGGGAGATACCATCCATCAATACCAGGGTTTCCGGTGCTGCCACAGCAGCCTTGGTGAAAATGACAGGAATTATACCGAGGTTATTCGGCGTATCACGACCGTCTCCTATACCCACGGCACCGTACAAAGTGGTGCCCGGTACTGCGTTGACATTATCCCAGGATAAACGAACATTGAAATTGCCCCTGGCTGGAATAATTCCATCGCCGGTGGCAGACAATGGCGATGATGTATCTTTACCGACCACCACCGATATGAGCGTGGCTTCGTCAGGATCAAGCGTAGCATCCCAATTGTGCACCAGCACCCAGTAATCTCCCGCAACCGGTGCTAACAGGTCACATAATTCTATGGACTCCGGTGTTGTGCTGTCGCAGAGTTGCTCGCTCGATTCGGGAATACCGTTGCCGTTGCTGTCAAGACCGACATACAGATCAAGGTCCACCGCGGTGGAATTCAGTGTTTCCGTGTGTAACATCAGGGCATCTGCCGGCACTTCATGCCATACAACCATCGCAACCGAAAGGTCATCGTAAGGATCGTTTGGCGTCGGGTCCTGTGGCAGGTTTTCTATCGTTGTGGTCGGTATTGTCAAACCACCGGAGGTGTATGTGGCATCCGCTATGGCATCCAGGTCACTTAAAGCGAAGTCTTTCCAACCGGAAACTTCGTCCGTTGAAATATTCCACTGGAATGGCAGATCGCCGGAGGCGGAAAAAACCACCAACGGAAATACGGCATCCGGTAAACCGGCCGAAGTCAATCGAACTTTACCGTATACCCATGTGCCCAAAGTATCAGATTCAGACAGGTCTACATCAATCGTCAAAGGCCGGTTTGCACCATCGCTGAGACTGAAAGTTGAAGGAGAAATGCTGACGCTGACACCGCTCGGCAAACCCTCGGCGCTAGCAGTCCAGGATGCACCACCCGCGAGATCAGTTACCCAGCGCTGAAAACTACAGTTGAAAACACAGTGGCTGTCCACCAGACCCGGCAGATTCAAGTTCCTGGGGTTACCGCCGATAAAAGGGTCGGCCGCCAGGAAGCCAGCCTTGGTTTCTTTCAGGTATAAGCCTGCATTGACCGCCTGCTCCAGCCTCACCCTACCGGCACCCTGTTCGTGAATGGTTGGGACAGAGCCATCAAAGTCGATGGCCTGGTCAGGTGTGGCCGTCATGGTCAATGCTGAAGCGATAGCCGAAGGGCTCCAATCGGGGTGCACAGATCTTAACAAGGCTGCCCCGCCCGCCACATGCGGCGAAGACATTGAAGTTCCGGAAACTATATTATAAGAATCATCACCTTCACTCCAGGCAGCCATAATATCGGTGCCCGGTGCAAAGACCTCCGGTTTCATGACATCCTCGACCGGTGGCAAATTTGGACCTCGCGAACTGCTGGAATCCAGGGCGTCGCCAGCTTCCGGGATTCTAAAAAATGAAAAACCGCTGAGAGATCCCTGGTGATTACTTCCGCTATCCAGCCAGGTGCGCAATTCATCACCCTGGCTAACCCCAAGGTGGGTTGCAGGCAGGCAGTGATTATCCGCCCTTACCGACTCACCCTGGTCTGCAGTATTCGCAAGGATATAACCACCGGCACCTGCCAGCTTGACATTATTGCCCTTTTCTACCCGGCCATAATCACCGCGGTCGCAAACCACGATCTCACCGCTGAATGTACCTGGGGCGAACGGATTTGTTGAACCCGAAAAACTCGCGCAATCCGTCAGGCTCTCGGATTCACCGGTACCGCACAAGGCATTGCCAAAATCTTTCGCATAAACGATTTTCCTGATACCAATGCCATCGGTAAAACTGGCACCCATCAGATCATCAGGCGCCGCAGTAGCACCACCACTCAGGTTTTCAAGCATATTGGCAAATACGCGGTCATGGGTTGCATTGCCAACTGCGGTAATCCAGGGTGAATTTGCAGGAGAATGAATGGTGCCACCGTTCGGTCCCGCATTTCCCGCAGAAGTCACTACAAATATCCCGGCGTCCCGGGCATTGAGAAGCGCAAACCAATAAGTTCCCGGAAACCATGGGTCAGGTGCAGTGGTTCCACCGAGCGACATATTGATGACATCTACCGCGTCTGTTACGGCCTGTTCAACCGCACCCAGAATCGAGGAAGACGGGCAACCATCATCGTCCGGGTCAGCGGGGTCGCCGGTATAACAAACCCTGTAGGTAATGATATTTGCGTTTGGTGCAACGCCGGAAATACGTGCTGAAACACCATTAAAGGTGATATCACGCGGATTACCTGCAGCTGTCGAAGCCACATGCGAGCCGTGGCCGTCATTGTCCTTGCCCTTGGTGTTTTCTTCTTCTACCTCGGTATCGGGGTCGTCCACGATAAAATCATAAACCCCAACCAGCTTGTCATTACAAAGCACTTCGCTATCGGAACACAGTCCCAACTGCATGGGGTATGGATTGACGTGATCATATCCGCTACCGGATTCACCGGGGTCCTGAAACGAGGGATGATCCCAATTCACACCGAGGTCGATCAAACCAATGACCGTTCCTTCACCGCCGCTTGGAGTAACCCCGGCGCTGCCGTCATGGATCTTGTCCGCACCGATCCAGGCCGGGCCTGCATCGGTATCTATGTGATGAATTTCATCCAGCAGCACGGCGCTGACCCCACGCATTTCACGCAAGGCCTTGACTTCGGAAGGCCGCAAATGGGTGGCGAAGCCATGCAGGACATTGCGATACCGGTGGACTGTCTCCAATTGGTGACCCAGGCGCAGCAAGGCCTCACCGCGAAATGTCTTGAAGCGCTCATCAAGAGATTGGAGGTATTGCCTGGAAGCCTGCGATTTAACATCGACTTTGGGCTCGCCGGTAAATCGGTTGGCGGTGGGGGCAAGTTGGGTTGTTTTCTGATCACGTTCAGGTGTCGACATGACGCGGCCATCATATTCCACCAGCGGCGCATCATCGAGAACAACGATGTATCTTTGCGATTTACCTTTATCCGCCACCGTGGATGCGCTTTTTGCCAACACCGGCATTTGTATAAACAAGGCCGCCAAAAATGCCGCACAAATCAATCCATAGCTAGTTTTCAACTGATAACGCATCGCTATTCCTTCATCCTTGAACGGGCACTCGCATGGTTACCAGTTCTTCTGCCGCTGTCGGGTGAATTCCCACAGTGGCGTCAAATTGCTGTTTTGTAAGGCCGGATTTTAACGCAACTGCAAAGCCTTGCACAATTTCCGCTGCATCCATTCCAACCACGTGCATACCGACTACCTTGTTGGAAGATGCCTGGATAATCAGTTTCATCATGGTTTTTTCATCCCTGCCGGACAGGCTGTACTTCATTGGTGTGAATTCAGATTTGTACACTTCCAGTTCCCCATAATGCAACTTGGCCTCGTGCTCGGAAAACCCAACGGTCGCCACCTGTGGATTTGAAAACACGGCCGAGGGTATAAACCTGTGATTCACCGCTCGTGGCTTGCCACCAAATTCGCTATCCGCAAACGCGTGTCCTTCCATCAATGCCACCGGTGTGAGGTT
>PVMS01056477.1_pt1 | contig 20055 bp, 14 predicted proteins | sample 1853461 | NCBI WGS metagenome assembly PVMS01 (sample SAMN08582032, study PRJNA380276) | Marine sediment metagenome, whole genome shotgun sequencing project. | isolation source: ocean sediment barecode stripped | collected 2017 | reverse complement strand
TATAAACCGGACTAGAAGGAGATGCCGGGATGAAACCTACATGTGTGGCAATATTGGGTATCCCAGCGTGATCGGCGAAATCTGAAAAGCGCTTTAGGGCTTTTAATCGCAGCTCTATTGTATTTGGGGGGAATACACCAATCGTGTCAGGTCCTTCAATAAAGTCCCATACATATTTTCCAGGTAAACCCGCCCACAACGCTGTGATCTTAACTTGGAACTTTTCACATGCGCTCTTAATCTTATCCGCGTTTTCTTCTGTTAACCAATCGACATCCCAGCAGACAATCTCACAGGTTGGGAAATCCAGAGCTTGAACGCCCTTAATCAATCCTTCCGGGCTATCGTCTTTCCAATTCCTCAGTACTCCAAGGTTCATTTTCGTCATTGATGATCACCCTTCCCATAAAGGCTATATTGTTTATCTAATGGAGGATTCAACCGTATCTGTCAGGCTCTCCGCGAGTCGAGTATTCAATTTCTACCAATCCAGTTTCTGCGAAATCTTGCCAGATCATTTGGACCTATCCACCGTAATCGGCTTCAGCCCTAGGTTGAAGAAGTTATTGGGATTGTTGAACAACCAATCAGCAGCCATACTCACGGCAGAGTCTTCATCGATCCAATCCATCTGAACTAGCTCATTGAGAGCTTTAGAAATCACGAGTCTGGCAAGCTTAAGATGGGAAACACTATATGCTGGGGAGTCTCCATAAATTCTATTGCCATAATCGCCGCCGAACCCGTGGATTTTCGAATTAGGCGCTGTGAGAACAGCGCGCATGAGCATCTGTTCTGCGAAGATCGGATCAATGGTGTAAAGCCAGCAACAATTCATGGCGACGTTCGGGTAGTTCTTCAGCAGAAAGAGCATGTCATCCATGTATGGCCAATTGCCATGAAAGAGGTCAAACTGCACTTCCTGGTGAAGCTCAAGCACCCCTCTGAAGAGCAGGGCATTGGCTCTATCGACGTTGTTGTAGTTGCGGGCTATATGTCCTGTATGGATTTGAACCGGTAGTTCTAGCTCTCGGGCAAACCTCATGTACTGGTGAAACAGATAGTCATCTAAGGGCTTCGCCTCTGGCCATCCAAATACTGTGCGCGGATCGGCTAAAAGTCGATTAAACATCTTCTCAGCTTCATTTCGTGGCACAATCTCATACTCAATCGATCGGTTGTACGCACTCTGATCCTTAATCCCAATCGCACCTCTCTCTTTGGCTTTGCTTATGACGACGAAAACACTCTCAAGGAACTCATCTAGTGAGGTAATGTGCTTGTTCGCCCAGGCACCGATTTGCTGCATGCCCTCCCAATCTCGAGCGCTCTGGGGATGGTGTGCCACCACATGGAAGAGAGGTAGTGAAACCATAATCCGAAATCGATCAGGGAAGGTAAGATCTCCTCGTAAGTAATCACCAAAATCACACTGTGGTCGGCCGAGTGGATCACTAATGATCATTTGAATGCCGGCATCATCCAGTATTTGCCAGTAAGACTCTTCGTCGTGAATGAAGGGCAATTTCTCGGCGATACGGTTCAATGCGCCGAGCGACATTACTTCCTCCTCAAAAAAATCCTGCATGATGAGTTTCGTAATGCGAGCATTGGCCGTAAACTCAACCTCCTTCCATAACGGTTCGAAGGTTGGCCACTTCACCTCAGTTGACACTCCAGGGTCTTGCAACATGTGAATGACATTATCTTCTGCACCAGTAGAAATTAGATCGTTTTGCAAGTAATCCAACGTTAAGGCCGTGATCGGCTCGGTAATAGGAACATTGAATTGAGGACCTACCATATGTTCGTGAGTATCAATTACCGGGATCGCTGATACACGGTGAAGAATTTGTCTAAATTGCTCTTCGGGCTTCATTAACATATTCGGGTCCTCCGGAACAAATGATCCACCTTCTGCAAGTCTGACGATTTCATTGCATACGACTTAATTATCTGTGATAGAACATAAACCGGTATACCCATGTATCGACCAGCTGCGAAAATCATCAATTAAGGGATCCGGTCCAATATCAGTGAAAGCAAGGCCATACGGACCGGAACCGCATAACCGGCTTGAGCAAAATATCTCGCCGATTCACTTGCATCAACCTCCATTGGTAATTCCTCTGTCCTGGGTAGCGGGTGCAAAATGATGGCGTCTGATTTAAGACGCTTAACTTTCTTCGAATCCAATATCCATTCATGAGGCATATCTGGGCGTATTCCCACCGAATCGGTTCGGCCGATGTGATAAGAAGGAGTCTTTACCCCTTCCATATATATGACATCCAGGTTGTCTATGATTTCATCTAAGGATGATATCTCTTCGAAATCAAGCCCAGCCTGGCGGAACTCTTCAATCCACGTGGATGACATCGATACTTCCGGAGGGGAGATGAAGTAAGCTTTAGCATTGTATTGTGCTAAGGCAATCGGTAGTGAGTGAAACACTCTTAAATTCATATCACCTACAAAACCAATTTTGAGATCATCGATTGTCCCTTTCTCACAGCGAATGGTATATAGATCGAGTAACGCCTGAGTCGGATGTTCGTTATCTCCATCTCCTGCATTTATGACTGGGATTTCCGTGATGGTTCCCGCCATTTCTGGTGCTCCATTTTCTGGATGTCTTATTACAAGAACATCGGCGTAATTTTCCATCATGCGCACGACATCGTGCATGCTTTCGGCATAATAATCCCCGATTCGAGTGGTCTTTGGGTCCACAAATCCGACCACACTCCCACCAAGCCTTCGCATAGCACTCTCGAAGCTGATGCGAGTACGCGTGCTCACCTGAAAAAACATCAATCCCAGGATGCTGCCTTTAAGTAATTCTGCGGTCGTTCGGTCTTTGACGATCTTGTCCATTTTTTGAGCCAAATCAAATAACTGCTCCAAATCATCTCGATCTAAGCCCTCGACGGTGACGCAGTCGTTTCCAGCATATTTGTTCATTCTGCTTTCCCTTTCAGCTATTCATTCGGTGGAAATCAAAGTGGTTCTTATTAATTATTGCAGCTATGGGCCCACAAGCCCTCAATTACTTAATTTGTCACACCTGCTGCTTTCGCCCCTGAAACATGATTTTTGTTCATAGAGATTCTTTGGTATCCTGCGGTTTAACAACACCGCAGTCATGGATGGAGATGGTGATTTAATTGTATGGCTCGGCAAGATGACAGGCAACATAATGATCTTTGGCGACACTCCGCCATTTCGGGACGATAGTTTTACATTTCGCTTCAGATATCCAGCATCTCGTATGAAATCTGCACCCACTAGGGGGATCCATCGGGTTAGGGACGTCCCCCTCTAAAATGATTCTTTTATGAGCGCGCTCTTGATCCAGAACGGGTACTGCTGACATCAAGGCCTGAGCGTAGGGATGTTGAGGTGACGAGTATATTTTTTCTCTATCCGCTAATTCCACCAGTTGACCCAAGTACATCAAAGCGATTCGGTTGCTCATATATTGAACAACACTGACATCGTGGGCGATGAATAAGATGGTCAAGCCAAGCCGATCCTGTAAATCTCTGAGCAGGTTTAATATTTGTACTTGTATCGACACGTCTAAAGCCGAAACGGGTTCATCAGCTATGAGTAATTTCGGTTTTAGAGCAATCGCCCGTGCAATTCCAACCCGCTGTCGCATACCTCCACTAAATTGGTGCGGATAATATTTAAGGTAGGCCCGATTTAAACCTACCTGCTCTAATAACTCATCGACTCGCATATCTCTCTCTTTGCGGCTAAGAGTTTTGTGAACATCGAGCGGCGACCTGAGAATTTGTTTTACCGTCTTCCTTGGGTTCAGCGATGAATAAGGGTCCTGGAATATCATCTGTATTTGCGAACGGACATTTCCCAGTCGTCGACCTTTAAGGTTGGTGATATTACGGCCGGCGAAGAAGATATTGCCCGCTGTCGGCTCGAGAAGTCGAAGGATGAGACGTGCCAGCGTTGATTTACCACATCCCGATTCCCCAACAAGCCCAAGGGTCTCACCTTCAAACAGCTTTAAGCTAACATTGTCAACAGCCTGGACATATGCAGTTTTTGATCGGAATACACCACCTCGGTTGACCTCAAATTTTTTCTCAAGATTCGCAATTTCAAGCAAAGGGGTGCTCATTACTCTACCAACCAACAACCAACCTTGTGATTGGAGCCAACATCTAAGAACTGAGGCTTCTCGACCTCGCATTTGTCCATCACAGCATAGCAGCGATCTTTGAATGGACAACCGATATAATCTTCCACGGTAAGCACAGGCGGAGTACCAAAGAGAGGTTTAAGCCTGGAGAATTGACCAACCCGGGGAACACAATCCAACAATCCCTGAGTGTAAGGATGCAAAGGCTGGTTCAGGAGATCTCGGACTTCTGCAGATTCAACTATGCTGCCTGCGTACATGACATTTACTCTGTCACAAATCTCAGCAACCACACCAAGCGCATGGGTAATATAAATGATCGACATATCGCGCTTCTTGCGGGTCTCGCGGATCAACTCCAGAATTTGAGCCTGGATAGTCACATCGAGAGCCGTAGTCGGCTCATCTGCGATCAGTATTTCGGGCTCACAAGCCAGTGCCATGGCAATCATGCCGCGCTGTCGCATTCCACCACTAAACTGATGTGGGTATTCGTCAACGCGATCCTCCGGATTAGGTATTTTCACCTCGCCGAGAATGGATTTTGCAGAGTCAATTGCCTTCTTCCAAGTGAACTTTTTATGGAGCACATAGGACTCTGCAACTTGACGGCCTACCGTCATCGATGGGTTGAGGGATGTCATCGGATCCTGGAAGATCATTGAGATCTTGTTTCCTCGAATGTTTTGTATTTCCTTCTTGTCAAGTGACAACAAATCGACATCGCGGAACTTTATCGTTCCACTCACTATCCGACCAGGGAACGGGACGAGCTGCAACATCGAAAGTGATGTCACTGTTTTGCCACTTCCGGATTCTCCAATGATGCCTACCACCTCACCCTTGCGAACATCGAAACTCACGCCATCGACGGCCTTTAGTTGTCCTCGATTTGTGAAAAACCATACACGCAAATCGTTCACATCTAAGATAGTTTCGACAGCATCAGACATATTTTCTGTACAACCCTCTAGGTTTTCAATCTTGGATCAAGTACATCGCGGAGACCGTCCCCCAGGGTGTTGAATCCAAGCACAGCCACGAATATAGCCACTCCGGGGAGGATAGCGAGCCAGGGGGCCCTATACAAAAAGCCCTTACCGATGAATAGCATTTGCCCCCACGAGGGTTCCGGTGGTTGAGTTCCCAGCCCCAAATAACTTAATGATGCCTCGAGCAAGATTGCATAACCGATCGCAAGCGTAATCTGCACAATCGTCACTGGCATCACATTTGGCAGAACCTCTGTGAAAATAATCTTCAGATCTGACATACCTACTGATTTGGCCGCCTCGATATATTGCTCACTTTCAACTACCAAGGCCGCAGAACGTACCATTCGACCAAAAATCGGGATGAATACAATCCCTATCGCCACAATTGCACTTCTCTTTCCCGGACCCAAAACAGCAAGAATTATGATGGCAAGAAGAACTGCCGGGAAGCTGAAGAGGATGTCAAAAAACTTTGAGATGATGTTATCCACCCAGCGACCCGCATGGGCCGCAAACAAACCCAGGGGCAAGCCAATGAATAACGAGATGCTTACTGCAACCATCGATACCTGAATTGCTGTCCTGGAGCCATAAATTGTACGACTAAACATGTCCCGTCCGAATTGATCTGTTCCACCAATAAATTCTCTACTCGGTGAACTCATACTAATACTTGGATTCATCTCCAAAGGTGAATTCGGAGCAATGGCACTGGAAAAGATTGCGGCGATAAAAATGAACAGCGTAATAACTCCGCCGAATATTAATAGTTTATTGGTTCGCTTAATACGATCCAACACTCGTTGTCGCGAATCAGGTTTCTTGAGCAATGTCAGAGGTTTTTCTTTTGGAATATCTTGAGTAACCACCATGATTCCTACATATCGCTGAGGCGTAGCCGGGGGTCTAAATATGTGTACAAGATGTCGACGATTAAATTTATGGTCATAAATACAATTACAACGACCATCGTTGTGGCCTGCAGGACTGGGTAATCTCGCTGGCTTATCGCGTACAGCGACCATGTTGCGATTCCCGGAATTAAGAATACCGCTTCAATGAGAAACGCCCCTCCGAAAATATAACCAGCCTCCATTCCAATAACCGTGATCACAGGGATAAGTGCGTTTTTAATAACATGTCGCCAGGTGATGACTCTGTCGGGTGCTCCCTTAGCCTGAGCTGTTCTAACATAGTCTCTCTGTATAACTTCAGTCGCTGATGTTCGGGTAACTCTCATGATCACTGATGCGGAAACGACGGCTAATGCGATTACAGGAAGTATCAAATGGCGCAAGTTTTCGGGGATACTTTCACTCAACCTCACATATCCCGAAGGCGGCAATATCGGATGTTGAACTGCGAAGAATAGAACGAGGAGGGTCCCAAGGAAAAAATTAGGTATAGATAGCCCCGTCAAACCTACGGTTGAAACGATAAGATCTGTGGACGAGTTTTTTCGACTCGCAGCGATTAATCCCGCTGGAACCCCGATTAGGGTAGCCAAAACGATTGATAACGCCGTCAGCTCTAGTGTCACGGGTAATCGCCGGAGCATTTCCTCCCGGATGCTTACCCCTGTGGTCAATGAAATCCCAAATTCACCTGAAAAGAAATCTTTCACCCACGTAATGTATTGTATGTACATGGGTTGATCAAGACCGAGTCGTATCTGATAAGCTTCTCTAGCCTCATCGGTCGCATGAACACCCAGAGCTATAAATGCAGCATCTCCTGGGATCACACGCATCATCACAAAGACGAGAATCGACATAGCAATGATTACTGGAATCATCCACAGCAACCGACGAGATATGTACCTGAGCACGGGAGCAACTCCTATCAGAAAAACGCAATCCTCGGCTCTGACTTGAGCCGAGGATTGCATAAAGGATATTGGCTATTCAGATAACCAGGTGTCTCGGAAACTTCTTAGCATACCTGTTGGCAGGAAAACGAAGTCGTTCACATTATCCCAATGTGCCTGTAAGAAGGGGACGTTCACACCTGCGACGACGGGTGCACGCTCAGCAATCAACTTTTGAACTTCAAAGTAGATCTCCTCGCGTTTCTCCGGATCTAGTGTGTTGCGGCCATCTTCGAGGAGTTGGTCAATCTCAGGATCATTAAATCCTTGGGGATTCCAAGCCTCGCCCGAATGGAACTCAGGATAGAGAAATTCATCAGGATCCACAAATGGTCCACCCCAGCCAATATGCTGAAGATCGAAATCCTGGTTTCCGAAAACATCATCGAGGAATGCTCCCCACTCCATGGTAATGAGCTCGGCATTGACTCCGATTTTAGCTAGATCAGCTTGATACATCTCTGCTGCTGCCAAGTGCCACGGGTATTGAGCGGAAACCTTGATCGTTGTATCAAAGCCATCTGGGTATCCAGCGTCGGCAAGTAATTGCTTCGCCTTCTCAACATCCGGTTCAGGGCTGAAGTATTCCCGTCCGGAGTTTCCGCCGGTCCAGTCAGGGGTAATATCACCGGTCACTGGGGTTCCATAGCCAAAATAAACAGTATCGATGAGTGAACCTCTGTCCTTGGCGAGAGCCATGGCATAACGCACATTTGGATCGGTAAAAGGTTCCCTGGTTGTGTTGATCCCAGTGTAATTCCACTGGCAGGATGTGGTTAGTGGAGTGCTAACAACACCATCTATCGCCTCTAACATTTCCATGTCCTTTGTTGCCACGAACTGGAGCAAATCCACATTCTCGGTCATGAACGCGTTTGTTGCGGCTGTCTCGTCTTCTATGAACCTGATTTCAACACCATCCAGGTACGGAAGACCATCCATCCAGAAGTTCTCGTTCTTCTCAAGCACAATCTTGTTCTTTGGCTCATAGGAGGTCATGATGAATGGACCGGTCCCATTCATTGTCGTTTGAAGCTCATCTATCGTTGACCCAGCCTGTACAATGCTCTGGGCAGGTGAGGCAAGATGTGGAAAGAAAGGTCCCATCGGGGTGTTGAAGGTGAACTTAACCGTGTAATCATCAACAACCTCAACGCTATCGAGGTTTTCGAAAACACCCATTCTGGGAGATCCTGTATCCGGGTCCTTGATGCGATCGAATGTGAATTTGACGTCTTCTGCTGTGAGTTCTTCTCCACTATGGAACAGTACGCCCTGATTTAAATTGAAGACGATCTCCAGATTATCATCCGACACATCCCAGCTTTCCGCTAAGGCTGGGACAATCCCCATGTTTTCATCGTACTCAACAAGTGTATCATAGACTTGTTCAATGATGAGATATGATGACATTGCCCCGACAACTCCTGGGTCAAATCCCACAGGATCGGCCTGATAAGCAGCCACTAGAACACCACCCGACTTAGAATCCTCTACCATGGGTTCTTCTTCAGGTGTCGTATCTTCGGATGTGTCCTCTGTTGTATCCTCTGATGTATCCTCTGGCGTATCTGTGGGAGCAACATCGGGCACCTCTTCGGATGTGTCCTCTGATGTATCCTCTGCCGTACTTGTGGGAGCAACATCGGGCACCTCTTCAGAGGGGGTCGACCCACAAGCCGAAAGTATCAATATTGCTGCCAGTAGACCAACTGTGGCAACACTAAGTATGATTCTTCGGCGTCTTTGACCTGTGTGAGATCGGGTCGTAAAATTACTCATTATTTTATTCCACATTTCAACTTGCTCCTTTTCTCAATATGCATTTTCTAAAAAGCATAGTCTCCTACCTTGGAATTGCCTGAAAAATATCTATTTCACAACTGATTATCTCTCTTGTCCCCTGTTTCACCTCCTCCAGATCCTCTCTCAAATCTGATGCCTGATAGAATGTTGTTGTTCAGTTTCCTTTTATTCCATCTACCCTGTAAATATTTGCTGCCATGTACGATTAGTTCATGAGGTTCGGTCCCGGAAGAGTCGAAACTGACTCTACCCCAATATAATCTGCAATATTTAGACGTCTTGCGGTAATCGCCCAATGCATAGTGGATAAGCCATAGAATACGTTTGCAGTCAAACCTAACCATATCATATGTTTTAAAAATGTCAAGTTAATATTCCCATGTTCGGGCAATGGTTAGGAAATCTGATGCTAATATCAATTGACGTAAGATGGCTAAGGCGCTGAGATGATTTGACACGGGATCGGCCTGGCCAAACGTTAGCGTCGCTTGAGCAACAAAAACGAGCCAGAGAAAAAATACCAACTCGAGCGTTTTCCCAATTAGGGGACCGTCAGTAGATCTGCTTCTTTGGGAGATACTCAGGCATATTGCACATCCCGGATGGCTTCTCAGATCACGACGCTGATGACATAGGCCAGCATCAGCATGGCGATCATTTTGTCCAAATACACCTGAGTTTCGTTCATGATCTTGTCCAAGATGATCAAAATCCACACTGGGTCTTTAAAGCCATAGCGCCAAATGCCAATCCCGTAGATCTGGACTTGGCCCATGTAAACACTGGGCGGTAGATTTTGGGCTTGTTGATCGGAGCAACCAACAGGCGCATGGGGTTTTTTTGCTTGGCATCATAGGTGAAATGAAGTGCATTGGCTTTATCTCCTGAATTGCTTTGAAGTGTTCCAGATTGCGCGAACAAGGGCTAGTCTTCAAAGGTGCGCGGAGATTGGGATAGAAAGTGAAAGGGCATGGTCGGCCTCATAGGGGTGTGGCCAAGGTGAGCAGTTAAAAGCCTGGTGTTTTCCCATCGCTCAGCGTGCCGACGTATTCCGTTTTATCGGCATGCGGGAACTCAATGACGGTGGGATCGCCGATCACAAAATCTGCCGTATCGTTGAACGATGATTGCATCGTTTCTTGCGGATGGTTGAGCTGCAAAAAAGCGCTGGATCGGCTTTTAACGGTCGCCCGGATGCCTTAGCATGTGGGCAGCGATGTCGCTCAGATGAGGCCAGCGGGGTTCCATAATCCTCTCCAGGATTTCACTGGCCTGTTGAAAGACTTTCTGGGTTTGAAAGTAGGTGTTCGGAATAATCAGGTATTCGGATACACTTTTTCATTTGAGCTTCTTTCTCTTTTGACTGGTTTTCGTTAGCCAGAGTTTAGAGGATCCCATCTTTTTATTAATTTGTCCGATCTTTTGTCCGATGGTCAAAAAATGGTTGTGAGTTAGCAAGAACAACTTCTGTGATGCAGAATTGGGATCGATTATGGAGCTCCTAGAGGTATAAATTGGCTGCGATAATCCTAAATAGGGTGGGTTGGGACCTTCGGGAACCGAGTTCCAGTCGCACTTTACGGTTCAAGAAGTCATCCAATTTGCATAATCGAGATTGAATAAGTTGGATCCTGGATTAACAATTAACTTTGTAAACGATCGCTTCGTTATATCCAGTAATTACCTTATGGTATCCAGTCAATTCAGTGTCTATGTCATCACTCCCCGTGTCTACCATAAGCGCTTTCCCACGAAAGGCATTGATCTTCTCCCTGGTAGCAACGATCTCAATATTGCTGATGCCAACTCGGCTGATGACTTTGTGGCTCAGCTGTTGATTCCCGCGGCCAAAAATATAGCCTTGTCCTCCAATGGGAGTAACGATTATCTTGGCCGATCCGTTATCCAAGATCTGAAGCAGCTGAGATTCGTTTACATCTTGAGCTAGAATTCTTCCCCCACAAAACACATCAACACCAACCAGGGTTTTCGGAAGGTCTAGCTCATTCGCAATTTCCCGGGTTGTGGTACCAGGACCAACAATATAAATACACTCATCCTTCATGCTTTCAACAATGCATCGAGCGATGGCACCCATGCTTTGTTTCTCCGTACCGGAACTTGCGGTCTTAAGCCCCTGGAGAAATCTCGGAAGATTAGGAATTGATAGATAACCATACAGCTTTGCCGATACGATCCCCTTGCGCAGCGCGCGCTCGTCAATATCCATTACCTCTGCTTCGCGCAACTTAGAGATCTTTCCAAAGAGAAATGATACAGCCAGGGCACCGGCATTCTGAGGACTGGTTGCGAACACAGCTGAGTGGATCTTGACACCAGTGGGCAGCCCGATTACAGGCACCTTCTGCCCAATCGCCGCGTGAATGTCTCTCGCGGTACCATCACCACCTGCGAACAAGAGAAGTTTTACTCCATAGTGGAACATATCGAGAGCGGCCTGTCTTGTGTCTTCGGCTGTTGTTAGATTCAATTCAGTTGAGCCAATGACATCATGCTTGATCCCACACCGCACAGCAGCATACTCTCCCATACTGCCGGGATAGGTGATGATATTGACTTCAATCTGTGATTTCTTGATCTCGATGAGGGTTTTCGTTGTACGATTTTCAGATTCCGGGATTGCCCCCAGCTCTATAGCCCTACTCTGGATGAGGGCACCATCGCTTCCTTTTAACCCCACCTTCCCCCCTATTCCTGCAATCGGATTCACTATCAATCCTAGTAATATGGGCTCACCAATGGTCATTTTGAAGATGTCTGATTTGTGTTTGAACGTAATTTCTCTTCAAATTGTCCATCCTTGACCTTTCTCTTGTATGCTCTCCAACTCAAAGCTGTTTGACCAAGTTCATCAAGATATGTTGTATTCACCGCGTGTATTGTGCTCTTATGCGGCGCTGTTTTGACGGTCTCAGGATCTTCGTAGGCTTCGTCTGAGATATGATCTAGAATTGCGGCGAACTCATCAAGCTCTCGCTTCGTATATGACTCTGTTGGTTCTAGCGTGCATGGTTCCGGAACCACATATGGGTGATGACTCGTAAAGTAATACATTCCAAAGTCAGCAGCTCGATTCAGGATGTCCTCTGTATGAATATCAGTATCCTGAGAGAGTTTTTCCCAACTGTATCTGGCCTGCTCGATTCGATACTTACCCTCAGCGTATGGCATGCTGATGCCTCTCGTTTTAAGAAGCCGCTTCATTAGATAATTGTTGTTGAGAGCTGCAATCCCAGCAACCTCGCGGAGGCCTTCGGCACCAAGGCTCATAACCCAAGCGTAGGACTTCAAGACAACTTGTGGGACCCCATAAAATGATCTGATTTTGCCAATCGAATCATCTCGATCATAGTTAAGAAAATAGTTAACTCCATTGAAGTCGATGATTGGAACTGGCAGATACCTGGCCAGTTCGTCACTTACGCCGACTGCGCCAACCGCAGGCCCCCCGCTCCCGTGAGGTGACGAGAAAGTCTTATGCAAATTGAAGTGACAAAGATCAAACCCAACCTCTCCCGCTGATGTAATCCCTAGAATCCCGTTCGCATTAGCTTGATCATAGAAGCACAATCCACCCACATCATGGATGATCTTCACAAACTCATCAATCCTAGGGTTGAAGATCCCGGTGTCTTCCGGATTAGTAATCATCAAGCCAGCTGTGCGTTCTGAGACGACGGCTTTCAGCGCTTCTAAATCCGGGTAACCATCACTACCAGGATAAAGGGTTATTACCTTGAAACCCGCTGTCTTTGGACAGGCGGCGTCCGATGGGTGAGAAAAAATCGTTGTGATAATCTCATCTCGTCTATGAAGTTCGCCATTTGCCTCATGATACGCACGAATGATTGACGCACAGGTATATATTGCTGCAGAGCCCCCTCCGGGTTGGAACGAGAATCGATCCAACCCTGAAATCTCGCTCAGTATTTGCTCGAACTTGTAAAGAATTTCTAGAATACCTTGGATGGTTTGCTCATTCTGCAACGGGTGAATTTCGGTCATCTCAGGTAGTCTCGAAAGTTGTTCATTGATCTTCGGGCTATACTTCATCGTACATGTTCCATGACCAAGATCGGTAACAAAATCGGTCCCCAATGTTTCTTGTGAAAGTCTAAGAAAATGTCTCAACACTTGTGCCTGTGATAATTCGGGTAGTTCTGGTGGCTTCTCCCGACGAAGTGCTCCTGGAATTGCCGAAAGGGCATCCCCGAGTTCAGCCGCGATCTCCTTGTCCATCTCGGGAAGCAGAATCCCACGTTGCCCCTCGGTACTTAGATCAAAGATAATTGGTTCATTCCATTTTGCTTGATGGAAATTTTCAAAGCGGAAAGCCGTTTTCGATGATTTTCTTTCTCTCACTTTTTCATCCATGTCAGTTGATAACCTCTTTTAATGCTCCCAGCAGACGATCAATATGTTCTCGTGTATGAATTTCAGTTATGCAATAGAGTGCGCTATTACCGAATTCCGGAAACTCAGTTGACAAATCCTTCCCCCCAAATATTTTATGTTCTAAAAGAGCACTATTTATTTCGTCGACCGTCTTCCCTGTGTCGTCGAAGTTCACAACGAATTCCTTAAAATGAGGTGCCTGAAAAATCGGAGTTGTAACTCCGCTCAATTCGTTTAATTTCTTCATCGCAAAATTCGAGCTAGACATTACTCTCTGACCTAGCTCCAACATTCCCCGTGGTCCCATCAGTGCTAAATAAACGCCAGCAGTGATTCCCCACAACGCGGCACCTGTGCCAGTCCATTCTTTTCCTTCTTCTCTTACCGCAAAATGGGTCCTCTCGAATGCCACATCCCCAAATCCATACTCCCCTTCAGCTGTGGTAGGAGCAATCCCATATAACCGAGATGGATATTCCGCAATAAACCTCTCTTCCTCATGTGTGGCGATGAATCCGGCCATTCCACCACCGAAATTCATATGTATGCCAAGAGGCTGGATATCACCGCATACAATGTCCGCACCATACTCTGCTGGTGGTACTAGCAGGCCCAGGGAGGAGGGATCAACCCCGACTACGCTCAGCGCCCCATGCATATGGGCTATCTTTGAAATTTTCTGACCTTGAGTTTCAATGAGCCCCAGGTATGAGGGATTTTCGAAGTAAACTGCAGCCGTCCTCGATGAAATCATCTCTTCTAAATTGTCGAGATCAACCTGCCCCGTCTTATGATCAAAATCCACATAATTTATTTTAATGCTCGGTTTGCAGTAATTCTCGAGTTTGGATATCAAGGGTTTACTGACCGATTTAGGTATGACAACCTCATTGCGTCCAGTAATCCGACAAGCCATGCGGAGAGAAGTCGCGGTTGCTTGGTATCCGTCATACATTGGCAAATTCACGACATCCATACTCAGGAGTTCGGCCATCATGCTTACATATTCGAAGAATGCCTGATGCTTGCCGTGGTCGGTATAAACACCCCCATCATATGCGGTCAAAAACTCACCCCTCTGGTTGATATCATCGCAGATCGCAGGCACATAGTGTTGGTAGCATCCAGCACCTAAGAAATTCAGATAATCCAAGCAGGTACTATTCTTTTTTAATAGACCTTCTACATGCATCTTTAGATCATATTCCGAGAGGAAGGGTTCGGGCAGATCCATTTTCCCTTTAATTCGAATCCTCTTTGGGATATCTCTGAAGAGCTCTTCAATGGTTTCAGCACCAATTTCCTCGAGCATTTGCTCGATGACCCTCGGTACTGAATTGGGTATGTATGGGTGAACAACTTTGGTGTCATTTTCCATGCTGTATCCTTTGAACAACGTAGGTATCTGTTTCAGCAGGTTTTTGTCCGGGAAAAGTTCAGTCGACCCCCAATCATAACAATCCCTTGGTGGTCGCAAGTGGGTTCCCGGTTAGGCGATCTGCATCCAAGCGTGATTTTTTGATCCATTGTCGGAGATAGACCGGTTATTCGAAAACTTCTTGAGGGTATTATCGGCTATGGCTATGTCGAGGCTGGTGCAAAGTGAATATATTCTGCCAAGGCATCTGCCAAGGGATCTGCATACGGAGCACAGAAACCAAATTGCAAATGACGGCTCCACCCCTCAGCGTAATCATATTTGCCGGACAATTGCCCCGTATTTCGAGAAATTGTACGCATCGACCCAAGAAAGGATGTCATTTTTTGTGATTCATCCAACCACGCAAATTGGCTGTTGTGACAGCTCAGCATTTGAGTTTTTTCTTCGATAACGCTTGTGATGTCCACATACATTTTAGGCAGAACCCGATCCATGGTTGGATCAAGATTGCTGTGAGGTTGTCCGTGGTACACACAAACATCTTGAAATACAGGGGCTCTCGGAGGAACTGTCATAAAGTTGGGCATACTCCGAGCGAATGCTGCTGTTACAGCAAGGCGGGCAGAATTTTGATGGTCTTCCATATAATCACTGTAAGGTTGAACAAGTAATATATCTGGCGCGACCTCTCGAAAGATTGAAGCAACCCGAGCTAAGAGCGACTTGTCATAGAAAATCTCGAGATCATCTACCAGGCTTTCGTGATAAACAGCATCGATCATCGCTGCGGAAGCCATAGCTTCGTTCCGCCGAATCCGAATGATATCTTCTTTTGAGTGGACAGTGGTACCACAAGAGCCATTGGCGATGTTTAGGAAATGACATTCAAACCCAGCGCGGCTTAAGAGAATGATTGTGCCGCACATTAGAAACTCGATGTCATCAGGATGGGCAACAATAGCAAGAACTTTCTTGCTCATTGCTGAAACCTTTTAGCGGATCGCAGCATCACAGGTCCCAATTGCTTTACGAAGAAAATTAAACTTGACATTTGGATGGTCGGCCAGCAAGGACATCGGAGTAGACGAGTCGGGAACACGCTTTGATATCATCAACGTCGTTAGGCGCATCCCAAAAGCGTTATCATGCATGCCGCCATGCCAGATCGATACTTTTTCTGCCTTCCAGGTTTCAGCAGGACCAACGGTGGCAGCATAGGGTGAAATGTTCTGCACTACCCCTCCCCCAGAGGTACGAGCATTCTGCATAATCGTCATCGGGTGTAGTTCGACAACCCGGGTTGAAAGATTTCTATACTCTTCAGGGAGCGGCGGTTCGTCCTTGTAATCCCCTTCCCTCTTTACAGGGTCATTAAATGCCCAATGCTTGGCTTCTCCCTGTCCGCCCTGGACGATCATGCAGCGGGCGAGATCCCAGCTTTTCATATATTCAGCGTTGTCAATGCTTGGAAAAAAAACTTGCTCATCGGGTATACGGAGTTCGGGTCGGATCTTGTTGATCCAGCCTTTGAGGTTAACCCCTTTGAAACTATAAGGGTAATCTGTTCCGACATCTTCTCCGTCCACCACCCATTCATCCATCCCCCAAAAAAAACAATTCCTCAAATTAATATCTAACTCATTTACAAGTCTTGCCACCAACGGCATCTGTTCTACGGGACCAGCTGGTCCACATATTCCGGTTGGTTCATTTTCCGTTGCTGCTATCCAAGATGTAATATATTCACATGCCTCAGCCAGGTAGAAATCCTCGATAGTATCGAAAATCTCTACAGTAAACCCTGGTCGCGAAAGTGCTTCTAAATCATCTGCATCGAGGCTTGCTGCATCATCAAGAATCTCTTTGTCCAGCGTAGTGTAGTCCCACCAATCTGGCGCAATATTGCTCACTGCTCTCATAGATTTCCTCCTATATTCTCCCATTACTCGGAGTGGTTTTCGATTCTTTCACGATTCGAGTTGATTATTATGACTGGTCATTATTCGTATTATGAATACGTTTGCTAGCAAACCTAACATATCATACGATATTCGGCGTGTCAAGGTTGTGCAAAAGGTAATAACACAAATCTCGTGACCAATTAATTTTTCTGACGTTTGGGGACGAATGCTCGCGCGTCTATTCGAAGGGTGTCAACAGAAAATTTTTGATGGGTTGGTCACCCCATCAATTAGAATTATGGTAGTAGGGATTGCATCTCTTTCATCCAATAATTTCAATTGTTCCACCCTCAATCGATTGACGTGATGCTTGGGCTACTTGTAGAGCTAGTCGCGCATCGATGGCGGTAACATAATCGGGTTCTCTATTTTGTTCAACACAGTTAACAAAGTACTCGAGTTCACGTTCAAAACTATCGCCAGTTTCAAGATTAACCGGTTCAGGAAGTTTTCCGGACTCAAAAATCAGAACGTGTGACTGCGGCTCACCAATTTCGAAGCTGGCTCCCCCAGCTCGGAAAAAATACTCAATCAAACCATTCTCACACAAGACCCGAAAACCGGTTGTGAATGGGAAATCCATTGGCATAATAAAGCTGGATTCAACCGATGCCTGGATATTTGTAAATTCAATCAAAGTCATGACATGATCCCAGCCACCAGAGCCGCCTCTCACTCCAGTTGCAACCACGCGTAGGGGTTTGCCGAAAAGCCAATTAAGCAAATCTATGTCGTGAATCTGCATATCCAACACTGCACCTCCGGTCATCGAAGGATCTTTGAACCACTCCGCCCATTGTGGCATGTTCGATATTCGGTATGTGGTGGCTTGTTTTGGGCTTCCTAGTTGACCGCTTTTCAAAACAGATCGGATTGCGCGGTATTCTGGCGCGAATCGTGCCACATGAGCCACCATGAGAAATCGCCCCGCCTCTTTACTCGCGGAAATCATCGCGTCGGCATCATCTAGATTTAAGGCAATCGGCTTCTCAACGAGAACGTGCTTGCCAGCCTTCAAAGCGTCAATCGCGAACTTGGCATGAGAGGGCGTTGGCAGACAAACATCAACGAGGTCCACAGCCGGATCGTTAAGTATGGACTCGAACCGTGTTGTCCCGAGCGCGCCGATGTCTGAGGCCAAAGACTCTGCTCTCTCACCTGTCTGATCACAGATGTAGGCAATGTCAATAGAAGAATTCTTCGAATAAGCCTTGGCGTGTGTAGTCCCCATAAAACCTGCGCCTACAATTCCAACAGTAACCATGGTGTGGTCCTCCTGTACTGTAAAAGTGGTGCTCAGCAAAAGTATAATTAATTTAGACTCGCCTAGTGCATAGTTAAGATAAATGTTATCAAAACAGATAAGTGTGTCATACAACGGGAATGGCACAACCTATCACACTTCCAGAAGAAAAACGAACAGAACATTTATAACTGATAAAGTCAAGCAAGCATTCAGCCCGAGTATTGGGAAGAGCCAGAATACTGCTCTTAATGGATCGTAGTCAAGGGCATAAGATGGAGCTCAACGAAGTTGCCGATGTGCGATGCTAACCAGCATAGGCACCGTCTCGAACTTGAAGAGACGCTACCTGAAAGGTGGTCTTGAGCGTGGAATACACGATCGCCCCAGACCAGGAGCAAAACCGAAGATTGATGGAGAAAATCACAACATCTATCATGCAGCTTGTCTATATGAACGCTACTCACCTGCCGAAGCCCGGCGTATCGCCAAGAAGATTGCGTAGCATTACACACCTGTCCATGCCAGTTGGTTGAATATTGCTGAATGCGAATTGTCCGTGCTCAGAAGACAATGTCTCCGATCGAGATTGCTGGGCATCACCACTGTCTCCAAAAAAAGTTGCGGCATAGACACTAGATCGTAACTCCAAGCAGGTAGGCATTGATTGGCAATTCACCTCCGATGAGGCTCGCATCAAACTCAAACGACTTTATCCTGTTGTTAATGTTCAAGATTTAGCTTAACAGAGCACTAGAAGCTTGCCTCATATATAGAAAGAGCTTCATCCTGCTCATGAAATATGTCTTCCTGTATGTTCCTCCGTCAATGGGCTCAATTATGGTTGCAACCTCTGAAGTATTGAGGACAGATCTATTCTTGGGGGGCTTGACTTGTCGACTGCCCCACAACTAATTCAGGCTCAACTTGAAAAATCTTATTTTTAGGAGTTCCACCATCAATAACCTCTATAAGAAGTTTCAATGCCAAAGCGCTCATCTCCTCGACGGGTTGACGAATTGTGGTCAATGCGGGGCAAACATATCTAGCCAAGTCTAATCCATCGAATCCAGTGACAGATATATCTTCAGGTATTCTTATATTCGCATCTGCTATTGCCCTCATGGCTCCAATTGCCAAGACATCATCAGCAGCAAGCATCGCGGTTGGTCGGGGGGATGATCGAAGCAAATTTTGCATCGCTTGATACCCCCCAGCTGCGCTGTTCTCTGCAACCCGAATCCAATCTGGCTCAACAGCCAGATTCGCCTCTCGCAAAAATTCAACGAACATCTCTCGGCGGTCGAGAGTGTCTCCCAACCACCCGCCATCAAGGAATGCGAAACTTTTGTGCCCAAGATCAACGAGATGATCAAGGAGTAGCCTGATGCCCTTCTTATTATTTGTGTTCACAGTTGGAACATCTTTCATCCTGGATCCGCGACACATCGTTACAACTTCAGAAAAGCCTTCGATAATCTTATGGATGATGGCCTCATCGTTTCGTAAATCTCCGATGATGATGGCCCCATCTTGATGGCGGCTAAAGGTCGTTATCAACCTAAAAGCTTCGTTTGGATCACTATGAGCAGGACCTAAGACGACACGGTACCCAAGTTCATTTGCCTGAAGACTAATCTCGGATATTAGACTTGAAAAAAACGGGTCTGCGATTTCTCGAACAATCAATCCAAGTAAGTTAGTCTTTTTTCCGCGTAATGCACGCGCATAAGGGTTTGGTGAGTAACCAAGATCATCTACAGCTTTTCGAACTCGTTCTTTGGTTCTTTCGCTAATAAAGTCAGTTCCAGTGTTATTAAGCACTCTTGAAACAGTACTTTGCGATACACCTGCAAGTTCTGCAACGTCCTTTGCAGTAACAATGTTCTTCTTTGCCATAAGCCCTCGCCTGAGATCTCCAGATCTAAGTTTTCCATCGATACCGGCCTTACTCATACCCGGTTATGTCTATAACAACACGACCACCACAATGCAAAACACATAAATACGTTTTCCTGCATTCCTAGTATAATATTCGTTTGCATAAAACTCAATACGTATTTTACAATAGATAACGCGAGCCAGGAATATAAATCCGGTTCGCTGATGCAATCGGGAGCATTGGTATCTCGTGCTCGAGTTTTCAAGTCAGCATTGGTTGGAGACACGCCCAACAAATATCTCCAGGAGGATTACCCTATGTACGCTAATATTAGAGGAG
>PVMS01071629.1_pt1 | contig 20064 bp, 17 predicted proteins | sample 1853461 | NCBI WGS metagenome assembly PVMS01 (sample SAMN08582032, study PRJNA380276) | Marine sediment metagenome, whole genome shotgun sequencing project. | isolation source: ocean sediment barecode stripped | collected 2017 | reverse complement strand
GCCTTGGACGCCGGGATCTGCATCTTTTCTCCTGTACTCGGATTCCGGCCTTCCCGGGCCGCCCGGTCAACCACTTTGAAACTCCCGAATCCAACAATAGAAATTGATTCCCCTTTCTCAAGAGCTGAGGAAAATCCTTCGATAACCGCTTTCTGTGCCTCTTCTGCCGCCTTTTTGGTAATGCCTGCTTTCTCAGAAACCAATTTCACCAGATCTTCTTTGTTCATTTCTCTCCTCCTTTTGTCCAAAACACCCTGGACTGATATGACCTCCGTTATACGGTTTACTTCTTCCTCTTCGACACGTTTTTGCTCTGACCTTCACTGATCCATTTATCAATTGCTTCTTTGTCAAACCTCCAGACTCGGCCGACCCGAACTGCAGGAATTCTACCTTCAGCTGCGAATTTACAAATCGTAATCTGGTGTAACCTCAAATACTCTGCCATTTCTCTGGTGGTCATAATCTCAGGCATAATATATCCTCTTTTCATTTTATTATTGTTCTAAGAGCATCTTATAATATTTAAATTACTGAAAAGCAATATAAAATTATCTTAAGCATAAATAGAGGCTGTTCGAAAAATGTGTAATGGGGAAGCCATGAGTAGAAGAAAAGAAAACGGGGCTGAGAGGCACAACGCCCTAGGAGCTTGTCCGAGAATGAGAGATTTTTTGCAAGGTCAAGGAAGGCGAAAATTTTAGCCGCAAGAATACATTGAAGTATTTTGAGGATTAAAATTTGAGCCTGACGCGGAGATTGCGGAAAATAGCCATTCTCGGACAGTCTCCTAGCCCGACCTCAACATACAGGATGCCGTAGCCTCTGCATCAGTCCTGATTTCATCTACCCGTGTTTCGGGTTTATGGCACTTCATTTTCTGTTTGACTCAAGATATAAGGGTTGTATTATGGATATTGGTGTGATTTTCATGTTTCAATAAATCTAACAGGCTATACCATTTTTATGGATCAACCTTAGAAACGATCGGAACAAAAGGGAGACTATTGATGGACTTCACCGAAGCTTTTTTGAGAGTTGAACAGGAGAGAGATTATCTTGTCGATATCCTTAGTGCAATCATTGGTGTGGACACGACTATCCCACCAGGAGAAAATTACGGAGAACTTGTGGGCATCCTCGAAGCCGAACTGAACGGGTTCGGTTTTGAAACACGACGGGTTGCGGTCCCCGAGGAAAAATACCGGATGATCCCGGAGCCTCTTTCGGGCGAGCGAATCAATCTGGTCGGTGTGCTTAAGAACGGCAAGCCGCGCAGCACCTTCTACGCGCACATGGACGTGGTGCCGGTTGATGACCCCTGGTCCGAAGACCCATTTGCCGGCACGGTGAAAGATGGCAAGCTTTACGGTCGGGGAGCGGTGGACATGAAAGGGGCCATTGCATGCTTTCTGGGAGCGGCAAAAGTCATTCATGACATGGGCCTTACACCGCACTCTCAAATGGAATGTTGTTTCTGCACGGACGAAGAAGTGGGAGTCTACCCGGGTGCCCTCTATTTAGCCGAACAAGGCTATTTCTCAAACCACCTGGTGTGGGGAGAACTGGGGACAATCGAGCCAGCCGTCCTGATTGGCATTGCAGGGGCCGCTCGCGCGAACATCACCGCAGTGGGTAAGAGCTGCCATTCCGGGATGAACTGGATGGGGGTGAACGCCATCGAGGAGTTAATCCCAGTCATGCAGGCACTCATGAATCTCAAGAGTGACGTGGAAAAGAAAGAGTCCCGCATTCCGGCTCTACCTCTACCCGGTGCACCTTCAGACAGGATGACCCCCATGTTCAACCTGAATGTCATCCGCGGCGGGGTCAAGGAGAACGTGGTTGCCGGCGAGTGCCATCTCACCGTCAACCGCAGGTATCTCCCGGACGAAAGGTATGAAGAAGTAGTTTCCGAGATTGAAACGGCAGTGAGGCATGGCATGAAAAACTCAAGGTTACTGGATCTCAAGACGGATTTTTACAACATCTTTGAGCCCGTGGAAATCGATCCCGAAACAGATGCCTCAAAAAAAATGCGGGCAGCAGCCACCGCCGTCTGGGGATACCGGGACTTCCGTTTCGGAGGCATCAGCGCTTCAACGGATCTGGGGATGGTGCTTTCGGAACTTCAGGCAGAAAGACCCCAGATCGCCTGCTGCGGTCTTATGCGCGCAGGCAACAACTTAGCCCATGCGGCTGATGAGCACGTCCTTGTGGAAGATCTCATCTCCGTGACCAAACAGTTGGTCCACTATTATGCATTCTGATAATCCGGGCGCGAAGCAGTGATTAGGTGCAGCAGAGTGGGTGAATTGCCAATTACAGCATATGGAGTTTGTCCCATGTTAGGGATCTCGGATCACAATAGACCATAGATGTTTACCAAAGGGAGACAAAGTGCCAGGGAGATTATGTTTAGAAGATCGTTCTAATGACCTCCTTTGCCTTTTGATACTGTGAATCACTCAGCACGATTGAACCGTCATCTCTGACATTTGGCGCATCATTTATACTGTATATCCTTTCCTTCAGTTTGGCCTGCTTCGCAATCCTCTCAGGTATATCAGGAGTCACGCCGATAGCCTTCTCAACATCATCGGGAAACTTACCCGGGTCGGCGGTCTCGTAGATAACCGCAAGACGGTCGTGGTTTCCGTTCAGATAGGCGCCCAGGGCCCGCCAGCCAACTGCCCCATGGGGCTCGATGGTTATTCCGAATCGCTCATATACCTCACGCATGGCCGTGTAATGATCGGGATTGCTCACACTGATAGAGTAAAAATCTCTTCTCATGGCCTCCATATCCGGTCTGATGTCCATCACACCCTCCTGGATAACATTACCGGTTTCATCCCGCTTATCGTATACATGCCCGCCGTAAAGATCGATAAGTCTCGCAAAATTGCTCGGATTTGAAACGATCATGGCCGATGAGGGGGATTTCTTCGATGGTTTCACCCGGTAGTCTGCTGTCTTGAGAAATTCCGGAAACTCATCGTTCTCGTTAACACCGCAGACTATTTTAGATATGGGAAGCCCCATTTCTCTTGCTACTACGGTCCCCATCATATCCCCAAAATTCCCGGAGGGCACACTTGCGATCATCGGTTCATCGTATTTGGCAACGCGGGAATATGCAAAAAAAGGGTAAACGGCCTGAGGTAGAAGCCTTCCTACACTGATCGAGTTTGCGGATGTAAACCGGTCAGGGTCGTTGAACAGCTCATCTGCGAACTCCTTATCTCCGAGAAGGCGTTTTGCAAGGGCCTGACATACGTCAAAATCCCCATTTACCTCAAACGCATATACGTTTCCACCCAGAGTAGTCATCTGTCTCCGCTGTCTTTCGGTAACAGATCCTTTTGGAAAAAACACGACATTGTCAATCCGTTCCAGACCATGAAGGGCATCAGCCACGGCCCCCCCTGTGTCGCCGCTCGTAGCAACAGCCACGACCCTCCGGAGATCGGACTTCTTGAGAAAATAATTGAGGGTCCTTCCAAAAAACCGGGCAGCATAATCCTTGAAAGAGTAGGTCGGTCCCCGGGTCAACCACATGATATGGGTTTTACCCGTAACATGACCCATTTGTGTGGGAATCGCCCTATCATCATAGGCATCTTCAAGCATTTCCCTTAAATCCGCCCGCAAGATTTCCTCTTTCAAGAACGGGTAAAGGACCTCGAAGGCTATCTCAGCATAAGACATGTCTTGCATAGCATTAATGGCGGTGGGTTCCTGTCTGGGAATGTCCTCTTTGGAAACCATATAAAGGCCATAGTTGGAGGCAAGACCGTTCATCAGGGCGGTCTGGAAATTGACGCGCTCCGACTTATTATTGGTGCTGTAATATGTTATCTGACCCATGTTCAACTCCGTTTTAGCAGTAGTCAATTAAGGAATGGGGAGTATATATAGTAACCGTTCACAGGTTTAGGGTTCAACGTTCAAGGTTAAGGACAAAGAAAGCATTGAAGGCCCGAAATCCTCGCAAAAAATGCTCATTTTCCCAAGTAACTGCCAATTTGGCTCCAAAATTTGGATTAGGCCTGATGAAGCTGACGCTTTTCTCGTAAATACTACTTGACCTAAAAACCTGTTTTTGGGGTCATTTTGTCATTTGATATTCGAATTTGTTTCGGGTTTCAGATTTCGATATTCGAATTTTGCCTCAACAGGGGTTTTCGTTCAGGCACTAAATACGCATCCCAAAATGCAGTCCGGGGACGAGAATATAACCTTGAACCCGTGTCGAAGATCCCGCTGGCGGGGAACCTGTGAACCAGTGAACGCCAACTATATATCCTGAGAAAACCCCTGTCAAAGACTAAAAGATGTCTCAAAAATTTCCCTTTTCGATTTTGCTTGACATGAAAATCGATTTCAAATAAATTTCCATTGTAACTATATTGTGACTACAATGTGATTATAATTTGGAGGGGGCCCGGGAGGCCCGGGTCTATTGAACGGCATTCTTATTATGAGGGTTAACCTATGAGACTTAAAGATAAAATTGCTTTGGTGACTGGAAGCAGTCGGGGCGTTGGGAGGGCCGTTGCCCTCGGTTTTGCAAAAGAGGGCGCAAAGGTCGTCATCAACTACACATCTAACGAAAATGCGGCCAACGAAGTCGTTGACGCCATTCAATCCATGGGAAGTGAAGCCATAGCTGTAAAGGCAGACGTGGCAAAGAAAAAAGACGCGGAAGGTCTGGTCGGGGCTGCTGTTGAAACCTTTGGAAAAATCGACATTTTAGTCAATAACGCAGGGTTCACCCGACCGGCCCTGATGATCAAGATGACTGAGGATCAGTGGGATCAGGTAGTTGACATCCACCTGAAAGGGGCTTTTCTCTGTTCACAGGCCGCTGGAGTGCGGATGAAGGAGCAGAACAGCGGCAAGATAATCAATGTCATGTCCGTAGCAGGGCTCGTAGGCACCGTGGGCCAGATCAATTACAGCGCGGCAAAGGGGGGCATCCTAAGTATGACCAAATCGATTGCCCGTGAACTTGCCCGCTATAATGTCTGTTGCAATGTTATCTCTTTGGGTATCGTGGCCACAGATATGACGGAAAAGATAAGGAGTGACGAAAAACTCAGGGATATCTACATGAACAGGATACTTCTGAAACGTTTTGCCGAACCGGACGATATCTCCCCCGCATTCGTGTTCCTGGCTTCTGAAGAAAGCAACTACATTACCGGCCAGCTCCTCTGTGTGGACGGTGGCTACGGGATGATTTAAGCTGCGGCATATGGCGGCATACGGAACCTGGATATTCCTAACTATATTGAGTACCAATCATGATGGTCTCGTAAAAAGTCTCCACACCCGTCATTCCCGCGCAAGCGGGAATCCAGAACTAGCTGAAAACACTGGATTCCGGATCAAGTCCGGAATGACAAATAAGGTAGATTTTGACTTTTTACGATTTTGTCAATAAAAAACAAAAAAAAACAAATTTAAATATACAATAAGGAGGACACATTATGGCTTTAGAATGGATGCCGAGAGACAATGAAATAAAAGATCATGCTTTGCATACTGACGTCCACTGGGGAACAGAGGCCCCATGTGTGGTTTACGAAAAGAAACCCTTAACAGACCCCGAAGGGAATGTGGTGGACGGTCTCTATGTGTCGTGGATTCGCTTAAATAACCCAAAACAGTACAACTCCTATACAACGGAGATGGTAAAAGGTGTGATCGCCGGTTTTGAAAACGCTTCACTCGACAGGAGCGTTGTGGCGGCCATTTTTACGGCCACAGGCCCCTACGCCTTCTGCACCGGCGGCAACACAAAGGAATACAGTGAGTTCTACGGCCTCAGGTGCGATGAATACGGGCAGTATATGGAGCTCTTCAACCATATGGTTGATTCCATTTTGGCCTGCAAAAAGCCGGTAATCTGCCGGGTCAACGGCATGAGGGTGGCCGGGGGTCAGGAAATCGGCATGGCCTGCGATATTGCCATCGCTTCAGATCTGGCCATCTTCGGTCAGGCCGGTCCGAGGCATGGTTCTGCCCCTGTAGGCGGAGCTTCGGACTTCCTTCCCTGGTATCTCAGCATTGAAGACGCCATGTGGAACTGCGTTTCGTGCGAGATGTGGTCCGCCTACAAAATGAAAATGAAGAACCTCATCAGCAAATGCGTGCCGGTCCTGAAGGTGGATGGCGAATGGGTCAGAAACCCCATGATCATTACGGACAGGTATGTTGAAGATGGGGAGATCGTCTATGGTGAGTATAAAAGAGGAGATGAGGCCAAAGAGGCCCGTGCCTTTGTCAAGGAACACCAGCCCAATGCCGATTTTGAGCTTTTGGACAAAGAGGTCCACAAGATCGTATGGACATTTGCCAACCTCTTCCCCGGATGTCTCATCGAATCCGTTGACAGTATTCGCCAGAAGAAAAAATTCTTCTGGGATACCATGAAGAATTCCCACAGACACTGGCTGGCAGCCAACATGGGCGGAGAGGCCTTCTTAGGCTTCGGGGCCTTCAATACAAAGCGGATCACCGGTCAGGATACCATCGATTTTATCAAATTCCGCCAGAACATCGCAGAATCCAAAGGATGGGATATGGACATGTTCGCGGAAGTACTTGGAAAGCCCAAGGAATAACAGCCTTATCCTGATTTTATTAACCTATTATGGCAGGCAGGGCGGTGAAAACAGGCCCGCCTGCTTTTTTTCATGAAGGAAAGGAGCGAAACTATCATGGCTTACGAACATATTGAGTCCGATTTCCAAGATGGCCTGGGCACCATCACCCTGAACAGACCCCCTGTGAATATCATGAACATTGCAATGATGGAAGAGATCAATGAGGTACTGGAAGGGTGGCAGGGAAAAAAAGATCTCAACCTGGTCCTTTTTAACGCCAAGGGAAAATGTTTTTCAGCCGGAGTGGATGTGGGGGAACATATGGGTGACCTGGCCCCCAAGATGATTGCGGTTTTCCACCGCATGTTTCGTCTTATGGACAGTATTGGAATTCCCACGTTAGCTTCAGTCTATGGCTCCTGCCTCGGCGGCGGATGCGAATTGGCCGTTTTCTGCGACCTCGTCATATCTTCTGAGGATGCCAAATACGGTCAGCCCGAAATACAGGTCGGTGTTTTTCCGCCCATTGCCGCACAGATCATGCCCCGCATCATTGGACGCAAAGCGGCCATGGATCTGATATTGTCCGGGAAAATTATCTCGGCAGAGGAAGCCTTAAGCATGGGGCTGGTGAACAAGGTGGTGGCGAGGGAAGAACTTGAATCCGCCACAGATGAATTCGCGAAACCCTACCTGAGGCTGAGTGCAGAGGTTTTGAGAAAAACCAAAAAGGCAATCATGGCCGGGTTGAGGGACGATTTTGAACCATCGCTCAAGATTATCGAAGATATCTACCTGGATGAGCTTATGAATACCGCAGATGCCCACGAAGGGCTGAATGCCTTTATGGAAAAGAGGAGACCTGAGTGGAAAAATGAATAACAGAGACGGTCAACCACATAACGAAGTCTGACGACGTCAAGCCTCTGATGACCAGGCGTCATCGGGGGCCTGGGTAGAATATCACCTCTATCAGTTAACATTTCCCCTGATGTAGTCTATTATCTGTGTGGTAGTTGTTCCCGGGCCAAAAACCTCTGCAATGCCGGCATCTTTCAACGCAGGAATATCTTCGTCAGGAATAATACCGCCGCCTATAACTAATATGTCATCCACACCCTTTTCCCCTAATAACTCCATTACCTTTGGAAAAAGGTAATCATGGGCACCGGACAGAATGCTCATGGCAATAACATCCACGTCCTCCTGGATGGCGGATTCTACAATCTGTGACGGAGTCTGTCTCAAGCCTGTGTACACAACCTCCATCCCGCCATCCATCAGGGCACGAGCCACTACCTTGACACCCCTGTCATGACCGTCAAGCCCCGGCTTTGCCGCCAATACCCTTATCTTCTTCTCTTTTACCATATCCGATCTCTCCCGCTTTTTATCAATCATCAATCATCAATCGACAATAATCAATCCATTTATCCCAGGGTGTTTACCTGCTGATATTCACCGAATACCTCTCTTAAAACATCACAAATTTCCCCGAGGGTGGCGTAGGCCTTGACGGCCTCCAACATGAGCGGGATCAAATTCTGGTCCCCTTCAGTCCCTTCTTTCAGATCGGCGAGGCATTTTTCCACCATTTTACCATCCCTTTCCGATCGAAGTTTTCTGAGTCTTTCGATCTGCGATGTTCGGACAGAAGGATCTACCCTCAGGAGATTGGTAGGCTTCTCCTCCTCCACCCGGAACCGATTCAGCCCGATCACGATCCTTTCTTCCTTCTCTATTTCCCGCTGGTATCTATAAGCGCTGTCCTGGATCTCCCGCTGAACAAAGCCCTTTTCAATGGCATCTGCAGCCCCTCCCAGCTCATCAATCTTCTGGATATAGGCAGCAGCCCGCTCATAAATCTCATTGGTAAGATTTTCCAGATAGTATGACCCACCCAAAGGATCGACCGTATCGGCCACACCTGTCTCATAAGCTATCAACTGCTGGCTCCGAAGGGCAATTTGAACAGCCTCTTCGGAAGGGAGACAAAGCGCCTCGTCCATTGAGTTGGTATGCAGGGACTGCGTACCCCCCAAAACCGCAGACAAGGCTTGAAACGCGACACGAACGATATTATTTTTGGGTTGCTGGGCCGTGAGGGTACACCCGGCTGTCTGGGTGTGAAAACGAATCATCAAGGACTTGGGATTTGTTGCCTTAAATCTTTCCCTCATTATTTCAGCCCACAAACGCCGCGCTGCCCTGTACTTGGCGATCTCCTCAAGAAAATCCACGTGGGCATTGAAGAAGAAGGAAAGCCTGGGCCCAAATGTATCCACATCCAGACCAACTCCAAGCGCTGCCTGGACGTATGCAATCCCGTTGGCCAGGGTGAAGGCCACCTCCTGCACAGCGGTGGAACCCGCTTCCCTGATATGATACCCGCTGATGCTGATCGTATTCCACATGGGGACATTTTCAGTACAATAGGAAAATATGTCCGTAATAATCCGCATAGAGGGTTTGGGTGGATATATATAGGTTCCCCGGGATGAGTATTCCTTAAGGATATCGTTTTGTATGGTGCCCCTCAGCTTATCGGCTGAAACGCCCTGTTTCTCTGCCACAGCTATGTACATAGCTAACAGGACGGCCGCAGGGGCATTAATGGTCATGGAGGTGCTGACCTTATCAAGGGGTATCTTATTGAAAAGAGTCTCCATATCCTCCAATGAGTCTATTGCCACACCCACCTTCCCCACTTCTCCGATGGCCATCTCATTATCCGAATCATAGCCTATCTGGGTAGGAAGATCGAAGGCCACGGACAATCCTGTCTGTCCCTGGTCCAATAGAAACCGATACCGCCTGTTGGATTCCTCGGCCGTGGCAAATCCCGCATACTGGCGCATGGTCCAGTACCGCCCCCTGAACATGGTGGGCTGGACGCCCCTGGTAAACGGATATTCACCGGGGAGGCCAATTTCTGAAAGGTAGCTGGCATCTGCACCATCAAGGGGTGAATAGAGTCTCTTGACCGGGATACCGGAAGTGTTGACAAACTCAGCCTTTCTCTCCGGCCGTTTGCTTAACTTCTTTTCCACCCCTTCAGACCACCTTTTCAGGGCGGTCTGCAAATCTTCGTGGCCTGTGTGTTCTGTCATCTAAGCCTCCTAATTATATTCCTGTTCAGCCTTCGTTATAGTGGTTATCAATATTTAAACTCATAATAATCTGCCTCAAGCTTATATGCTGCAGAAAACTTTCGTATCTTATGGGTTTCAAAAAAATATTGCAACAACGGAAAGACTGTCAAACTTTTTTTGAAAAATGTCCTACCGGAAAATTATTCCCCCCAACTACTTTACCCTTGACAACGAAATGTAGCTATATTATAGCCATAATGCAGCGTTCTTGAATCTATCAACTTTCTACAATTACTTAATATAAATATGATATATCAAATTTCTGAGAGGATCTCGATATGACGGCTAATGAAATATTGGACATGTTTTATGGTACCCTACATACAACCGGGATATTCAACTTCCATTGGAACGTCATTATTATGTGGGCAGTGGGCTGCCTGTTCATATATTTAGCTATTGTAAAAAAATATGAGCCGCTTTTACTCCTCCCGATCGGTTTCGGGATTTTTATTGTCAACTTTCCCCTTGTACCATTGATGGGCGAGTCCAGCGGGCATCCCCAACTCCTGCAGTTCTTTTACCGCTACGGGCTGCAATGGGAGATCATCCCCTGCGTAATCTTTTTGGGGTTAGGAGCCATGACCGACTTCGGCCCTCTTATTGCCAACCCCAAAACGCTCCTTATCGGCGCCGGTGCACAGTTAGGCGTTTTTATAACCTTTACCGGTACGGTGTTGGTGGGCTTCACCCTCAAGGAGGCAGCCTCTGTCAGCATCATTGGCGGGGCCGACGGCCCAACCACCATCTATTTGACCCAGCATTTGGCACCCCAACTCCTTGGCCCAAATGCATTGGCCGCATATTCCTACATGGCCATGGTTCCCCTTCTCCAGCCCCCCATAATGAGATTAATGACCAATGCTAAGGAAAGAAAAATCCGTATGCGTCAATTAAGACCTGTTTCAAGGCAGGAGAAAATACTCTTTCCATTGATAACCGTGGGCATCATTGCACTCTTAGTCCCTTCCGTCATTCCTTTGATGGGGATGTTCATGTTTGGAAACCTGATGAAAGAAAGCGGTGTGGTGGCCAGGTTGACCGATTCGGCCCAGGGATCACTCATGAATATCGTTACCATATTCTTGGGTATTGCAGTCGGCGCAACAATGCAGGCAGACAAGTTCCTGAGCTGGAAGCCCCTTTTCATCTTTGGCCTGGGCCTGGTCGATTTTGCAGTCTGTACAATGGGTGGTATTGTGACAGTCAAAATCATGAACCTCTTTCTGAAAGAGAAGATTAACCCCCTTATCGGTTCAGCAGGAGTCTCGGCAGTACCGATGGCGGCACGTGTTTCCCAGGTGGTAGGTCTCAAGTATGACAAGACCAATCACCTCCTGATGCACGCCGTGGGTCCCAATCTCGCGGGGGTTATCGGCTCTGCCGCAGCAGCCGGGATGTTTATCGCGATGTTTGACTAAGATAGATTTAGGAATTGAGGGATTTAGGAATTCCGGTTTTTCCGGGTTAGGTGTATAATTATGAAAAAAATAATGTTCTTACTCTTTATCTTACTCTTCTTTCCCCCCGCCTTAAACGCGAAGGATTTCCTCGGGGCGCCTGTCATACCTGATGGAACTACGATCCAGAAAACCGATTCGCGCTTGGAATTGAAAACTCCGTTATCCCACGATGAGGTCGTTTCATTCTACAGGGAGGCATTGAAGGACTTCGAAGATATCAAATTCAGGGAGTGGAAAGACGCCACCTATATTGAAGATGACGGAAAAATGCCATGGCATTCCATAACTATCTCAAAAGAGGGAAAAGGCAGTACAGATGTCGTCATCGTCAAAGATAACTGGACATGGATTATCGGAACCCTTGTTCTCAGGTATATAGGGGTCTTTATGGTCTTGATGATATTGTTTATTGGAATGTCTGTTTCAGGAAAAATTATCTCCAGGTCAGTTAAGAGGATGGAGGCGAAAAAAACCGCAAAATAGAGTTCCTGAATCCAAGATTTAAAAAGCCTCTTCTCAGCTTCGAGGAAGAGGCTTTTTTGTTGCATTCGGATCTTCAGGTCCAGAGGCTGCCCCGGCATAAAAAAAGTGGGCCGGGAAAGCTGACTTGGGCATGCTTTACATCCTTATTACTCAAGCACTATTAAGACACCTTCCGCTTCGACGGTGTCACCGTTATTACATTTAACTTCCTTCACCGTTCCGGATACTTCGGCAGCAATGGGCAGTTCCATCTTCATAGCCTCGAGGATAACAACCTCATCGCCCTCGTTTACAGCATCACCAACCTTTACCTTTACATCGATAACCTTTCCCCCCATGGGAGCAATAATCTCACTCACAACTAATACCTCCTTGATTTAGTAATATTTTTTTGGTTAAACTCAATTTGATTTGATATTTCGAGCAAATAACAAAAGCGCCAAGAGAGTAAAATATGATTTTTTGCATCATAATTTTAATGTCGAAGACATATAACATCTAATCCACACTCCTTGTCAAGAATAATCTCCTATAGCCCATGAGTTTTCAAAGGCATATACCCTGAATCCGTAAACGGTTACAAGAAGGAGTTGCTGCCGGCGACCTTGACAGAGAAAGCCGAATTATCTATTCTCAATTAATATTTTGCATACATTTAAGGAAAAGGCTAATCTAATGATAATATACTCAACCATTTCCTTACTTAGTGTCCGAACGAAAACTAAGATTTTTTGTTCAGATCAAGAAAGACGTCCCGCTTTAGCGGGATTAACCGCAGGAATACATTGAGTATTTCGAGGATTAAAATTTGAGCCTGACGCAGATATGGGCGAAAAAGACAGTTTTCGTTCAGGCACTACTTACGAGAGATCTTACGGAGGGTTAAATGCCGATCTATACTTGGATTGCAGAGACAAAAAAAGGTAAGGTCATTAAAGGAGAGCTGGAAGCAGCCGATGAAAAAGCGGCGGGTCTGCAATTAAAAAGGCGCAACCTTACGGTCAAAAAGATAAAGCCCAAGCCGAAGGATATTTTTGAAAATGTTTCTTTCATGCAGCCCAAGGTTACTAAGAAGGACATCGTCATATTTACCAGGCAATTTTCCACCATGATAGATGCTGGTCTACCTCTTGTCCAGGGCCTCACCATCCTTGCTGATCAGGCAGAAAATAAAACATTCAAGGGTATCCTCAAAAAGATTGTAAGTGACGTGGAGGGGGGTGCAAGCCTTGCTGAAGCCCTGGAAAAGCATCCCCAGGTATTTGACAGCCTCTTCGTTAACCTGGTCGCAGCCGGTGAGGTGGGGGGCATATTAGACACCATCTTACAACGTTTGGCCGCTTATATAGAGAAGGCGGAGAAGTTAAAGGCCCAGATTAAAGGGGCCATGACATATCCGATAGTCGTCGTCGCTATTGCCATAATAGTTATCTCCGTAATCATGATTTTTGTGATCCCGGTATTCCAGGATATGTTTGCAAGCTTTGGCAAGGCCCTGCCAGTGCCAACGCAAATTGTAGTGGCTATGAGTAACTTCACCAAAGGAAACATCCTCTACATGATTGGCGCCCTTATTTTGTTTGTCTTCCTGTTCAAGAAATACAGGGGCACCACTGGAGGTAGAAAAGCCACAGACACCTTATCGCTGAAATTGCCCGTATTTGGCCCATTACTAAGAAAGGTTGCAGTAGCCAGGTTCTCCAGGACCTTGGGAACAATGATAAGCAGCGGAGTGCCTATTATAACGGCCCTGGAAATCGTTGCCAAGACTTCAGGCAACGTTGTGCTCGAAGAGGTCATTTTTGATGTTCGTTCAAGTATTGCCGAAGGACAACCTATTGCCGAACCACTCTCGGAAAACGACATATTCCCTAATATGGTAGTTCAAATGATTGCTGTCGGCGAGGCCACAGGGGCCCTTGATACCATGCTCGAAAAAATAGCCGACTTTTATGACGATGAGGTGGACGTAGCAGTAGAGGCCATGACCTCTATGCTGGAACCCCTGCTCATGGTATTCCTCGGGGGATCCATAGGCGGACTCGTTATCGCCATGTATCTCCCCATTTTCAGCATGGCTGCAGCCATGGGGGAATAACATCAAGGACATGATAAGCCCTACAGACAAAAGCCCTCCATCAGAGCTACGAAGTGCCCTTAAAACCCTAATGTTTTTAAGGGTCCTCTTTATCTCTATTCTTTTGGGAGTCCTCATATTCATCCATATCAGAGCAACCCGAAACTATTTCGGTGATGTTCACACCTCCCATTATCTCCTTCTCGCGGCCGTATACTTCCTGAGTATTGTTTATGCCTTTCTACTAAAATATCTCAAAAATATTACCTTGCAGGCATATATCCAGATCCTCGTCGACACTCTCATGATAACGGGTCTTATATACTCTACCGGTGGTATAGAGAGCATATTCTCTTTTCTTTACATCCTCAGCATATTCAGCGGAAGCATACTCCTTTACCGCAGGGGAGGTATGATCACTGCATCCAGCAGCAGCATTTTATATGGTCTGCTCTTAGATCTTCATTATTATGGTGTGATTCATCCTCTCGGCAGCCGGGCGATCTACCCCGAAACCTATCAAAGCGCCTACCTGTTCTTCACTATACTGGCAAACATGATCGGTTTTTATCTCGTAGGATATCTCAGCAGTTTCCTCTCTGAACAGGCAAGAAAGAATCGTGTTGCATTAAGGGCAAAACAGTTAGATGTCAACAGACTGGAGGGGCTAAATGAAAGCATAATCGGCAGCATCACATCAAGCCTGATCGTCCTGGACAACCACGAAAAAATCGTCCTGTTTAATCCCGCAGCAGAGAAGTTATTTGGGATAAAGACCAACCAAGCCTGTGGACATCTGATAGGAGACATCCTCCCCCTTTTTGCCGAACATTCAATCGGACGAAAACTCCTTTCAACCGGTCTCATCGAGACAAGATCGTCATTTCCCGACCTCATTTATGAGAGGCTTGACGGAACAAGAACCGATCTACGGCTGTCTATCTCCCCCTTACTGTATTCCCTGGGTGAACAGCAAGGTCAAGTTCTCACCCTGCAGGATGTGACGCAAATGAAACAGATTGAAGAGGAGATGAAGAAGGTTGAAGGCCTTGCGCTTATAGGCGAACTTGCCGCAGGGATGGCCCACGAGATCCGGAATCCCATGGCCTCTATCAGCGGATCGATTGAGATCATAAGAGATGAGATGGACCAAAACGATGTTAACGTTCGCCTCATGAATATCATATTGAGAGAAACGGATCGTCTCAATGAATTAGTATCCGATTTCCTCCTTTTTGCCAGACCCAAGAAGGCAAAATTGACAGAGTTTGACCTGAATCAGTTAATCCGCGAATCGTTAGAATTTTTCCAAAGCAGCCCCCGTTGGAACAGCAAAATAGCAATTTTTGCAAGTTTGCCATATCCTGTTATGGTTAAATCTGATCCGGACCAGCTCAAACAGGTACTGTGGAATCTCTTTTTAAATGCATCTGATGCCATGGGCCGGGGAGGTGAGCTCCACATTGCCTCTGCATTGGTGCCCGGCCCGCCTGAATCCGGGTCTGAGAAGGCGAAAATAGTCATTCGTGATACTGGAGAAGGATTTGACGAAAAAGGCCTGAAAAAGCTTTTTTTACCCTTCTTCACCACCAAAGAAGGGGGTTCCGGTCTGGGCCTTGCCATCGTGAAAAGGATCATTGATCGGCTTGAGGGGCAAATCTCCGGAGCTAATCACCCTGGGGGAGGAGCAGAAATCAGGATATTGCTCCCTGTACGGCCAGAGCATGCCGTTCTGTCGCCTAATTCCGCGGGATAAAGCTCATTCCAGGCTGCAGTTCAAGACCGTTGTTCCCCACTGTAATCGGGATTGAAGACTAAACCCTTGAACCTTGAATCCCGCTTTCAGCGGGAAACCCGTGAACGCTTACAATATAAAGACATGCCCATCTTAGATCAGAACTGGTTTTCAAATATCATCCGTCCAAGCCGTTATCTCGGCAATGAGGTTAACTCTGTCAAAAAAGATCCCTCCAGGATAGAGGTCTCCATTGCCCTTGCCTTTCCAGACATCTATGAGATAGGCATGTCCCACTTAGGGCTGAAAATTATTTACAATATTCTTAACAATCAGGAATGGCTGGCTGCTGAGCGGGTTTTTTCTCCCTGGGTTGACCTGGAAAATGAATTGAGAAGTCGAGGGATTCCCCTTACGACATTAGAGTCTGAACGTCCCCTGTCAGGCTTTGACCTCGTGGGTTTCAGTCTTCAACACGAGCTCTCGTATACAAACGTTCTGAACATGCTTGATCTCTCAGGCATCCCCTTTCTATCTGAAGATAGAACTGAGGAAGACGCTCTTATCATTGCAGGAGGTCCCGCGTGTTTTAATCCCGAGCCTGTTGCCGATTTTTTTGACCTCATGGTCATCGGTGACGGTGAGACCGCGGCCTTAGAGATATGCCGTATTATCCGGGAAACAAAGAAGAAAAAATCAATACGTAAGAAGGAGCTACTGCATGAATTGCGTCATATAAGAGGGATATACATCCCTTCCTTTTTTAGCATTCATTATTGCCCCGATGGATCTGTTAAAGAGATTAAGCCGGATCATGCAGACTATCGGGAGGTAAAGAAGGCTATCGTGCCTGATCTCGATAATTACCCCTATCCCGAGCGTCAAATCGTCCCCTTTACTGAACTGATCCACGACCGTGTTTCAATTGAGATCTCACGTGGTTGCACTCGAGGCTGCCGATTCTGCCAGGCGGGGATGATATATCGCCCGGTACGGGAACGGAACCCCGAATCAATTATTGAAAAAGCTGAAAATGCCCTGAAACTGACAGGATATGAAGACCTCTCTCTGCTCTCTCTCAGCTCCGGAGATTATAGCTGTATCGGCCCGCTTCTCGAGACCCTGATGGACAGGCAATCCTCGAAGAATGTCGCAGTAAGCCTCCCGTCACTCAGGATGGACAGCCTGAATACCGCAATGATCGAACAGGTGAAAAGGGTAAGAAAGACAGGTTTTACACTGGCCCCCGAGGCAGGCAATGATCGGCTCAGGAGGGTCATCAACAAAGGCTTGACCCAAGACGATATCCTACGTACTTCAGATGTAGTTTACCGGGCCGGGTGGAAGTTAATTAAGCTTTACTTTATGATAGGCCTCCCCTACGAGGGGGATGAAGACCTTCAGGATATTATCGGTCTGTCCAAACAGATCACACGTCTTGCCGGTAAAAAGGGGAAAAGGGCCAATTTAAACGTCAGCATTTCTACATTTGTACCTAAGGCCCATACCCCCTTTATGTGGACGACTCAGATTTCCACGGAGGAGAGCAGGAGAAGGATACGATTAATCCAGGAAGGGCTCAGAGGAAGCCGGATCAGGGTCAAATGGAATCAACCTGAATTAAGCTGGTTAGAGGGTGTCTTCGCAAGGGGTGACAGGAGACTCGGCCGTGTCATTATAGAGGCGTGGGGACTCGGGGCGCGGTTTGACGCTTGGGGGGAGCATTTCAAAATAGGAGCCTGGCAGGAAGCCTTTGTTCGCACCGGGTTGGAACCCGACTTTTATCTCCACCGGGAAAGGCCTTTCCAGGAGATCTTACCCTGGGACCATATCAAGACAGGGGTAACAAGGGCCTTTCTCAAGGGAGAATGGATAAAAGCCAAAAAGGAAAATCTGACCCCTGACTGCCGGGAAAAATGCTTAGAGTGCGGCGTATGCGACCATAAAACAATTGATCCGGTCCTTTATAAAGACTCTGACTTATCGTCTGCCAAAGGAACATATATTCCCCCGACCTCTGAATATAAAACGAAGTATCGCCTTACCTACAGAAAGCTCAGCAGGGCAAAACATCTTGGCCATTTGGAACTTGCAAAGGTCCTCATGAGGGCCTTCAGAAGGGCAGGTTTGGTGTTGGCCTATTCGGCAGGTTTTCACCCCATGCCCAAGGTCTCGTTTTTTGCCGCCCTACCTGTGGGGACCGAAAGCATGGAAGAGCTGGTGGATATTGAGTTAATTGAAGCTGCAGATGTCTTTTCAATAAAAGAGAAAATCAATCATGAACTCCCCCATGGTATTGATGTGATCCTTGTCAAAGAGATTTCCCCTACCACAAAAAGAGGACGTATAACTGAAAATCAATTCCTGATTACCCTTAACAGAACAGAAATAAGAGAAAATGACCTGAGAAGATTTGTTGAAGCAGACCATTTTTCGGTTGTCAAAACCAATAAAAAAGGGGATCATGAGATCGATGCCCGGGCGCTTGTCAGCTCTATATCACTTGTTTCGCCAAACAAGCTGCAATTGACAATAAAACAGACAGCTGGTCCAGGGCTGAAGCCGACAGAGATAGTGAAAGGTATTTTTTCGCTGACGGATGACGACCTTCTCAATGTTGATGTTTTGAAGACCGGGCAGGTTCTGGCGTAAACAATTCCGATTTTTCCTGCTATAGTAGACAAGGAGAGACATTTGAAAAGCGTTCAGTTTCGTTCAAGATCAAGGCGCATGAGGATTTTAACCACAGGAATATATTGAATATTTCGAGGATTGAAATCCGAATGCAACGCTGAGATTGGGCGAAAAAGGGCGTTTTGCAAAGGTCTCAAGGAGACCTCCCCATGACCAATGAACTTATCATTAATGCCAGGTCTTACGAAACCAGAGTCGCCCTTGTTGAAAATGGGGTTGTTGTAGAACTTCATATCGAAAGAGATCGCAGCCAGGAATTGATGGGAAACATCTATAGGGGGAGGGTGGCCAGGGTACTCCCTGGTATGCAGGCTTCATTCGTGGACATCGGCTTAGGCAGAACGGCTTTTCTTTACGTTGCAGATGTTTACAGGGACTTTTCAGATCTTGAGCAGATGATGCTTGCAAATACCGATTCTGATCAAGACACCGATCTAATAGATCCTGGAATGTCACAAATTGATCAACCATATGATACCCCTCTGCAAATTGAGGATTTGCTCCATGAGGGTCAGAATATCATGGTCCAGATAGCAAAAGAACCTTTAGGAAACAAGGGCGCCCGGCTGACTTCTCATACATCACTCCCGGGGAGACACCTTGTTCTCATGCCCACGGTGAACCATATCGGGATTTCTCGAAGAATAGAAGATAAAGAGGAAAGAGAAAGACTCAAGGGAATTATCAGGAAAATAAGGCCCGGGCCACTCGGATTCATTGTAAGGACAGTCGCTGAAGATGGCACCGAAAAGAAATTAGAGGCCGAGATGGGCTTTCTCCTGAAACTCTGGGACAACATTCAGGGAAAAATGGAAAAAGGGACCAACCCTAACCTGTTACACAAAGACCTGTCCATTTCCCTGAGGGCGGTTCGAGATCTCTTTACAAAGGAGGTCGACCGTCTGATTATTGACTCTGACGAAGAGTACGAAAATATAATGGAATTTATCGATACGTTCGATCCTACCTTGAAGTACTCTGTTGAGCTTTATGAGGGAGCTGATCCTATTTTCGACGCCTTTGGCATTGAAATAGAAATTTCTCGGGCGCTTGGCAATAAAATCTGGCTGAAATCAGGGGGCTATATTGTGATTGAACTTACGGAGGCCCTCACAGCAATAGATGTAAATACCGGCAGTTACGTTGGCAAGAGAAACCTGGAAGAAACCATCCTAAAGACAAATCTGGAAGCGGTTAAAGAAATTGCCTATCAGCTTCGCTTCAGAAATATAGGTGGCCTTATTGTTATCGACTTCATTGATATGGAAAAACTCCCAAACCGTGAACGGGTGTCCATGGCCCTTAAAGATGCACTGAGCGGGGATAAAGCAAAAACAAATATCCTTCAGATGTCAGATCTGGGGCTTATTGAGATGACTCGCAAGAGAACCAGGGCGAGCCTGAATCGACTGCTGAGCAATAGCTGTTTCTACTGCGAGGGGCGAGGCACCCTCAAGTCAGCCACGACCATTTGCTACGAGATATTCAGAGACCTGGAAAGAGAGTACGCCAGCCCTGAAGAAGGGGGACAGGTCTATGTCATGGTAAACCCGGAAATAGAAACAGTCTTAAGGGAAGATGAGCAGAAAGCGATTATCGATTTGGAAAAAAGGATAGGCAGGGGAATCAAGATCATCGGCAAAAAAACCTTTCATTTAGAACAATATGAGATAAACCCTTAGTCCTTTTTGCGTTTTCTGCGGAGTTCAGCCAAACCCTCTTCTATCTCCTTTTTTGTAAAGTTTTTCTGGCATTTTGTGCATTGATACCGCTCTTCTACCATTTCGTCGTAGATTAATTCATCAGAAAAATTGACCCCGTGAAACCGGAGGGAAAAATTGTAAAG